>VMHT01190749.1_pt1 | contig 11462 bp, 3 predicted proteins | sample 4693611 | NCBI WGS metagenome assembly VMHT01 (sample SAMN12280063, study PRJNA550983) | marine metagenome | isolation source: seawater sampled from same location over 5 years 0.02-0.2 micron viral filtrate | place: USA: collected off the coast of southern California halfway between the port... ... | reverse complement strand
GTTTTGATACTGTCTTCATCTGGGTCGTTGCGCCGTTTTTCATCAAACCGGTTTACAAACGCATACACCCGCCCCTTCGCCAGAGTTGTCACGGCATTGATCTCATCCTGAAGATCCTGATCGCCTTGTGATTTCAGCTGGTTGTAATTGAGCACAGCAATAACGGCAGAGGCTTTTCGTAATTGGTCACGTAACATAACCTTCAGATGTTTCTGGCCCGCCTCGTTGGGGCCAGGGGTGTCGAGCAAGGTTAGCCGGCCAAGTGCCGCCTCTTTGTCTGAGAGCGCAGCAAACTCAACTTCAATAACCGGCAGCTCGTGCATTTCATCGTAATCGGAAAAGGGAAATTCGAGCTCAAGCACCCGACAGATTCTCACCAAATCGTTTATCGATTTCAGAAACTCAAAAATTCCCGACTGCCCCGAGTATTCCTCACTGACACTCGCTCCCCGTGTCACGAATGCGAGAGCACCCTCTAGTTCCGGCGCCTCCTGAACAATTTGGTCTGTAAGCCCAGGAGTATGGGAAAGAGCCTTGTTAATGGATTCGCACAGGTTATTAATCGGTGCGTTATTGCGGAACAGGAGCTTTGGCTCTTTCATGCCGGGGGTATGACGTATCAGCGTTGGTATCGCCGTCATCGGCGCATTTCGGTTCGGCAGCACCTCTGCCCCCACAATCGCATTGATAGTGGTGGACTTACCCGCCTTCATGGTTCCGACAACCGCCACCACCATATCCATTGCTTCTAACTTGGTTTTCTCGCCCTCGAGCATTTCCAGTGATTGCTGAATTATGCCGGAATCCAACGTCTGCTGATCTGACGAGCCCGCCACAGACACCAGCCCCGGCGTGTCTGAAACCTTTGACAGCAGCGAACTTTCAAGTTGAATTAGCCGAACAGCTTCTTTTCTTAAAACTTCCAGGTTATCTGCGTGCATACTGATCCTTCGATAACGGTTTGCCATGGTGTGCTCAAGACGCAAAAATCTCCCAAGCCACCCGATAGTCCAGTTCCCGATCTGGCCGGAAGAACGGGGGTTTATACTCTACTGTCCGTTCAACAAGCCCCCCGGGCAATGTGTCGTCCGTATAGGTTTTGTAAACGCTGCCTTCCTGCAAATGCTGGATATCTTCCCAGCCGAGGGCGATGTCGTCTTCTTTTCTTTCTGGTGTGTCTATGCAGTAGAAGGTGCCTTCGGTGAGCTCCTTCTTGTTGGCTTTTCTGGGCAGGCCTACGCCGACCAGGCCTTTGCTGGGGGTGAAGACGATGCGGCCGGTTTGGTCGTAGTAGGTTTCGGCTTCGTACTGGCGCATGACGGGGAACTGGACTCGGTAGATGGTGAGCAGTTCTTCCAGCGTGAGGCCGAGGGCCTGGGCGACGAGGACGTCGATTTCTACCAGGGCCTGGCGGCGGGCATAGTCGGTGCGCAGGGCGTTGTTGCGTTGCCACTCGGGGGTGAGGTTGGTGAAGAAGTCCTGCGACAGTGCGGCGATGGGTTCGCGGGTGGCCCAGTGTTGTTGGCGGAAGCTGTCTTGCCAGTTGGATTGCCAGAGGTCGGCGTAGTGGTTGGTGACAGAAACCAACGCAAGATACCGCGCTGCCAACATGTCCACTTTTTGATCGACACAAGGCAAGGCTCGAAATTGTGACTGCCCAAAGTTCCCAACACCAGTGGACTTCAAATAAAAATCTGAAGTTATAGATGAAGAAACTATGGCCGCTCTAACTAAATCGCGGGCGTTTTCCAGAGTGAATGAAATGCAGCCATGTATATGAGATGCGCCGGGGGGAATTATTACTGAGATCAGCGAGCGCTCTCCTGACTGGCTAATCATTTTACGCAAGTTGAGACGATAATACTCCGTCACCAACCGCGGCCGATGCTCGCCCTCTTCAACCCAGGGCACGCGCGGGGTGCGGTCGCGGTAGGTGGCGGGGTCGCAGGCGGGGATGTAGTTGGTACGCGGCAGGTAGTCGTCCGGCAGGGTTTGCAGGTCGAGGATGTCGTAGTGGCCTTTCTCGGTGCAGATTGCCCGCGGGGTTTTGTAGAGCGGGCTGCCGACGAAGAAATGGGGGCCGGAGAGTATCCATTGTTCCGGGTTCTCCGGGAAGCGGGTTTCCCGTTTGATGGTGCCGTCTTTCTGGGCGTTGGTTTCGTGCCACATTTCCAGCGACAGGTACTGCCCTTTCAGATCCCCCAGCCGCCGGGGTTGGGCGGCGAATTTTTCCAGTACGTTGGTGAGCTGACGGGCGTGCAGGGCCGGCAGACGGGCTTCCAGCGCATCGGTGCCGGCTTCGTCGTAAAGCTGGGCGAACAGGGCCAGTTCGTGCTGACCGGTTTCGAGAATGCGGTCGCGGTGGCCTACCTGATTCCAATCACCGGTTTCTTCATCTTTGATACCGCCAACCGAACCCTGTCCGTCGTGAGCAAAAGCCGCATCAATTGTTTGCGGTACAAACAGGTTGGCAATGTTATTGAAGCTGGGCACCTCGCGCACTGGCCCATAGACATTGGTGCTGAACTTAACGCGGTGCCCAATCGGAAATAGCATCCGTTGGTTCTGGAACTGGAAGTGCCCTCGCAACCGCCGATACACCTCCCGCCGAAATCCCCCACCCTTGGGATCATCATAAATCCCTTCCGGATGCAGGAAGCCACTCACGCCTTGCCCATTCACATTGGCCCAGGCCCGGGGCAGGAAGCATTTGTACAGGTTGGTCTGCACACCCTTGAGCTGCGGGTAGTTCTGTGTGGCGTTCAAAAACGCCTGCGAGCCTTCCGCCTCGGCCAGCTCGTCAAACCACGCCTGCTGCAGTTGCGGGCTGCGCTCGAAGGCGGCTTCGCGCTCGTCGGTCAGTTGCTTGGCGCTGAGCTTGTGCAGCACAAAGGCCGGGTTGTGGTCACCGAGGATGCCGCCTTCCTGCCATTCCACTTTGCGCCACGGCGGGTTACCCAGAGTGATATCGAAGCCGCCGCGGTTGGCAAAGATGTCGGCGAAGGCCAGTTCCCAGTGGAAGAAGCGGAAGTGTTCGCCCAGCTCATTGGCGATGGCCAGGGTGTTGAAGTACGGATTCCTGAACAGTTTTTCCAGGTTGAGTTCGCCGCGCTGGTTGCTGACATCGCGGGCGGCTTGAGTTTCTACACGCAGGGTTTGCTGGGGTTCGTCGGCGGCGAACAGGTCGTCTACCGGTTTGGCGAACAGGTCTTCGCCCTGCTCTGCCGGCTTTTCGTTTTCCGGGGTGGCAGTTTCCGGGTTTGAGGTGGCGCCCAGCAGGCTTTCCTGTTCCGGCGCAAACTCAAAGGTGCCGGCGCTGTTGAGGATGGTGTTCAGGTCGAACAGCCATTTCTGCCGGTCCGGCAGTTCGTCGACTTTATCCAGAGGCCAGAACCAGAGGGCGCACCAGTAGTCCATGGCCAGCTTCAGGCGGCGGTACGGGGAGGCAATGCGGGCATTGGTGTTGAAGATGCCGTGGGCGCGCAGGTTGTCTTTTTCCCGGGTGGTGGTGTGGTGTTCTTCCACCTGTTCCTGGCCCCACAGGGGGTAGGTGTCTTCGGTGCGCCGGCGGTGTTGTTCCAGCATCTGGGTGTGTTCGCGCCACAGGCGGTCTACGGCATCGCTCAGACTTTGCAGGGTTTTGATTTCCTGCTCGTCCAGCGGGGCGCAGAAGTCTTTTTTCCAGTCTTTGATCTTTTTGAAGGCGTCCGGCCGCAGTTGTTTGGCCACTTTGTCGTTGTAGCCAGCCATGCCGGGGTCTGGCAGCAGGAAGTGGTAGATTTCCCCTTCCCTGCGGCCGCCCTCGCCTGCCGGGTTCAGCAGGGTTTCCGGTGTTAATCTGCGTGGAGCGTTGTTGTACCAGTAGCCTTCTTTGGCCTGTTTCTTGAGAGCGATCTTCGGGTACACCTCGCGACGGGCGCCGATCAGGCTGTTGCCGGTGAACAGCTGGTAGCCGAACCAGGGTACGTTATGGCCGCCGCTCAGGGCGTTCAGCCACAGGGACACTTCCGCCAGTTCCACGGCGATGGGGTTCAGGTCTACCCCGTACACGTTGTGGTCGGCGATGTGCATTTTTACCCGTTGGAGTTCCCGCTGGTAGTTCTCGTGGGGGATGCGTTCGCCCTGCTCCTGCTGTTTGCGGGTTAAATAGGCTTCCGCCAGCTGGTTTACGGCTTCGTTAAGGAAGGCCGCGCTGCCCATGGCGGGTTCGCATACGGTTAAGTCGAGGATGTCGTCTGCCGTTACGTCTTCCGTCAGGCGTTCTTTGAGGGTGTATTTCACCAGGCTTTTGGTGAGCACTTCCGGGGTGTAGTAACTGGCGGATTTTTCCCGGTCGCGGCCGGCCATGCGGTAGATGAATTTGCCTTTGGGGTGCACGCGCAGGCTGAGCTTGCCGTCGATTTTGTCGTACACGCGCTCTTTGTCGTCGAATTCGTCCAGCTGGCTGGCGGTGACGAAGTAGCTAGTGTCCAGTTCGTCCGGGTTGATGTTCTGGCCTTTGGGGGCCACTTCGTACAGGTCTTCGGTGGCGAAGAAGCCGCGGTAGCTCAGCAGGGCTTCGTACACGGCACCCAATTGGTTGATACCCAGCTGGGTGTAGCTTACGCGGCCACGGCGCTTTTTTCCTTTGGCGGGGCGTGTGAGCGACATGCTCTGGATCACCTGCTGCAGGGTGGCGTTGCTGAACACCACGCGGTTGAGCAGCGGGGTTTTGGCCGGGTCGAACAGGTGGCTGTCCAGGCCTTGCAGGGTGAAGGCGTTGGTGGTGCTTTCGTGCAGGTTGTCTTGCTGCTGGCTGGCCTGGTTGCCCTGGTAGATCAGGCTGAACATGCGCTGCAGGCTGTGGTGGAAGTAGTGGCCCTGCCGGCTTTCCTCGGTGGTCAGGCGCACCATTTCCAGGTCGCGCAGGCTGTCGAGGCTGTAGCCCATGCGCCAGGTTTCGTCTTCCGTGGGCAGGTAGCCCAGTTCCGGCCGCGCTTCGATGTAGAACAGGAACAGAATGCGGTACATGTAGCGCAGGCATTCCTTGGAGAGCTGGTCCGCATCCAGGGCGTTGCTGCCGCTGTAGATGCCTTCCTTGCGGTCGCGTGCCTGTTCGATGAGTTGTTCGGCGGCCTCGTTGCCAAGGGCTTCGATGGCCTGGCGCAGGGCGTATTTGAGGTCGTCGGATACCGCGAAAGCGTGTTTGTGGCTGTTTTCGTCCAGGCTGTCCAGCCTGCACTGGCCTTCATCTGGCGCGAGGCTTTCCCGGTGCAGCAGCACGGCGGTGGCTTTGAGGGTTTTGTCGTCGCGCCGGCCGAGGATTTCTTCCCAGTCGAAGCGCAGCATGCGGTTTTGCGACCATTTGTAGCGGTCGATCAATATGCCTTGGCGGTCGCTCAGCAGCAGTACCCAGCGGGGCGGATTTTCGTTGTGGGGTGCGTTCTGGCGGAACACGGCCTGGTCCAGGATGTGGTACCAGTCGGTGTTTTTCAGGGCATCAAAGTGCGGGCCGGGGCCGAAGAACTGGTTGCTGTGCAATTTGAGGGAGAGCGGGTCTTCGCCTTCGTTGTCGGCATCCAGTGCGCCCAGTACCCACAGCTGGTCGCCCAGGGTGCTGAGCACGGGCAGTTCGGTGTTGGGGGCTACGGTTCGGTTTTGTGGCTGGTACGGAATGCCCAGGGTGCCTAGCAGGTCTTTGAAGAATTCCCGCTGCAGGCGAATACGCTCGGCGACGCTGCGCTCGGTTTTGAGTTTGTGGCGCAGGGCGAAGTAGGTCTGGTTGAGGTTGCGCAGGGCGCGGTGGGGCGTGGCGTATTCTGCCCCGGCCTCTTTGGCCTGCTCTTCGCGGGCATCCCAGTCTTTAATGGTGTCGGCAAAGTCGCCCTGGAACACTTCGGCCAGGTAGTGGGCACTGAAGAATTCGTTGTCGTTGGTTAACCCGATGAAGGTGGCGGCGGTGTCTTGTACGGCCATGGTTAGTCCTGCTCCCCGGCTTCGCGGGTGAATACAGCAATGATCTGGATAAACGGTACAGGTTCGATGGTGAGGGTGTCGCGCACCCAGGCCTGGTAGTCATCGAACGCTTTTTCGATGCGGCCGATGCGCTCTTCCCTTCTGGCAGCTTTGAAGTGCTCTGCCTGGGCAGATTTTTCCAGCTGGAGCTCTATCTGTTTTACCTGCCGCTGCTGGAGTGCTTCCAGTGCCTGCAGCTGTTCTGTCAGCTCTTCGTTCTTCTGTTCTGTGTAGGCCTGCTGGCGCTGGTGCATTTCTGCCTGGGCTGCGTTGATGACCGGCTGGCGCAGGTCTTCGAGTTCGCTGATGTTGATCGGCTGGGCGCGGTTGGGCAGTTTGTTGTCCAGTTGCAGGGTTTGCAGCCAGTGCTCTGCCGGTTCCACGGCCGATACTTCGCCGTTGCGGGTTTTAATGGCAAACCACTCCCAGATCACAGGGTGGGCCTTGCGGTTGGGAATCAGCCCGCTGACCAGGAATACAGACTCGCCCGGTTGCAGGGCCTGTTTCACGGCATTGGTATCCGGCAGGGCCAGTACCGGGGCGCTGTGGCGGGCCACCTGGGCCAGCAGTTTGTCTTGCAGCCACTGGATGGCCGGATGCTGGGGCCACAGGTAATGGAGTTTGGGCCAGGCGCTTTCGTCTTGCCGGCTGCGGCGGATTTCGTCTTCAAACCGCTGTTTATCGGCGGTGAGCACCAGGCTGCCATCGCTGGGGCTGATTTCCGGCGGCAGGAAGCGGAACCGGTAGTCCAGATCGTCTGGCGGCGTGATGGTGAGAGTTTGTTTGTCGTTGTTGGCGCTGAACTGAACTTGCTTGCGCTCGCGGTTCAGGGCTTCCAGGGCCTGGCGGGCGAATTCGTAGTCGCTGGGGAACAGGCTGTACCGATCTACCGTGTGCTGTTCGGCCTGTTCTTCGGTTTTCGGGGCTGCAGCTTCCGGGTTCAGGAACAGCGCCAGCAGGTCGTCGCCTTCGTTGCTATCGTCGGCCTGGTATTTGTCATCAAAAGCTTTGGCATCGGTGCCTTCGGCCATGGCTTCCATGGTGAGGGCTTCTTCGGCTTCGGCATCGTGCACTTTCATGAAGGTGGCCGGGTCGCCGATGTTTTTGTAGGCCTGTTCGTCTTTCTCTTTGAGGATTTCCAGTATGCGCTGGTCGCCGCGCACTTTTGGGTTGTCGCTCTGGTTAATCAGGTAGGTGATGATCGGCGTTTGTTCCTGGCCGTAGCGGTCTACCCGGCCGTTGCGCTGCTGGAACACCATGAGTGACCAAGGCAAATCAAAATGCACCAGCCGGTGCGAGAGGTAATGCAGGTTGATGCCCTCGCTGGCGACATCGGAGCACAGTAGTACGCGCAGTTTGCTTTCCGGTTTGCCGAATTCTTCGACGATGCGTTGCTGGTCGATATCCGGCAGCGTGCCGTGCAGTATTTCAACGGCCTCGGGTTTGAGCTTGAGGTCATCCTGCAACTGCTGCTTCAGCCACTTAACGGTTTCGATGCGTTCGCTAAAGATGACCAGACGGTCGTTGGTGTCGGTTTTGCTCCAGCCGAACTCACGGCTGCCCAACAACTTCAGTAGTTTCTGATATTTGCCAAAATGGGCCGTATTAACGTTACGCAGGGATAGCAACAAGCTGTTGAGGGCCTGTATTTCCTGCTGTTCGTCTTCGGTAACTTCCGGCTTGTTCGCCAGTTTTTTGATGCGTTGCTGCACAGAAACTTCCGCCGCAGCCGGGGAACTGAAGATGGCCTTTTGCAGGCCGATGCGCACCAGTTGGCCGTTTTTAGTGGTGCTGTGCTCACCCCGGTAAGTGAACGGTACGTCAAGCAGCGCCTGGTAGGCAGCTTCTTCTTCCGGGCTGGCGTTCAGGTAGATGTCGTTTACTACCCGTTCTTTGAATTCCTGCTGTACCTGATTCCGGATGTCCTTCTTGAACCGGCGAATGACCAGCCCCTTATCGCGGAAATCTTCCCTGGCGTAGTCGTCCGGATCGGAAATGGCCGTGGGGTCCAGCATGTTCATAAGGCTGGCGAACGACCGTGCCCTGCCGTCGTGGGGCGTGGCGGAGAGCATGATCAGGGTGTCCGACCGGCCCGCCAGCAGTTGCGCCAGCTGCGCCCGCTGGGAGCTGCTGCCACGCTCGGCCACGTTGTGGACCTCATCAATCACGATGATGTCCCAGTAGGCCTTTTCCAGGTGCTGGCGGTATGCATTGCCCTGCTTGAGGGTGTCGATGGAGATGATCGACTTATCGTAGTAGTAAAACGGGTTATGGTTGCCCGGAATGTGGTTACGCACCCGCTGCAGGCCGGCGGAATCCAGCCGGGTGAGCGGGATGGTAAAGCGGTTCCACATTTCTTTCTGGAACTGGGTCATCATGCTTTTGAGGGTGAGCACAAGGATGCGCTTGCCCCGGCCACGGCGCATGAGCTCGGTCATCAGAATGCCGGCTTCCAGGGTTTTACCCAGGCCCACGGCATCGGCAATCAGGATGCGCTGGCGGTTCTGCTTCAGCGCCTGCAGGGCCGGGTCCAGCTGGTAAGGCACCGGGTCCATGGCCGCTTTGTGGCCGAGGTGGATCCTCTCATCCGCCGGGGTAATCTGGCGCAGCTGGGTTTCAATGAACAGACGGCTTTTCTCGAAGCCGGGGGTCAAGTCCTGCTCAAAGCGGGTTTCCGCCGGGTCCAGTACGCGGATGGTGTTGGCCTGCTCTTCCAGCCGGGTCAGGAATCGTGCGGATTTGCCATTCACCAACTCCGACAGGCCGTCAACGGTAAGGGCATAGCCGCCGTCATCACTGGGGTCTGCCCGGCGGACAACCCATTCGCAATCCCGGATAACAACTCTGGCGCCTGGTGCGTAGAGTGAAGACATGTGCCCTTCCCGACTGGTTTGGTGGAACTGGATGTCGGGAGGGTAGCTGGTGGCTCCGACATCCGTTGTCGCTTTCTGATTGTTACCTTTTGGTTATGACTTTGATGATCGTCCATATAAGGACAAAGGTGAAGGGGTGTTTAATAATTTTTGACAATTCATGTGTCTGTTTTTTCAGGTGTTTCACTTACTCAACTAATTATCAGTTCGCGGGTAAGTTGCGGGTAGGTCAGCTGGGACTTCCTCCCGTTCAAAACAACCAGAAGCAAGACTCCACTCCCTGTCGATTAATCACTCACAGGATTCTGGCGGCTATCACTACCGTCAGTAGTTGTTGTGGCATCTTGCCATCCTATAGCGCTTACTATTCCCCAGTTGCCTTTCAAATTTGGCCTGCGCCATTTTGCGGTTGGCATCCGTTTTAGGTATTCCAATGCAGCTGAATAGTTGGAAAAGCGCTGCTCGGAACCTTTCTCACCCACGGTAAAATATCCGTTTTTGTTGCAGAGATTTATGCAGAATGAACTACCATCCCTTGCATAGGGTATCTTCGACGTCTTCTGCTCAGCACTTGCGGATTTGGAACGAGAACCGACGTTTTGTGTCGTTGAAAAAATTTCGACTAACGCAGCCTGTAGATTTTCTATCGCTACGGTATCTAACTCGACCCAAACTACTGCACCGGATCTGTGCTGGTATTTTATTGGCTGTACAAGGGGCAAGACGTCGCCCAATACCCAGGCGTGGTTCCACTTGTAGCCATCTCGGGTATAGATCTCCGGGCCAACGTTATGTTTTATCTCGTTCTCAAAAACTTCTTCAAAGCACAATGGGCCGATGGAATCGAGAATTGAACCAACACCAACAATGGTCCCACTACCCTTCTCGATCAGGGCGATGGGGCCTCGAATTGTTGTTCGGGCGCTTCGCATTTCCCAGGTTTTATAACCCTTGAGAATTTTATCGATCCACGGCTGGTCAATAATTAAGCCACGAGTAATAGGTTTCGCGCCCGCTTCCCAATTCTTATTTAGTTCGTGTTTCTCTTTAGGCATAGTTGATTCCCTTCATCGGTTTTTCGACCAACGCAAGCTTGCGATCTAAAGTCCCATCGACTTGAGAACCTCATTCTCGCTAACAGCTTCAGGCGTCACCACTGCATCCTTCAGCATCAGTTTTCCGCGTAGCAATCTATCCAGGTGAACATCGAACGCATCGTACTCAGGGTGTAGAACCGCAGGCAGATGGATGCTGACCGGCTTTGTTTGACCAATCCGATAAACCCTGTCCGATGCCTGGGCTTCTTTTGCAGGATTCCAATGCCGTTCCAGATGGATTACGTGATTTGCTCCCACAACGGTGAGGCCGACGCCAGCTGCTACCGGAGACATGATCAGAATATTGAACCCTTCTTTAGCCTCAAACTGCGTAATCAGTTGCTTGCGGCTGAGCACATCTGATTTTTTTGAGACGGCAGCGGTATCACCGTTAATAACGGCGATGTCGAGGCCGTATATCTGGTCAAGCCAAAGTTTAAGAAGACGCTGCAGACGTTTGGTAACCATGAACAGAATGACTTTTTCGCCTCGCGTCCTAATGGCGTCCAAAGAAGTAAGAAGGACCGCCAACTTGGATGACTCCTGCATCACCTTTTTCGCGGATCGGGCATCATTGGTAACCAATTCTGCTTCGTGTCGAAGACGGGGGTGGAGTGAGATTTCCCTGAGTTGCTGCAGCACAGAAAGCGCTTTACCCCGCATGTCTTCAGTTGCTTGTTGCGCGCGATACTCTCTCAAAACGTCTTCGTAAGCCCGTCGTTGGAAACCCTCCATGGTGCTGGTGAGTTCCTGGCTGTAAACAACGTTACCATGGTCAGACTGAGGCACTCCGCAACGAATCGTCTTGGCTGGCAAACCAGAGAGCTGGTCTTCTTTCACCCGGCGTAACATAAACGGGCCTACGACATCCCTCAAATCCTTCCCCAACGCCACTCTAACTGAATCGCGGTTCTCTTCATCTGCCTCGAGTATCGGTTTTATCCAGGTATCCCGAAAAGTAGTCCAGCTCCCGAGCAAACCAGGCTGGGCGGTGTCCATCAGACACCAGAAATCCCCCAGGCTGTTCTCTACTGGCGTACCTGTCGCCAGTAATTTGAAGTCTGCTTTCAGCCCTTTTGCTGCTCTTGTTTGAAGGGTATTGGGATTTTTGATGTTCTGAGCTTCATCAAAAATCACTAACCCCCAATCGATTCTGCAAAGGGAAAACTGGTAATCGCGTAGTGTCTGGTAAGTTGCAAGTACCAGTCGACGCTCCTGATCGAGTCGTTTGGTGCCCGCGTCGGGGCCTATGTGCAATGCGTAACGAATGGCATCTTCGTCTAAGACCTGATCGTTATCCAGAATCGCTGCTATCTGCGCCGCTTCTCGCTTTTCGCCTCTGACCCGGTATTTCGCCAAATCCCGCCCAGACTGCAGAACGACAATGTCTTTGAAGGGAATGCCGTTGTAGGTAACTCTTACTTCATCCTCCCAATTTTCAAGCAAGCTAAGAGGAGCAACGACCAATATCGGTTTTTGCTGCTTACTCGCTTCCTTT
>VMHT01117931.1_pt1 | contig 11462 bp, 14 predicted proteins | sample 4693611 | NCBI WGS metagenome assembly VMHT01 (sample SAMN12280063, study PRJNA550983) | marine metagenome | isolation source: seawater sampled from same location over 5 years 0.02-0.2 micron viral filtrate | place: USA: collected off the coast of southern California halfway between the port... ... | reverse complement strand
TTTTACAGGAATTAAAGAAATATTTAATTTCAGGAGCAGCTGCGAACATATGAAGTGAGTTTAATTCTCTTACATATCTGGTAATACTCGGAACAGGTTCTATATATTTACGAGGTCTGCCTGCTTTTTTGCCAGATACTCTTTCTCTACTTGTTTTAAATCTCTGTACGGGAAGTATCCCGAGAGATTTTTTATCTGATAACCTTTTCTCTTTCAATAAAATCACTACTTGCTTAAGTTTTTAATAAAGATATTTTTTTTAATTATTTTAAAAATTGTTATTATTTTTTTTATTAAGTTCCAGAGCATTTAAGTTTCCCCCTCTACCCTACCATCTAAGTTTTAACCTTATCTGATCGGATACCTAGATTGTTTAAATGTTCCGAAACCCCCTTTAAATTCCCCCTTGGACACTTTCATTGTTATGTAAAGTTTCTATTGAGAAATTTTCTCTTAATCCACTCCCTAAAAAAACCTAAAAACATGGATGCAAATGTGCGATGTTTCACTTGTTGGAGCAATGCCTTAATATGTAGTACGTGGCGGCATAACATTATTTTTATGATAATTTCGTAAAGATTATCTAATGTTTTTATACAAATATATTGCTATAGTTATATATGGTTTTTGGGGTAGCTCTATTATCGTATTACCTGAGTTGCCCTAACGTTCAGAGTGATCAACCACCAATAAATTTCATTTAAAGGTCAAGATCCATTTATCTCATTGTTTGCATTAAGTAAGAAGAATTGTTTAAATCGATCTTTTCTAATGCTTAATAAAATAAAATAACATTAATTAAATTATTAAGTCAATCTACTTTAAAACCCACTTTATAAAAAAAATTTTCGAAAATCAACATTATTCCGTTAATATGTTTAGTACATTAATAGGTAATTAGTCGCGAATATAAGCCCTGACAAGTGAAATAAGCCACATTTGAAATAATTATATAGTTTGGGTTACAATAGAGCGTGCTATGATGTCTTAAAGGTCTTTTCTAATGCTATAAAAAATTCTTTTATTTTCATGGCACTTTTTATTTAATCTATCTGATCCCAATCTGCAGCACCGTCAGCTGTACTGATAGCAATATACGCATCTGTTCCTGTTTGATCAATCCAGATAGCACCAGCTAAGAAACCTCTATCTATATCATCATTAACTGTAGGAGCTGCTGTTGATACATGCACGTTAGAAGATGCAACCATTGTTGCACCCTTGAAGCCGTCTGTAATAGCAAATGTGAGAAGCCATACTATTAATACAAAAGCTAGAGCAATTCCTGTAGTTTTATCTTTCAATTTGTTCTCCTGAATGTAATACGTTTTTTAGATTGAACAAAAGCTGTTGTTACTCCCATTCTAACCTCTCTTTTTTTAGGTTTTTTTTCTGAAAATTGAATAACTTTTAAAGTATCTCGAGGTGTAAATCCTTTATTAACTCCACCTAATACAGGTTTACTTGTAGAAGATAACCTGCCTGTAGTTAGGTCTGCCTGCCTGTATACTGCCCCCTGCTTCCATTGAAGCCGTTTAACCCAATTATTCCCAGATAATAAAATAAAATTTTTTCTTGATTCTTTGTCTTTTGGTAATCTTAAAGCTTTACTTTTTGAAGATCTTGAAGATCTCGCAGCTGGTGCTGGTTGAGTCGTTGGAGTCGGTGCTGGTTTTTTTAATATTGGTGATGCAGCTGCTGGAGCTGTAGAAGCTGGTGTTTTAACTTTTGGTGGTGCAGCTGTTGGAGCTGGTCTTTTAACTTTTGGTTCTAACTTTGGCTCTAACTTTGGATCTAGTTTTAACTTAGGTTGTAGTTTTGGTTCTAACTTTGGATCAAGTTTTAACTTAGGTTGTAATTTAGGTTCTAACTTTGGTTCTAACTTTGGCTCTAGTTTTGGAGCTGTTGCTGGTGCAGTAGTTGGAGCAGTAGATGGTGCTGGAGCTATGGCTGGAGCAGTAGCCGATCCTGGAGCAATTGTTGCAGCTGGTGTTTTAGGAACAGTAATTGTTTTTGTTTTAGTTACAGGTTTTAATTTGAATTTATCCACATTTTCAGGGATATAAGGCGCTTTTTTAGGTGCTGGAGTTAAGGTTTTGGTAGTTGGTATCGTTTTTTCTTTTAGACGTGTCTCTTTAGCTGCCTTAGTTTTAGTTTTTGAGATTGCAGGAGCTGTTATAATCGCAGCTGCTGCTGCAGTCTTAGTTACAGTTTTAACTTTACTTTTAGTTTTAACTTTTGGTTTAACTTTAAGTTTTGGTTTAACAACTGTTTTAACTTTTGGTTCTAACTTAGGATTTTTTAAGTTTAGGTAATACTTTTGTTTTTGTTTTAGTTTTAACTTTGTTTTTGTCTTAACCCTTAACTGTTCCTTAACCTGATAAACAGATTTAGGACTAGATACCTTAACTTTTGTTTTTGGTTTTGCCTTTTTAACAGGTTTAACTTTAACTTTTGGGGGTTTGGCTTTTTTAACAGGTGGTTTAGCTTTTTTTATTTTTGTTGGTGCGTTATATCTACCTAATATTGCTTTAATATCTCGTTCTGTTTTTGGATCTCTTGAACGTGGAGCTGGTTTCTTATCTTTTTTTAATAATGGTTTTTCTTTAGGTTTAACAGGTGGTGATGTTTTAGCTGCTTTAATACCACCACTGCCACCAGCTGGTGGTCTAAATGGTACACCGTATTTAATTTTAAAAAAATCAGATCCTGCTTCACGTGTTCTGGCAGGGGATTTTATTGTTTTTGGTTTAGGTAAATTATAAGAAGCCATTAATCCAACCTGTAAACCTCAAGCCATGAATCACCACCACCGAAATTAGGGGGATCTGCTCCATTACTTGAATAATAATAACCAGAAATTGTGTCCCCAGCATTTGCATATACAACCCCTGTACAATTTATAAAATCAGCAGCAGATGGTGAAGGTTGAGTTCTGCATGAATTAACAGTTACCCCTGCTACTTGTATTTGTATATTAATAGATCCTGCTGGGCTTGCCTGATTACCAGCAAAATTAACAGCATAATACCCTGTTTGACCTGTATCTACTACATAATTACCTGTACCTGTTGCGACACACCCAGATAAACATAAATCATAATCTTCTTGAGTCCAATTAGCTGTACCATTAGCTGCGTTGGATATATATCTTAATTTTGCATATGTTGCCGAAAATGACACACTGCCACCAGCTGGAGTAACCCACGAAGTCGCACCAGCAACACCTGCTGTTAAAACATCACCAGAAGAAGCCCCAGACGAATCTGGTACAGTTTGCGAAGCTTCATCTAATAAAACAACGTTTCTATCAGCTGTTATTCCAGAAGCATCTAACGTAGTTTTAAAAGCTGTTCCTGATTGAACCTGTAGGGTATTTGTTACAAGAGTATCCCCTGTATCACATACTCCAGAGCTTGCATAAGCACATGGACTTCCAACAGATCCCATAGCTACAAAAAAGGCAGCGAATGAAACCACTAAGGACACCTTAGTAATATTTATTTTTTTTATAATGGACATGTCATACCCCCTATTTTGTATGCTAGTAATATTAATCCAATAAATAACGATAACTCAAAAATATTCCTACACCTATCAAGAGTAGAAATATAAAGAATTTTAATAATATTTTTATTATTTCTTGTACTATCCAACCGAATACTCCTATCATTGATCAGCACCGCGAAGCGCGAACCAACTTAATATAACCAATAAAGCCCAGAAAACAATCCACCAATAAGGCAGCCAGCCATTAACAGCACCCACTGCTGGTGGTATACCTGCAGCGAATAAAGCAAATGGAATAAAGTTTGTTTTCATATAAATAAAAACTGCGATCACTAACCCCAGAGATCCCAGAATAATTGAATAAATCATGCCTGCAGGTGCGTCTATTGCATTTGTACCTGTAACCATTGGTTTTGCAATAAGATCATAAAATACTCCAGAAGTTCCCGAAGGTACAGGAGTAGAAATCGAACCCCCAAAAGGTGAACCCAGAACATCAACAGTGGTGTCAGGCATAGGAATTATTGAAGCTGTACCAACAGGCACAATTGCCGAAGCTGTTACAGTAAAATTACTTTGTGGTCTGTTAAAGGTATATAAAAAATCAAGGTTGTTAACTCCGAGATCTTGTATAGTACCCTGATAAACAGGATCTGCTGCAGATGTTTCAGTCATGGTGGAAGGTTGAAAAGAGTATCTAGCAGCTACAGCAGATCCGTTAAATAAATTTATATTTCTTATAACCAGATTATCTAAATCTGTTCCAACAACTAAAGGTTCAGTAACAGCTGAAATTGTTGCAGCACCTATTAAACAAGTTTGTAAACTAACATTATTTCTTAATATCTGTAAATTACCTGTATTAAAAGTTATATTGTATCTATCTGATTCATTTAACCATGCAGAATTAATTGTTAAATCGCAATCATGATTTTCTATTGTTGCCCTTAAAGTTAAAGCTGATCCTACATCTTCAAAAGTAACCTTATAGCCCTGACTTGCAGCAGTATCATAATGTGATATTAACGTGCCTGTTTGTGGAGTTATATCTAATAATTCAAGGTCTAGCTGTATATCTAGATTATTAGTTATATTTAATGCTGGTGCATGTGATGCAGATAATTCATCATTACCTGTAATTAATATACCCTGATCGCGTTGCTGTTCTGGGTTTTGCATATAAAGCCGAACAGTTGCAGTGGTTGAAGGACTAATTGAGGTTAAAGAATACCAATATGGAGCAGCTGCTGACGTTATATCCTGAGCCATTATATTAGTTTCATTAGATAAAGAACCCTGCACCGAAAATATCTCCCAGATATTATTATCAACATATCCACCAGCTACCAAAGCAGCAGAATCTGTTGGGATTCTTACAGCTGTATTTGTAAGAGTTCCAGCACCTGTATAAGTAACAGCGATTTCTCTCTGATAACAATAATCAACAGGTGATTTTACCCCTGCACATACTTCACCCTGACCAGACACAAACACCACAAAAGCAGCAATCAATAAAGCTAATCCTGTAATTAACTTATGGTATCTACTTTTAACGATTGGAGAAAAGGTCTTATCGTTTTTTAATGGTGTTTGTTTCGTAAAATAATTTGTCATGGTGCAGCTCTTCCAAAAATTCCACCTATAAATCCAGCGAACATACCCGCAACAGCAAAAGTTATGGACATTAAAAACGGAGCAGATAGAGCCATTAAAATATATCTAGGGAAAGCTAGCCACCCTTCCCAGATTGGACTCTGTAGCATTGCAGCTTGAGCCATAAAAGTTAACCAACCTGCTGCCATTTTGCCATAGGATACAACTGTTGATATGGGATTGGTTGCCTGATAACCCACGTTAGGATCTCCCACGTTAATTTCTTCTGGGTTCGCAGTTCTATTAATAAAATTCTCAAATGCTGTTGCACTACCACCCGCATCTGCTGGATCATCTTCCAATTCAACAACTGCTGTTACTATTGCCATAATTGACCACATAAAGAAAAAAACAGCCGAAGCTTTAAACGTAATGCTCAAGATGCCCACTTCCTCATAATAAACATAGCTGCTATTAAACTTAAAATTACAATCACTACTCCAATGACTGCCACACTAACACCAGCAAAAGATCCAATCATTATCATGGTTAATAATCCTGCAGTCGGGATTATTGCTTCTTTTGTAAACGAATATAAAATAATAAAAATTAACAACCCAAATATTAAAAATACTATTGTTGCAAAAGCTCCCCCAGATATCCCAAATAAATTATTGCCCATATTAGTAAAAGCTAAAGGTAGCCCTGTTGTGGCTGCTTCGGTATCCAATTGGATCTGTAAGGCATTTGAGCCTGTTGGGGTAGCGTATGGATCTAAAATACTCTGCCCCCCTGATGCTTGAAAATAAAAAGGTATAACTTCATCCATAACTGCTAACGCTTCTAATACAAAAATTCTTCCAGAAGATGATATTTTTTCCCCTACTACATAAGAATTATTAGAAACAGATCTAAAAGATTCAAGGGTAAGTAAATTATTTAATGTATCCAGCCCTAACTGAGCGCGTTGTGATTCTTGATCTGAGCTTGCACTATTCCACTGTACCAGCTCACAATCCCCAGATTGCCCTGTAAAAATAGTAGGATCATCTGAGCTTATAACGCATAATGCAGTATCAGCAGCACCCCACGTTAAAGCGTTCCCTGTACTCATATATAAACCCGTTAAAGCATAATCAATTCTTGCAATTCGTCTGGTATTTTCTAAAATACTAGAAGCTGCAGGCAAAGTTCCAGCACCTGCTGAATAATTTCTGTAGATCTGTACATAAGCATGATCTGTTAATAATGATGTAGCTTCTACAGGATCGACTCTTGCACCTGTAGTTAAACCTGTTGCTAAACTTGTCCCTGTTTGATCTGCTAAGTATTGACTCCATGCCTCAGGGTTAGCTGGTGGAGCTGTAGTTGTATAGGTTGGTAATTGATATATTGATTGACAATAAATATCACCAGAATAAATTATATTTCTATAACATACAGGTGAATTAATTGTTATATCAGGAGCTGTAACTGCAAATACAGAAGTACTAGAAACAATTAAAAGAACTGCTGCTATTAATACGCTTAATAATCTCTTTTTTCGTTTGAGTAAACCAAATCTATACATTCGTATATTAACCAACAAAATACGCTAAATGCCAACCCAAAAACAGCAACTAGGATTAAATTCCCATTCGTTAAGGTTGGCAAGCGATTAACTATATCTGCCAATAACCACCAGAGCAGAAGATCTGCAATTAATATGAATATTGGTAGAACCATAATTTTTATTTAAAAGCAGGAATTGAAATCATGCAAACAATCCCTGCTTTAAATTTATCCTCTTATTTTCTTTATGATCAAGAAAGTTAGAAGTATACCTATAGGTGCAAAACCTAGTACAAGTTGCGAAATTTCTCAATTTCATTTCTATAATTTCTCATAGGATCGGATCATATCATCATCTCATTTAAGAGAGGTGGTCGCTTTTTCATCTTAGCTTAACCGTTCTGGTTATCTCGTCTGATCTCTGCACTTTCAAAAAGATTCCTCTTTATGCTTAGCTCAGGATTGCCTACGTCTTTACGTTTAGGTTTCCCTGAATTCAACCACTTTTTAATTAAGCAATCACTCGCTTATGCGTCAGATTATTTAACGCGCTTGTAAAGTTACTAGACACACCGCTTGTTGCGCCAGCTGTGACTAATGCACCGACTATAATAGGTAAAGAAATTGCAAGTATAGCTGTTGCTATAATTGCTAAAATTACGTCTTTTGGACTCATTTTAATATTCCCCTATTTAATTGTATTCTGTACTCGTTATCCATTACGTCTACCAGATAGTAAAACTACTACAGGTATCAACACCACCGCAGCACCCATAAGATACTCCGACACTTCCATTAAACCTGTCATATAGGCAGGTACACCTGCAGCACTTTTTAACGCTATCTGTAGCGTAACAAGTTCAGGTAGCGAAACTATAAACAATATCGCTACTATTACAATAATAACCGACTTCATAACCTTAATTTTACACTAGATATAGTATCTGTATGGATATGGTACACTATATGTAGCGTGTATCTTCGGTTATACCCCTGTACGCTTACTTTTGTAGGATTTAATAATAAAGGAAGTATTTTTATGCCTAAAAGCCAATCATTAATCCAGAATATAGAAACAGGTATGTATAACCTTAAGCCCTCGCAGCGTAACGAGGTTGATTCTATTAAGGAGTCAATGATCCCTGAGGAAGCTACAGCTTTTGAATTTATTGCTTCTAGTCATATAGATACTAAGATCTCTAACGCTGTAACAGTGTTATTAACTGATTGTCTTGATTCAAGGGATATAAATATTAATTCATGGAACATTAACACGGACTCAGAAAAGGATGATACTCATGTTAGCTATTCAACAAATTTACTTTATTCTAAAACTGCTGTTAGCTATGCCTTAGAGGGTGCAGCTAGAACAGATATAAAAGAAACTTTAGGCGGTTTTATTGGTGGCATTATGAAAAAGGTTAGAGGACTAGGAAAGAACAGTTCACCTTATGAGGAAGGTGGTTTTTAGATGATCCCACAATTTGACATGTTGCAGGTAATAGTCGTATCTGTTTTAATATTTGGTGCTTATCTAGCTTATAAAACATGGGCAGGGGGATCTGCAGCTGCACCAGATACCTTTACAACTAAAATCTTTTTAATAACCAGACGTAGAGAGATCTATGAACAAATGGTTGAAAATCAAAATAATATTATGCTGCCTAAAAAAGGTGGTTACGGATACTTAGAACGTGTTAATGCTGTAGTTATTTATAGATACGGGAGAGTTAAGAAACAATATTTTGATCCACTGATAACAGAAAATTCACGTAAAAGAGAACATGCTTATATAGTCAGAGAAAATGATCCAGCTCCTTTAGAGATCCGAAACAAAGAAAAAGGTTATATTGGGCAACCTGTAACTCAACAGGAATTTTTAGACGCTAAAAACAGCAACCATAGAACAGCACATACAAAAGGTTTTGTATCTGGCACAAGTACAGATTTTATCCAGCGTAAAATGGCAACAGCTGTAATTATGTCTGTTGGTGTTGCTGGTGCTGCGTGGGTATTTGTTTTACTAAGTAAAGCAGGGACAATATGATACCTGATGTTATAAGAGATTTAAAAGGTGATCCTGCAAAAGTTCCATTTGATACTAACTTACTTCCTATGTTTGAATTTTTTTTAGAAGCATTAAAAAAAGAATTGCTTTTATCTATATTTTTTGGAATAGTAACAGTTATTTTTACTGTAATAGGAATTTTAATAAATTGGATGTATGGAATTTATTTTTTATCAGCAGCTGTAATTATTTATTATTTTATTCTGGATAGTTACGCAACAAGAAAACAATTAGTATTCAGATCAGGTGCAGCTGGTGAGATATACCTAGAGCAACAAAAATGGTGGCGGAATGATGCTGATAGATTTCCAGATGGTGCTAAATATCTATATAAAAAGAAAAGAATAGGATTTTGGGAAGTTGATTATGATGGGATAAGACCATTTGACGCATGGGCAGCACCAATACAAACAGAAGTTGAAGCGTCAAGAATAGGCAATATTAAAGGTACAATGTATGCTCATAATCAAATAGGAGCTTATCAACCTATGAGCATTAACGATAAGATGCAAATGGGCATGATAGCAGTAGTTATTGCAGTATGTTTTATAGCTGTTATTATGGCAGCAGGACAATTAGGAACTAATAATGACAACCAAACAGAAACAGAACAAACAGAAAAAATATCCTAAGGGATCTATTCCAATACTGCCAGACAGTAAAGTTATTGGATTATTTGGTTCTAGGGGATCTGGTAAATCTGCTTTAATGTGTAAATTTGGTATTGATGCAGCTAACGAGGGTAGGCAGGTTTTTTATTATCCAGAAGAATATGGATTTAAATATATATCCCCAAAATATCCAGATATTAAACCAATTTCAATGTCACCTGCTGAGCTGGTACAAGTTCCAGAAGAGTTGAACAATTCAACTATTTTACTTGACGAGATTCAGGAGTTAATGAGTAAATACAGATCCAACACCACGGCAACCCAGATGTTAATGGCTTTTTTTAGGCAAGTTAGAAAACGTGGCAGCAATATAATATTTACTTCCAACGATCCCAATAATATTAATAACTCAATAGCACCCCAGACAAATTACCACATGTACTTAAAAATGTATCCTGATCAGCGCTGTAATGAGAAAGGATACCATAACCCTTTTTTTTGTTTAGATACAGTATTTTCTGAAGTTAGACATACTCAAAAAGGATCAGAAGGTTACCCTGCTGTTTTTACTCGTATATCCAGAATGTATCAATGGTATGATACAACGTCTATTGCTAAGCCAGCAGATGTAATGAGCATAACAAAAGCAAAAGTAATGGAGCAGACCATCTGGGAAACTACAGGTAAAAAAAAGTCCGAAGTATTAAAAATAATTGAAGATGCAATTGTTGATCTTGTTAATAATGGATATACCTCAGTAGCTCCACGAGGTTTATCTAAAATTTTAAGAGAAGAAAAAAAAATTATTCTCTCAACTGATGTTATAGGTAAAGCAATAAATAATTTAAATCCTTTAGAAAAAAAGCGCAAATCTTCTGGTATGTCTTACGAGCTACCACCAAAAGACAAGCTAAAAGAATGGATTGATGGATTGTATGATACAGATTGATTTATGGGCTTATTTTAAGAGTAAATAAAGGGTGCCCAAAAAAAGGGCAATTCCTGAGAACGAATTTTTAATAATTTAAGGGTATAAATAAACGACCCTTTTTTTACTCAATTCCACCTGTATAAATAGCCTATTTTAGATCTCTGTTTTTTATCTGTTGATCCTTTAGGTCTGCCTAACGTTTTCCCAGCTCTTTTAGCACGTTCTAAACCTGCTTTGGTTCTCTCGGAATTGATATTGCTGGCAAATCTGTTACAAATTGCATTTACTGCAATAATTAACTCATTGGATAAATCATCATTGCAGCTGTGGACTGTAATACCATGTTTGCGAAAATTTTCTAAATATGAGAATGTCTGTTCTATTCCCCCCCTTGATAATCTGGATAGATCCCAGATAATCAAATGTTTAACTCCATTACGTTTAGAATCTCTTATAATTCTATTAATTTCTGGGTGATGTTGGTTTTTATATGCAGAAGCCGAGATATCATATATTTTAACAATTTCAAGATCAAGGTCAGCTGCTAAATTGCTTAATTGTAGATCTTGATTTTCTGTATTCTGTTCACCTGTTGAAACTCGTTTAAATATTGCTGTTTTTTCTCTTATCATTTTTTAATTCTCAAATTTTAGCTGTTTTTCGTGTTTAGATTCGCATTTATCGCAGCAGCAGCTGGTACAAAGATCTACACAAAAAATACATTTTATATGCGGAATTTTTATATTATTTTTGGAATACATTCTAAATTCCCCCAGACAATTCCAAACTATGCCTATTATTTAATTTAAATGTGCAATTTATACAATTTAGTTCAATAAATTTATTTTCTTTTGTAAATTTGACTGTAGATCCACATTTTTTACAGGAATTAAAGAAATATTTAATTTCAGGAGCAGCTGCGAACATATGAAGTGAGTTTAATTCTCTTACATATCTGGTAATACTCGGAACAGGTTCTATATATTTACGAGGTCTGCCTACTTTTTTTCCAGATACTCTTTCTCTACTTGTTTTAAATCTCTGTACGGGAAGTATCCCGAGAGATTTATCGTCTGATAACCTTTTCTCTTTCAATAAAATCACTTCTTGCTTAAGTTTTTAATAAAGATATTTTTTTTAATTATTTTAAAAATTGTTATTATTTTTTTTATTAAGTTCCAGAGCATTTAACCTTCTA
>VMHT01059208.1_pt1 | contig 11462 bp, 20 predicted proteins | sample 4693611 | NCBI WGS metagenome assembly VMHT01 (sample SAMN12280063, study PRJNA550983) | marine metagenome | isolation source: seawater sampled from same location over 5 years 0.02-0.2 micron viral filtrate | place: USA: collected off the coast of southern California halfway between the port... ... | reverse complement strand
GTATGACTAGCTCCTCTTTTAATTTGTTTAGGGGCCATGTCCTCCTGGACAACAATTAATGTATCTGCTGATTGAGCATAATCAATAGTTGATAAATTAGAAGATCCAATAGCAGTAACAAGATAATCATTACCGGTTCCATTAATGTTTGTTTGTAAAACTTTATCTTTGTAAATGTACATTCTATTATGTACAAATAACAACATATAACTTTGTGTAGTTGAAAATTCAAAAGGAACTAATCTACATCCATTTTGTGGATTAGCAGCAGAAGGTATTGTTGAAATGTATTGTAGTCCTGGTCTACGAGTAATACCACCTTGTGGCTGAATAACTACATTACGAGCTTGTTCTAAAGAATTATAATATTGATCAATATCTATTCTAGATTTTAATAAAGGATCTATTTCCCCTGTAGTAAAATTTGTTTGTATAGATACAGCTCTGCTCATTATCTAACATCTGTTAATGGAAATTCATGGATAGCATAGCTAGGTTTGCCTCTGCCATCAGCATTACTTGCTGATCTAAAATATCCACCTCTGCCATTTTCAGATGGTGTACCTAATGCTACAACTTTCCAATAATCTGCTTTTGTTATTTGATCAGTTACCGGTTCAGCTAAATGCCAGGCCATCATATAAACAAGTAGTTGTACAAAATATGAAGGCATCAAACCTTCTGTAATTGCACTTGTAATATAATCAATAAAAATTGTTTCTTCGTTTGTATAAATAGCTGGGCCAGAAGAAGTGTATTGTAATTCGTAACTTGTTATTGGTACAGCTAAATTTGCTTTTGAATTATAAACTTGAAATGCTTGACCAGCTACAGCTGTTGAAGGCAAATCAAATCTATTATCCCACTCACCTATTGGTGATGTTCCAGATTTAGTTAATTGTAATTTTGTTAGAGCAAAACTCCAAGGGTACATTGACAGAGTTTGTCTTTTAACAGTTTCGTAAATATTATTACATACAGCAGCAGCATCATTAGATGTATCGCTAAATGAACTTATTGTATCAGCTCCCAGCAAATTTAATGCCTGGTTGCAGATTGTTATATTTGTATCACCACTTGCCATATAAAAATTCCTAATTGTAGAAGAGGCCCATAAGGGCCTCCTCTATTCTATTATTAGTCTGCGTCAGCAACTGATAGAGCTGTTCCATCAGATACATCAACTACACCACTCGCATTCGATAACACAGTTACCAAACTTGAAGTAGGTACAGAACTATCCCAGATGTGAATAAGATCACCAACTTTTAAAACATCGGATGCACTATTAAAATATCCAGATGTATTAATGTCAGCTAAAGTATCAGATCCAGGAGCTGTGTAACTCCACATTTGAGGAGCAATACCAGCTTTACTTTGTCCACCTATCGGTTGTAGGTTTGTTTTATCATAAGCCATAATTATATCCTCCTCTATTAGCTTTCGTCACAAGTTACTTTTACGATACCTTCATCATCTATAGATACTGCACCGGCACTAAACATTGAATTAACTAGGAACGAAGTTTTTTCCGGAACATAGTTAATCTCTGTTTTTTGTGCCATGTTTTCAGCCATACCTATTGCTGATCTGTGGAACGCAAAAACACTTCTGTCGTTTGATGTTAATGGTAGACCACCTTCATCTCTGTCGCCAAGAACAATAAATTTCATTCCCATGAAAGTATTGATCTCACCAGAAACAAGAGCTTTGATAGATGCAAAGTCACCACTTACTGCTCTTTCATCACCTAGAAGTCCAGCTAAATTGTTAGCATGAACAGCTATGCAACGATCATCGAAAGGAACATTTTTTGCGTCAAGAGCTTTTTTCGCAGCTATTAACTTTCCAACATTCAAGTTTGATGATGCAGCAGAACCAGATGTAACAACAGTTTTTGCAACTGTTGATGCACCAGACGCACCATTAAGAGCATCTATGACTAATTGGTCTATTCTTCTACCGATTGCTTTTGATACTACTTGAACAAGCTCTGATCTTTCATCAAAATTAACTTTTGCTTGATGAAAAATATCGCTGTATTCAGCAGCATTGTAATCTGACATAGTTGCAGTTACCTGGCTGTATGTTACATTTAAAGGAGTAACATCAGTTTGAGGTATTCTTGCAGTAGCAGATCCCTTACCAAGTTTATTAAACTTGTAAGTTTGCCCTTGTACTCCAGATCTTAATCTAACAGCCTGTCGCAATACACTTTCTGATTGGTAAGCCTGTTTAACTTCAGCATCAAATAGAGTAACAAAAGCATTTGTTATTGATTGTGCCATATTTTTTCTCCTATATTACACATTATTGTTACTATTATTTTTCAGTTGTCGGAATACTTGTCCGGCTGATCTTATGGTGTTGTTGCCCACCAGCCAGAAGGCGAAATGAAATTCGTTATCTTCACTCGCAAAGATAAGCGATTTTATAATAAAAGTAAATAGTTTAAAAAATTATTTATTCATTAAATTTCACCGGTTGATGTAGCAGTACCAGGGAAAGCTCTTGCAAACTGTTCTTCAACTTTTCTTCTAAATGCTGGATCTGATTTGTATTTAGGATCATTTACTAGGCTATAAAGCTCATCTTTAGATGGTTGACCTTCAATATCAACAGGAGCTGTAGGTATAGTTTGTTCACCATAATACTTACGAACTTTATTTAAAGCATTAATACCATTGCCTGTAGCTGCAAAGATTTTAAATTCTTCAAAGTCACTTTCTGACCAAATGCCTTTAGCAACTAAACCCTGGCCCCAAGTAGTAATACCTTTAATAATTTGATCTGCATTAGGCCCTAATATTTTTTTCTCTTCTTCAATATCAATACTATCTTCTTCTGCTTGAGCTGTAGATAATTCTTTAAATTTATTTACGAGATTATCAAACGCAGCTTGAGTAGGTTTGTTTTCTTTTGCCCAATCTTTAAAGTAAGATGCTAATTCATCATCTTCATCTATATCTTCTAAAGCTGACATATCATATTCTTTAGGAGCTTTATGTTTACCCATAGAAAATTGTTTTTGTAATTCAGCATATGATTTACTTAAATCTTCTGTTTTAACTCCTTTTTCTTCATCCCAAAATTTATCTTCTATAAATTCTGGTTTCTCAAGTTTTACTTGTTTTTCATTCTCATAAGTTTTGTCCTCTGCGTTTTCTTCTTCCTTATGAGGTATTGTAGTTTCCTCTGGTGATGGTTCTACCGGTTCTGCTGTAGGAGTATTACCTAATAAACCTTCTTGATTTTCTTCACTCATGATTGTTTTGCCCTTTCTATTCTCATTAATATATCTCGGATTACAGAATTCTGTCCTTCTCTAGCAAAGCCAAAAGATGTTTCAGATCCTGGTATCCAAGTTGGTTGATCTAAAGTTTTTTGTTTTAAATGTTCTAAAACCTTTTTACCTTCATCAGTATCAAAGGTTCTTGCATAAGCCTTATCTAATTCTAATTGGTCATCTTTACGATGAACATCTAGAGTATTTAATCCTTCCCATCCTGGAGTATTAATATCTGCCATTAAGATCTAGCCTCTGCCTCTAAAGCCATCGCTGGTTCTTCTGGAGGAGGAGCTTGATCTTGAGGTTGCTCATTCCCAGGTGTTTGTTGCTGCATCATCATCTGTTGCTGCATAGCCATAGCTTGTTGTTGGATCTGTTGCTTTTCTTCTTCATTGTTTCTTAAACTAGCTGGTATGCCAAGTTTATCACCAACGAATGCAGCAATAGCATCCGGTTTTATTTCAGCCACCCCACCAGGGCCTAACGAGTTTGCAATTTGAAAGAACTGCATAACCTCATTCACTTCTTCTAAATTTTGAGCTTTAGCAAGAGGTGATATTGGTACAACTTTAACTTCTAATCCATCTATCTTTAGAGGAAGTTGTATCAAACCTTTTTCATCCATAATGAATAATGTTCTACGAATAATTGGAACCATTGTTTCTGTAATTAATCTTCCGAATGCAGCTCCCATATTTTGAGCTAACTCTTTCATTCTTTCTACAATCTCTGTTGCAGATCTAGCTGACATATTATCCGGAGGTAAAGTATCATCTAATAATGTTTTTTTAATATTCATTCTTAAATCATTAATAACAATTTGAGATACATTAAAATCACCAGCTCTAGGCAAAGGAGCTAACGATGCACCTTGTGGCCCACCATTACGAGCTACAGGAATAATTGCACCAGGAGTAATTCTAATATTGTTTGGATTTAAAACTCCATCATCAGCTGCTGTATAAATTCCAGAGATTGCTAATGACGCATTCTTTAATAATAATTCTAAAGTTTTGTTTAATGTTTTAATATCTGGAATTGCTGTAGTTAGGGGGCCTCTTCCCATTACTTCACCAGGCACTTTCATATATCTACTTACTATCCATGGTGATTGTTTCATTCTTCTGTAAACTAATTCTGATTGAGATTTCTCATGAATAACATGATAACAATAATCTTTTTTATCTGGATCTACTACAACAGCCTCACACAATTCTATTTTTTCTTGTGGTTTGTCATCTATCATTTGTTGTAGTCTTGGGTTTATTTGTGCGTCTGGAAATTGTCTAGCAATAGTATCAGCTCTAACTTTTAATTTTCTATATACATTATCTACTGTACCATTAGGCCCTTCTTCAATAGCAATTAAATATTGAGGAACAGGAGTAAATGTTACAGGGTTTAAATCATCGCCAGGCTGAATTAACATTGCAGCTGTACCAACTGATAGATCTAATAAAAACTCACCAATAGCTAAATCAAAATTACTTTGTCTTAATACAGAAAATAATTTATCTAAATATAAATCAAGAGCTTGTTGCGTTTCACCTTTTCTTTCATCTGGTATATCATTACCAGGTTCTAATCTGCACCATTTTTTATATGGAGGAAATAAACCAGATTGAATTCTATTAGCAAATCTTTGAACAGAATGAATTGCTGTACTATCAAACACTCTAGACATTTTACTTTGTCCAGGAACATTACCTTCATAATAACCATCATATAAATTTCTTTGAGGTAAAGCATACTGATAACACTCTTCATAAATAGATCTCCAATTTTCTTTTGCAGCAAATGCTTTTTTGTGTCTTGATAAAATTTCTTCTGGTTTTAAATACATCATGCTGATGCCTTATTGTTAGCAGCAAAACTAGCAGCTGCTTGTTTGTTTGCAAATCCCCATTTTTTTAAAGCAAGTTTTAATCTAGTAGGTTTACCATTTTTTTCTAATGGCCCTTTCATTCCAGCAAACCTAGCTGCAAACGAGATCCTTCTAGGGTTTTTACCTTTTGATACAGGAGCTTTTAAATTTGATCCTTCTGTTTTTTTAAAAAAAGCTCTGCCTCTTTCATTTAAACCACCACTAGGATTTTTATGTTCTTTTGAATAACCCATTAAAATATTATTGCTCCTAAAATAAAAACAACAATATAACTTCCAATTATTTTTTTATTATTCAATCCTTCTTTAATCCAATGCTTTGGTGTTCTTCCATAAATCATCATATTAATATACCAATCCCTTCTTTCTGTTTTTTCTACTCATTTTCTTTTTTGCTTGTTTGGCTGCTTTCTTTCCAGCTTTTGTATAAGGATATTTCTTACCAGCTACATTAGGCATTATACTAATCCTTTCTTTCTTTTTTTTCTTGGAAAACCAGCTTTCATATTTGCATAAGCCTCATCACTTATTGTTGATTTAGATTTTGATTTCGATGTGCCAGATTTTTTTTTTTGGTTAATATTATAGTAAAGGCCCTTCTTTGCCATTTTACCAGATTTAGTTTTATGATAGCCTGGCATTATTCTTCCTCTCTTTTTTGTTCTGCTTGACATTTGCAATTCTCTTTGCAGCTACAAGTTTTTTTTAATTTAATAAATCTAGGATTACGATTGTACTCTGGTATCTCTCTATCCATATTAAGCTCCTAAAGTTTTCTTTCCTGTATCTCTAGGGTTCCTTACCATGTTTGTATCACCTAGATTAGAGTTAGAAGTAATCAATGAAGATCCTCTATTTGATTTTCTTTTTCTACTTACTTTTCTTCTAACTAATTTTTTACCTTCTGGTTCAGTTGTTTTTTTTACTTCTGTTCTTCTTTCTTCAATAGCAGAAGTTGGTGACGATGTACTGCTACTTCTAAAAGGTTTAGTTATAGCTTTTTTAATTATTCTTGCTGGTGATCCTCCCATTATGTGTACCTCTTATCTGTATCCATAGGATTACGAGTTAATGATTTGACCGGTGTCATGTTATTCGTAACTCCTAATGCTGGATTGTTTCTGTCATCTGCAAATAACAATTTAGCATTTGTTCTACGAGATCTAGATCTTGCAGCTATTTTTCTTTTTTCTCTAGCCTCATTAGCATCAGCCCTTGCCTCTCTTTCATCTAACAACTTATTAGATGTTTCCACTTGTTTAGGTGGTTCATATTTTGGCATTTTGAATAATGATCCCATAGTTTTAAAAGTACCTCGCAAACATATTATAGTCGGAACCATCCACACCATAGTGTTTTAAAATTCCTTCATTTACAAAATATATGCTTTTTATCCATTTGAGAGCAGAAACATTTAAAGAACTGACAGTTACTTGTAATCTTTTTAATTTTAGATCAGCAGCTGCTAACTTCATAAACTGTAAAGCACCTTTATGAAATTTTATTTTATGTTCTGAAATTTTTTTTTTATCAGGTATCAGCCATAACTCTGCAACTCCTGGCCAATAAGGAACTACACCAAAGCAAAGCATGGGTTTACCATCATCAATAACACAGTAACCATAACCTTGTTCCGATGCATGATCCATATACTCCAGGTAATTAGGTTGAGATAAATTTAATTTATCAAATTCATTTAGATCCATAATCTTTAATAGATAAGATCTAAAAGGAACTACACTAATCTTTGTTCCTTGGATCTTGAATATCTGTTCTAGTTTCTGTAGGTTCATTTATTTCTTCTGCTGTTGCTCTGGTTCCTGGTTGATGTAATACAATGCCTTTCCATTTATCATCTTCAACTTCTACAATTTTTTCTTCTAGAAGTTTAACATCACCCTTTTCCCAAACTTTAATTAAATATTTTTTTATCATGCAAATATATCAAAATCTGCACTAGCTACTGATGCTGTAAAGTTTTTATTACCACCTCTTGTTAATCTTTTATGTTCACCACCACCTAATAATAAATACATAAAAGCATCACCGACATGGGAATGCTCATTCTTATTTGGTTGATCTTTAAATCTCTCACCACCAGAGATCTGAACTCTTTTAAAATGATAGCCACCAGATAATGCTTTTCTTAATCGCTTACATCTTTTATCAACTAACAATCCAGGCTTACCTTGGATTAACCTATTCATTGGAGCTGCACCAGCCTCTCTACGAACTCTAAAATCATTCGTAGCTGTGGGCCTAGCAACTAATCCTATTGTTCTTAAATGATCAAATGCTGTAACTTCAAAGATCTCATCTCTCTTCTGTCCAGCTGGATCACCCCAAACTAATACATCGTACTTTGGAAATCTTGTTTCTAATTCACCTTTCAACATATAACCAAATCTTTCCAGGCCCATATCAAATGTTACAAGCTCATGAAGTATTCGCCATTGTCCATTAGGTAACTTCTGACCAAAGATAGCAGCTGGAGTTAAACCAAAGTCAACACCTACCTGGACAGGGTATTGAATATCTGGTTCCAGGAATTCCTCTGTCATTAATGTGTCATCGTATTCGGACATAACAGGCTTACCTTCTTGCACATAAGTGTACTTTCCCTGGGCATAACATCTAATCCAATCAATATTTTTGCCGAGTAAAGTCTGCTCGTAATATCCGGCTGTTAAATTTTTTTGATTTTCTGCTGTAGGGTTTTGCATCCACCATTTGTTTGCAGAATAAACAAAACCATTAGCCTCTGGATTTTCTGGCAGCTCATCCTGGATAACTTCTTCAACAGCTCCTGGCTGCTTAAAAAATTTCCAAGCAAACTTACCTTTCATCTTTTCTTTCTCTGCAAGTCTGTACCACCAATGATCATCATCCATTGGGTTAGTATCCATAATAATAAATCTATTAGTAGATCCACCATCAGCTTTAGTAGGATACCTTCCAACTCTGTGTGTTAATCCATCTATAACAGCTTTAGGCAGCTCTCTAGCCTCATTAACCCAAGCTCCTGTCAATTCCATTGATAATAACTTTCTAACATCTTTAGGTTGATCAAGGGCCAGGAAGATAACTTCACAATCTATACCTGGAGCATTATCTCTTGCCGGTAATTTAATGTGATGTGTTAATGGAGGTGACCATCTAAATGCACCCCAAATGTTCTCTGGAAATAACTCTTGCCATGTTTTAATAGTAGTTGTCCTCAACTCCGGATAAGAATTACGAACTACTACGAACCTAGAATACTTGATCCCATCACGAGGACTTTGTACTTGATTAACAGCTTTGATCATAATCTCTGCTGCACAAGCATAAGACTTACCAGAACCTACCGGCCCCATTAATCCTCTTACAAAACTTTTATCATTTAAAAATTTCCAAACTGTAGGTGATGTACTAAAGTCTAGATTTAGATTTGCTATTGCGTTACTCATTCTTTTCCTAACATTAATAATATTACAGCTTTTAATTCTGAATTATTTAATAAATCAAATCCAGCCATTTTATATATAAGATCTTTTTCTTCTTCATTAAAATCAAATTTTTCTGAATTAATTATTTTAGTTTTTATTTGGTTTATTTTATCTTGATCTAAATTAAACACCACAATATCCTTCACAATTATCAAGTTGTCCAAAATCTTCCCAAGGTAAATCTGGTTGTCCTTTTTCAGCATTGGTTCTTAAATCTACTTTATCTAATGGAACACAATCTTTGTGTAAAAAAATCTCATCACCATTTTTAGTACCATTTCTAATAGCCTTATCTAAAGCTACAACATCTTCCCATTCTTCTTTATTTTCTTTAATTCTTCGCCATTCAGTATTTGTATGATATGGGCAAAAGGTACAGGCAGATCTTGGTGGAGTAGGGTAATTATTTTCTTTCATCCAATTAATACAATCTTGTCTTTTAAATTTTTTATCTATTAATGGATAAACATTAGTAATATATTTTATCCTATTATCTTTCATTCTAATTATTTCATCGTAAGAAATACCCATTAAAACTTCAACAACAGTATCTTTAGGTACTCTTTTACGATAACCAACATTAAGCAAATCTCTAATCTTTTTATTTACCGGCAATATTTTATATTGGCTGGTACATTGCCTACGCAACAATCCTTTTTTTCCTGTTTTAGAGTTTATTGTAAAAACAGGAATATCAATCCATTTATTATATCTAGCAACTCCATTAACAGCATCAAGCATATCTTGTTTTAAATTTCCTTTTGAAACCATATAAACAGGAAAAGATAATTTTTTTTTTAACCATTCAAGCCATTCATACACAGCTTTAGGTTCACCAAATGTATCGCTAAATACAGCAGCATCTACCATTGGTACTTGTCCTTTTTCTATCATTAATGCTAGAGTAGAACTCTGTACCCCAGCTCCTAATGATAATATCCTTAACTTTTTAGTCATTTGTGATTGCCTTTACTATTGATTTAATTCTACTGTCATCTTCTTTTTTTCTTTTAAAAACTATATCCCTATAATCTTTTATATTCTTGCCACACTTTTTCGCACACTCACGATCACTCAACTTGTTCTTGAGCATCGCCACCTGGATCTTCTCCACTTCCTTGTGGTTCATTAACCTCAACATTTTCTGCCTCCACTATTTTAGGTTCTTCCGGCCCACTCATGTTTATCTGTACAACACTTGGTCTATCTACATCTTGCTCTTGCTCTAATAAACCAGATGCTTTAGCTAACACTCTTAATACTCCAACTTTATCATGCAGCTCTACTTCTAACTGTGGCCCCATCTTTGTCGGTGTTACTTTAATTTTTTTTATAGCTTTGATTGCTGACTTTGAAATATTTTTAGGATCCTTAATAGTAACATTACCCTCATCATCCCAATTCATTATCTCATCAATATTTGCAGTAGCTATATCAATTAATTCTTGAGCAACATTATCTTTGTTATGCTCAATGACTTCGGACTTTCTAATCCTCCTCTGAACCACTCGGACACCACCGAACCGATCCAGAGGGGGTTTTATAATCCTCTTTTTAGTAGGGGATTGTGTCATCCATTTCTTCCTTATCAGCTTGTTCGGCTGCTAAATTAACAGGAGGTTCCTCATCCTTATTCTCGAATGTACTAAAGAATAAAATAGGATCACCTTTTTTATATTCTTTTGTTTCATCCTTCTTGTAGATCTTTGTATCTACTCTTCCTGGAACCGGAATGTACTTTCCTGTATCCTTATTGTAATCAGCACCAGGCCAAGTTTCGATGATAACTTCTAATCCTTCTGGAATAGATGCACCTTTGTAAAACTTAAATCCTCTGTTGCTGGATATTGGTTTAGACATATATTTCCTCACTTGTTTGTTTCATGTTTTATTTGTAAAAAAATTGTGTGATACCCCCCTATAGATATACGCACCCAGGGGGCAAAGGGGTGTCCAACTTTTTATGAAATAAAAAGCCAGGTTTTCTGCCCCTGTATTTCTCAATCTTCTTACAATACAAAACATATACGAACCTTTACGATTTGTAAAATCTATTATTTCCAGGGCATCCTCTTCTTGTTAGCTATTCTCTTAATCATCTTCTGTATATCCAATGTATTATTATCCTTATGTTCCTTAAAGAATATAGGCTTAAAGAAATAGATAGATCCAGGACAATCATATCGATTATCCTTCCTCCATTGTATCGTAGTCTTGATCTTGGCAATGGCTGTATCCGGATGCAATCCTTTATGCAGCCAACTCTTTACCAAATCTTCTTGCTTAATATCGTAAACTTTATGCTGTCCGAATATTTCTCTACAGAATTTAACATAACTATTCATTATCAATCTACTGTTATTAAGAATAGATATATTGTTAGTTGGAGTGTTATGTAGTCGCTCTGAAGGAATATCTACATATTCACTAGAAGGAATATTTACCTTATTAGTGTCTTTCTTATTATTCACTCTAGGGGAATATTTACTATTACTGTTTTTATTCATAAGGGGGCCTTTCGGAACATCTACCTTCTCTTCATAAGATCTATCATTTACTGTAGCTATAGCTTTAGCATCCTCTTCCTTAACACTAGGATCAAACACCATAAAGTATTTATTACCTTTTAGTCCAGGATGTTTCTTTGCATATCGCAAGTAACCCCATTGGATTAGTTTCTGTATGTGCTTGGACACAGTTGATTGTGTGATGTGTAAGTTTCTAGCAATAGTAATCTGATTAGGCCAACACACACCGGTTCTTGATGTGTAGTTACCCAGACAAGCCAGGATCATAAATGT
>VMHT01209617.1_pt1 | contig 11463 bp, 7 predicted proteins | sample 4693611 | NCBI WGS metagenome assembly VMHT01 (sample SAMN12280063, study PRJNA550983) | marine metagenome | isolation source: seawater sampled from same location over 5 years 0.02-0.2 micron viral filtrate | place: USA: collected off the coast of southern California halfway between the port... ... | reverse complement strand
ACAACTGAAATATTTCAATCTAAAAAAGATCGGGCAAAATTAGATGGTGCATATGAATGCATCATGTGCGCTTGCTGTTCAACTTCATGCCCAAGTTATTGGTGGAATGGAGATAAATATCTTGGTCCCGCGGTACTATTACAAGCTTATCGTTGGATAAATGATAGTAGAGATGGAGATAAAAAAGAGAGATTAAAAAAAGTTGCTGATGAACTAAAATTATATAGGTGTCACACCATTATGAATTGTACTAATTCATGCCCAAAAGGATTAAATCCTGCAAAAGCTATCGGTTCTATTAAGAAAATGCTTGCAACAAGCTAAAACCTTATTTAATCAATTACATCATGAAAACTATTGAGCACTTTGTTAATGGAAAATCTTATAGTGGTGATTCAAAAAAAAAGGGTAAAATTTTTAATCCTGCTACAGGAGATCAAAAAGCAGAAGTAAAATTAGCCACTACAAAAGATGTTAATGAAGCAGTTGCAAATGCAAAAAAGGCATTTGAAGCTTGGTCAAATAAGCCCCCTCTTCAAAGAGCTAGAGTGATGTTTAAATTTAAAGAATTAATTGAAAAAAATTCAGATGAACTAACAAAAATAATAGTAGCTGAACATGGAAAAGTATATGAAGATGCTAAAGGTTCATTAACAAGAGGTCTAGAAGTCGTTGAATATGCATGCGGAATTCCACAAATGTTAAAAGGAGAATTTACAGAAAATGTGGGATCAAGCGTTGATAGCTGGTCTATAAGACAGCCGCTTGGAGTTTGCGCTGGAATTACACCTTTTAACTTTCCAGCTATGGTTCCTATGTGGATGTTTCCTATGGCAATAGCTTGTGGAAATACATTTGTTTTAAAACCGTCAGAGAAAGATCCATCATGTTCAATGAGATTAGCAGAACTACTAAAAGAAGCAGGTTTACCAGACGGAGTTTTTAATGTTGTTAATGGAGATAAAGAAGCAGTTGAAGCTCTGATAAATAATAAAGACGTAGTAGCAATGAGTTTTGTTGGATCAACACCAATAGCAAAGCACATATATGAGAATTGTGCAAAGAACGAGAAAAGAGTTCAAGCTTTAGGTGGTGCTAAAAATCATTGTGTGATAATGCCAGATTGTGATTTAGATCAAGCAGTCAATGGCTTGATGGGAGCCGCCTATGGTTCAGCAGGAGAAAGGTGTATGGCACAATCAGTTGCAGTTGCAGTTGGAGGTATTGGAGATAAATTAGTAAGTTCCTTAGCCAAAAAAGTAGAAGCACTTAAAGTCGGACCTGGAATGGATAAACAATCTGAAATGGGTCCATTAGTTACAAAAGATCATTTAGACAAAGTTAAAAGTTATGTCGATATTGGTGAAAAAGAAGGAGCTAAGTTAATTGTAGATGGAAGAAATTTTAAATTACAAGGATATGAAAAGGGATATTACATTGGAGGATGTCTATTTGATCATGTAACTAAAGATATGAGAATTTACAAAGAAGAAATATTTGGTCCAGTTCTTTCAGTCGTTCGAGCGAAAGATTTTGATGAAGCGTTGCAATTAGTTAATGATCATGAGTTTGGTAACGGAGTTAGTATTTTTACAAGGGACGGAGACATAGGTAGAAATTTTTCTAGTAAAGCCAAAATTGGAATGGTCGGCATAAATATACCCATCCCAGTTCCAATGGCTTTCCACAGTTTTGGTGGTTGGAAAAGGTCTTTATTTGGAGATCAGCATATGCACGGACCTGAAGGTGTAAGATTTTATACAAAATTAAAAACCATAACATCAAGGTGGCCATCGGGACAAAGGTCTAACGCAGAATTTGTTATGCCAACAATGAAATAAAAAGGAGATATATGAAAAAAAAAATTACTTTAATAGGAGCAGGTCAAATTGGAGGAACATTAGCACATCTAATTGCGCTGAAAGAATTGGGAGATGTAGTTCTTTTTGATGTAGCAGCAGGGATTGCCAAAGGCAAAGCCCTAGATATTGCCCAATCATCTCCAGTTGATGGATTTAATATAAATCTATCTGGAACAGATAATTACGAAGATACAAAAGATTCAGATGTTATTATAATTACTGCAGGTGTTCCAAGAAAACCAGGAATGACAAGAGACGATTTGTTAGGCATAAACTTAAAAATTATAAAACAAGTTGCGGATGGCATTAAAAAAACATCCCCTAATGCTTTTGTTATATGTATTACAAATCCGCTAGATGTTATAGTGATGGCTCTACAAAAATACTCTGGCTTACCTAAAAATAAAATTGTAGGTATGGCAGGAATTTTAGACTCTTCAAGATTTATTTATTTTTTATCTCAAGAACTAAAAGTACCTGTAAAGAAAATTAAATCTTTTGTCTTAGGAGGCCATGGAGACAGCATGGTAGCAATGTTGGGAGTGACTGAGGTAGAAGGGAAAAAAATTAACGAGCTAGTAAAAGAAGGAAAAATATCACAAGAAAAACTTGATAAAATAATAGATAGAACAAAAAAAGGTGGAGCCGAGATAGTAAAATATTTAGAAAAAGGTTCAGCCTTTTACGCCCCAGCTGCATCAGGAGTGGAAATGGCAGAGTCTTATCTTAAAGATTTAAAAAAACAACTTCCTTGCGCAGTTCATTTAAACGGCGAGTACGGAGCAAAAGACATTTATGCCGGTGTTCCCGTAATAATTGGCTCCGGCGGTGTTGAAAAAATAATAGAACTAGATTTAAATAGTGATGAAAAAAACAATTTTGATAAATCTGTAGATGCTGTAAAAAATTTATTTAATGCGGCAAAAAAAATAGACGGCAGCTTATAAACTGTCTATTATAAATGATAAAAAAACACTTTGTATTTTCTTATACAAATATATTAAAACAAGAAATTAATAAAAAAAATTATTTTTCTTTTGGAAGAAAAGTAATTAACTTAATTTACAAATTAATTATAAATATTTTAAAAAAAAATTTTAGAAAGATCATTAATCTAGATAAAAAAAAAAATAATTTAAAATTCTACAACTCATCTTTAAGTGAGTTATTTGATAATTTTAATTGCGATAAAGGAAAATTTCTAAAAATTAACCACAAAGAAAAAATCAAGGGACATAATTATGCAATTTTTTATGAAAAATATTTTCAAGATTTAAAAAATAATAAAATTAAAATTTTAGAATTAGGCTCTCATGAAGGTAAAGGCATAGCATCATTTTACTATTATTTACCGTACGCAAAATTATATGGGGCAAATATTAATCCTTTTCAAATGAAATTTTGCTCAAAAAGAATTGAAGAAATCTATATTGATGTATCATCAAAAAAAGTGATAGAAAGTTTTAGTGGGTATTTTAAAGAGGGGTTTGACATTATTATTGATGACGCAAGCCACAATATTAGAGATATATTATTGACGCTTCCAATTTTATTTAAAAATCTAAAAAGGGGAGGCTATTATGTAATAGAAGATATTAATCAATTTGAGGTTTTTAAAAACCTGAACCCAACTAATGATAAATTAACTCCATTAAAAATATTACAATATATGCATGAAGGTAAAAAATTTAGTTCAGAATTTATAACTGATGAAGATGTAAAATATTTGAAAATAAATATAGACAAATATCTTTTTGAAAAAGGGGAGATGTTAGTTAATGGTATAAATATTTCTGATATAGTTTTTTTGAAAAAAAATGCTTAAAAAATTAAATTTCTTAGAACAGTTTGATTATATAATATTAATATTATTGTCATTTACTATAAATTTTTATTACTCTAGTATTGGAGTGCTACCACAAGATACTTTCGCATATTATGATAGTGCTTATAGAATTTTAAATGGATCAGCTCCATTTAGAGATTATTGGACAGTAAGTGGGCCATTTATAGATTATACGCAAGCATTTTTGTTTTATATTTTTAATGTTAGTTGGAAGACTTATATTTTAAATGGTTCTATTATAAATTCAATTATAACAGTATTTTTTTATCACACTTTAAAAAGCTTTAGTCAAAAATATACTCTTAACTTATTTTATGCAATTTGTTTTTCTATTTTAGCTAATCCTTCAATGGGCGTACCTTTTACAGATCATTATTCGACTTTTTTATCTTTAATGGGAATATTTTCTTTTTTACTCGCAATTAAAAAAAAAAATAAGTTGTTTTGGTTTTTAGTGCCAATATTTTTATTTTTAGCGTTTTTTTCAAAACAATCACCCGCTGCTTACCTTTTACTTCCAATATTAACTGGATCTTTAATCTATATTTATTTTTATAAAAATATAAACTTTATAAAATATTTTTTTTTAGGCACCTTATGTTGTGTTATTTTATTATGTTTCTTTTTTTATTTAAATAAGATTGATATAAATCAATTTTTTAATCAATATATTTTATTTCCTCAAACTATTGCTCAAGACAGATTACAAAACTATAAATTTAATTTTGATAATTTATTTTTTCAATTTAAATTTATTTACTTATTTTTAATTCCTTTAATAGCAATTGCATTGACACAAGCAAAAAGAAAAAAACTAAAAAATGAAAAAGAAATATTTATAATGAATATAATTTTTATTTTAACAAGTGGATTATTAATTTTTCATCAAATAATCACAAAAAACTTTATTTTTATTTTTTTTTTAATTCCAATGTTAGGAAGTCTTTTGCATTTAAATTTTTTAAATGTAAAAAAATATAGAGTTATCATAAGTTTTTTTATAATTTCATTGACTTTATTTTCAACAATTAAATATCATTATAGATTCAACGAAAATCGAAAAATGTTAAATTTAGAAAAAGTTGATTTGAAGTTAGCTGTAGATAGCACCTTATTACATTCTAGTTTAAAAGGTTTGAAGTGGTTAACACGTGAATATCCAAATAATCCCTCTAATGAAATTAGAATAATAAAAGAAAGCATGATGATAATTAAAAAAGATAAATCAAAAAAAATGCTTTTATCAGGGTACTTATTTTTTTCTTCAATTTTAGATGAAGATTTGAATAACCCAAGTCGTTGGCCATCTTTAGGTGATGCAAGTAATCCTAATTTAGAAAATGAATATTTCAAATTTTATGAAAAATTTATAAAAGGTTTAATTAAATCAAAAAAAATTGAAACTCTTTATTCTACGAAAGATAACCATGATGATGTTTTTGTGAAAATTTTTGATAAAAAATGCCTTAAAACAAAAGTAATTAATGATTTTTTAACTAAACATGATATCAGAGACTGCAAAATATAAATTTTATGAACATACATGAACATCAAGCTAAAGAAATTTTAAAAGAGTTTGGAGCTCCGGTGTCAAATGGGATAGTCATTTTTTCAATTGATGACATTAAAAAAAAGATTTCAGAATTAACAAGTAAATCTTTTGTACTAAAAGCTCAAATTCATGCAGGTGGCAGGGGTAAAGCAGGAGGTGTAAAACTAGTAAATAGCATTGATGAATTAGAAATTGAGGCAAAGAAAATGATGGGAAAGATTCTAATTACTCATCAAACTGGACCAGAGGGAAAACAAGTCAAAAGATTATATATTGAAGAAGCCTCAGAGATTGATAATGAATTTTATTTATCGTGTTTAATCGATAGAGAGACTTCTAAAATAGCCTTTATTAGTAGCACTGAAGGTGGGATGGATATAGAAAAAGTTGCGACTGAAACACCTGAAAAAATCATTACAAATAAAATTGAAATAAAAAATGATGGGCCAAGTCAGGATGAGATAGAAAATATTATCTCAATATTTCAATTAAATGAGTCTCAAAAAGAAGTAGCATCCAAACTAATAAAATCACTTTATAATATAATCCTTGAAAAAGACGCAAGTCTCATTGAAATAAATCCTTTAATTGTAAATAAAAATGGAAAAGTGGTTTGTCTAGATGCCAAAATGAATTTCGATGATAATGCTATTTTTAGAAGACCTGAAATATTAAGATTAAGGGATTTGAATGAGGAAGACCCCGCTGAAATTGAAGCTAGTAAGCATGAACTTGCTTACATAAAGTTAAATGGAACTATTGGATGTATGGTAAATGGAGCAGGACTTGCTATGGCAACTATGGATATTATTAAACTTTACGGAAAAGAGCCTGCAAATTTTTTAGATGTTGGTGGTGGAGCTTCTAAGGAAAAGGTAGCGGCAGCTTTTAAATTAATATTATCAGATAAAAATGTAAAAGGTATTTTAATTAATATTTTTGGTGGAATAATGAGATGCGATATTCTAGCTCAAGGAGTTGTAGATGCAGCTAAAGAGATTAATTTAGCTGTTCCTTTAGTTGTCAGATTGGCAGGCACTAATTTCCAAAAAGGAAAAGAAATATTAGACAAATCAAATTTAAAAATATTATCTGCTTCAGATCTTAATGACGCGGCAAAAAAAATTGTAGAGGCTATTAAGTAAATGTCAGTCTTAGTTAATAAAAACACTAAAGTAATATGTCAGGGTTTTACAGGCACACACGGTACCTTTCATTCTGAACAAGCTTTAAAATATGGAACAAAATTGGTTGCGGGTGTTACTCCAAAAAAAGGCGGTCAAAAGCATTTAGATTTACCAGTTTTTAACACTGTTGAAGAAGCTAAAAATAAAACTTCTGCTGATGCAACTATGATTTACGTCCCTCCTAAATTTGCAGGCGCAGCTATTATTGAGTCGGTAGAAGCCGGAATGGAATTAATTGTTTGTATCACAGAAGGCATACCAGTTCTTGATATGCTTAAAGTTAAGCAGATTTTGAAAAATAGTAAATCAAGACTAATAGGTCCAAATTGCCCAGGTATTATAACTCCAGATGAATGTAAAATTGGTATCATGCCTGGAAATATCCATAAAAAAGGTAGTGTAGGAATTGTTTCAAGATCAGGAACTCTAACTTATGAAGCAGTGGCTCAAACTTCAGCTAATGGTATGGGCCAATCCACGTGCATTGGAATTGGAGGAGACCCTATAAATGGAACAAACTTTATAGATTGTTTAGAATTGTTTTTAAAAGACGATGAAACAAAATCAATAGTTATGATTGGTGAAATTGGAGGGACTGCAGAAGAAGAAGCTGCTGAGTTTCTTAAAAGAGAAAAAATTAAAAAACCCATGGTAGGTTTTATAGCAGGTTTAACAGCACCAGCTGGTAGAAGAATGGGCCATGCTGGAGCCATCATTTCAGGTGGCAAAGGAGGAGCGAAAGATAAAATAGAAATCATGCAATCTGCTGGAATTACTATATCTAAATCACCAGCTGACATAGGAAAAACTCTTTTTCAGAAACTAAATAGTTGATTTTTAATAATTTATGTTAGAATAAATTTTTAATGTCTTCATCAGATAACAACATAACTTATAAAAAAACCTCTTTTTTAGCTGGCACTAATTCAGAATTTATAAACGAATTTTATGCAGATTACATCTCCGACCCAAGCTCTTTACCTGACAGTTGGAGAAATTTTTTTGATGGTTTGAGTGATAATGAGAAGTTAATTTATGATGATATAAAAGGACCAAGTTGGTCTCCAGAAAAAAAATTAAAAAAAATAAAAATTCCTAAGAAGTTATTAGAAAAAGAAACTGATACAGATAGTAAAAATTTAACATCTATTAAACAAGCATCAAAAGACTCTGTAAGAGCCATAATGTTAGTCAGAGCTTATAGAATTAGAGGGCATTTAATTGCTAACTTGGACCCTCTTTCAATTCAAAAAAAGGAGGAACATTTAGAATTAAAACCAGAAACTTATGGTTTTAAAAAAGAAGATTATGATCGAAAAATATTTTTGGATGGTGTTCTTGGTTTACAATATGCAGATTTAAATCAAATATTACTAATACTGAAAAAAACTTATTCTTTTAATATTGGCTATGAATTCATGCATATGGGAGACCCTGAAGAAAAAGCATGGATAAGAGATAGAATAGAAGGAGCAGAAAAAAATATTTCTTTTACAAAAAATGGTAAAAAGGCAATATTAAATAAAATTATTCAAGCTGAAGGCTTTGAAAAATATCTTCACGTAAAATTTGTTGGGACAAAACGATTTGGTTTAGATGGAGGAGAGTCTCTCATTCCAGCATTGGAACAAATAATAAAAAAAGGTGGAAATCTAGGAGCAAAAGAAATTAAAATAGGAATGCCTCATCGCGGTAGATTAAATGTCTTAGCTAATGTAATGGGAAAACCTTTTAAAGCTATCTTTAGTGAGTTTTTTGGTAAAACAGTAGGTACAAGTAAAGATTTTGAAGGAGATGTAAAATATCATTTAGGTGCGTCTTCTAACAGAGAGTTTGATGGAAACTCTGTTCATATAAGTTTAACAGATAATCCATCTCACTTAGAAGCGGTTAACCCTGTTGTTCTCGGGCAAGTCAGAGCAAAGCAATTTTTTCATAAAGATAAAGAAAGAAAAAAAGTTATTCCAGTTTTAATGCACGGTGATGCAGCTTTTGCAGGACAAGGAGTGGTTGCTGAGTGCTTTGCAATGTCTGGCTTACCAGGGCATAATATTGGAGGAACCATACATATAATTGTTAATAATCAAATAGGTTTTACCACAGCTCCAAGATTTGCACGATCATCTCCATACCCATCTGATGTTGCTAAAATTGCGCAAGCTCCTATTTTTCATGTTAATGGCGATGATCCAGAAGCAGTAGTGCATTGCGCAAAAATTGCAACAGAGTATAGACAAAAATTTAATCGGGACGTAGTTATTGATATGGTTTGTTACAGAAGGTTCGGTCACAACGAAGGAGATGAGCCGTCATTTACTCAACCAATAATGTACAAAAAAATTAAATCTCATCCGTCAACCTTATCAATTTATGGCAAAAAATTAAGCCGAGAAGGTTTAACGACAGAAAATGAATTACAAAGAGAAAAAATAAATTTTAAAAATTTTTTAGAAAAAGAATTTGAGTCATCCAAAAATTATAAATCGGAATTAAAATGGTTTGACGGCGCTTGGTCTAGATTTAAGCCTGGACTTGGAAAAGATAAAAGAGGAGCTAGCGGAGTTGATAAAAAATTATTGACAAGCATCGGAACAAAAATATCAAAGGTTCCAACTAATTTTAATGTTCATAAAACTTTAAAAAGGATATTTGATTTAAGATCAAAAGTAATACGGGAGGGTAAAGAAATAGATTGGTCCACTGCAGAAAGTCTCGCTTTTGGGACTTTACTTACTGAAGGGTTTTCGGTCAGGTTATCAGGACAAGATTCTGGAAGAGGTACTTTTAGCCAAAGACATGCTGTTTTACGAAATCAAGATAACCATGAAAGATATGTACCTCTAAATAATATCTCTAAAAAACAAAAAAACTTTGAAATAATAGATACTTTACTTTCAGAATTTGCAGTTTTGGGATTTGAATTTGGGTATTCTATATCTGAACCAGAAACATTGGTATTGTGGGAAGCTCAATTTGGTGATTTTGCTAATGGAGCACAAATAATTATAGATCAATTTATTTCATCTGGTGAATCAAAATGGGGAAGAGCTAGCGGCTTAGTCATGTTGCTCCCACACGGTTATGAAGGACAAGGTCCCGAACATTCATCTGCAAGATTAGAAAGATTTTTACAGTTATGTGCTGGAGAGAATATTCAAGTTGTTAACTGCACAACACCGTCCAATTACTTTCATGTTTTAAGGCGGCAAATGCATAGAGAATTTAGAAAACCTTTGATTATTATGACCCCTAAATCTTTATTGAGGCATAAAAAATGTGTTTCAAATATTTCTGAGTTTTCATTAAAAAGTACTTTTCATAGAGTGCTCGAAGACGACTCCTACTCAGAAGCTAAAAACTTGCTTGATGTTAAAAGAAAAGACAATAAAATTAAAAAAGTCATAATGTGTTCAGGTAAAATTTATTACGACTTAATAGAAGCAAGAAAACTGATAAAAAATGATACGGTTACATTTATCCGAATTGAGCAACTCTATCCTTTTCCAGTAAAAACTTTAGCAAATATTTTAAAGAGATACAAAAAAGCTCAATTCATTTGGTGTCAGGAGGAGCCAAAAAATATGGGTCCGTGGAACACTGTTAGAAATTATATTGATAGAACATTGGATATGATTGATTTAGGGGATATTTCAGTAAAATATGTGGGTAGAAAAGCATCTTCTTCCACTGCGACTGGAAATCTTAACAAACATCTTGCACAACAAAAAGAAATATTAGAAAAGATACTTAAAGATTAAATGGCAGAAAAAATTACAGTCCCAACATTAGGTGAATCAGTCACAGAAGCTACTGTATCAAAATGGCTCAAAACACAGGGAGAAAAAGTTTCTGCGGATGAGCCTCTAGTAGAGTTAGAAACAGATAAAGTAAATGTTGAAGTGCCTTCACCAAGTAGTGGTGTATTGGAAATTATTTCAGTTAAAGAAGGTGAAACAGTAAATGTGGGATCTTTATTGGGAACTGTTGAAGGTTCATCAATAAAATCAGACAATAATATTAAAGAAGCAAATACCTATAAACCACCAAAAAAAGAAAGTGAAACCACAGAGCCAAAAATTTATAATGAAGAAAAAATTCTGAAACCTAAAACAAGTAACAAAAAAAATAAAAATATAAAGTCATTATTTAAACAAGAGGAAGAAGAACCTTTAATTCTAGAACAGGTTCACGAGGAAAGAGTAATAAAAAAAAAGGAAACTCAAGTCTCTCCTGCTGCTAGAAAGATGGCTAACGAAGTTAAAGTTGATCTAAGTCTTATTGAGGGTACAGGAAAAAATGGTGTTATTTTAAAAGAGGACATTATGAGTCTTATGGGATCTAAACCTGCTCCAGCGGAGAGAAAAATTAAACATGGGCCCGAAGAAAGAGTTAAAATGACTAGGCTCAGATTAACAATCGCTAAACGATTAAAAGAAGCCCAAGAAAATGCTGCAATGTTAACAACTTTTAATGAAGTTGATATGAGCGAAGTTATGTCAATGAGAAATCAATATAAAGAAGATTTTCAAAATAGTTATGGTGTTAAACTTGGCTTCATGTCATTTTTTGTTAAAGCCTGTGTTATAGGATTAAAAAATTACCCAACAATTAACGCTGAAATTCAAGGTGAAGAAATAGTTTATAAAAATTATTATAATATAAGTATAGCTGTTGGCACTGATAGAGGGCTAGTTGTTCCTGTGCTTAGAGAAACAGATGAAATGTCATTTGCTGATATAGAAAAAAATATTGGTGATCTTGGTCAAAAAGCTAGAGACGGAAAAATTACTATTGATGATTTACAAGGTGGAACTTTTACAATTACTAATGGTGGAATTTATGGATCAATGTTATCGACGCCAATATTAAACCCACCACAGTCCGCAGTTTTAGGTATGCATAATATTATAAATAGACCAGTTGTTGTTAATGGCAATGTAGAAATAAGACCTGTAATGTATCTTGCTTTGTCCTATGATCATAGGATAATTGATGGAAAAGAGGCAGTATCTTTTT
>VMHT01165516.1_pt1 | contig 11463 bp, 18 predicted proteins | sample 4693611 | NCBI WGS metagenome assembly VMHT01 (sample SAMN12280063, study PRJNA550983) | marine metagenome | isolation source: seawater sampled from same location over 5 years 0.02-0.2 micron viral filtrate | place: USA: collected off the coast of southern California halfway between the port... ... | reverse complement strand
GGATATTGTACAGGATTAAATGATAATGGATTTTCAATCAGTTTTTGTGATGGTGAGTCATCAATATTAAATGGACTCTTTCTTTTTAACTGAGCCGCCACTTTACCTGCGTCTTTAGCACCTGCCTTTTTTGTAAAGTTACCTATTGCGTTAGCAATAAAAGGTGTTGCTAGATTGTTGAGTGAATTTCTAAGCTTACTAAATGCCATGTATAAATAATCCTATTGTTAGTAATATTTATATAGGTTATACAAGTGATATGAGAAAGAGTTATAAAGGTTTATACAGACCAACCAATCCCAAGAAATATGTCGGCGACACCAAAATGATAGTGTATCGTTCACTATTAGAGAGACGATTCATGCGTTATTGTGACTTAAATGATGATATCCTATATTGGGCAAGTGAAGAATTACCAGTTAGATATTATAGCCCGCTAGACAAAAAATATCATAGATACTTTCCTGACTTTGTTGTAAAGACGGTGAATGGTGATAAGTACATGATTGAAATAAAACCCTCCCGACAAGTAGGAAAACCCAAAGCACCAAAACGCAAGACAAAATCTTACATGCGTGAATCATTTGAGTATATCAAAAATCAGGCCAAATGGTCTGCTGCTAAAGTGTATTGTGAAGATAATAATATGAAATTTAAAATTATTACCGAAAAAGATTTGGGACAATATTAAGTAGCACCAACAGCATTCTTTTCAAAGTAAGGGTCAATACCTGTATCTAATTTACCTGAATGAACATCTGTGTTACTTGCAACAGAATTAGATGTTGTATTGAAATTATTATTAGTTACATTAATTGGTGATTCTTTACCCTCTTTGACAGGTGGTAAATCTGCCATTTTAATTTTAGGTGTAACTGTCTTCTCTTCTTTCATTTGTGCTTGAGCTGTAGGGCTTTCACCAGATTTAATTAATTCTGTTGCACCATCTAAATTTTTTAAACTCATCATATCAGAATAATTAGCATTACCAAACATCATTTTAGGATTATCTGTTGGTGTTGAGTGTTTTGACATCAACATAGTTTGTTCTAAATCAAATGGTAAACCTCTTGCTTCAGCGTATGCCTGTATCTTATCTTTATTCTCTGCAATATGTTGAACAATACTTTTAGCTTGAGGTGTTTCATCTTTTGCTAATTCTTTACTACCTTTTGCTATTTCTGTATCTGACGGTGTTGTATCAAACTTAACTTTGTTTTTAATAAAATCTGGTAATGGTAAACTATCAATAATACCATTGATTGCATTTTTAATAGAATCACCAATGCCTGAAAAGAAATCTATAATAGGGTCAAACATACTTGTTACAAAACTCATAATTCTATCTGGTATACCCACTACAAAGTTTTTAACTGCTGTAACTGCGTCTGCAATAGCATTGTAAACAGTATTAAATATGTCACCAACAAATTGTAACATGCCATTGATATCACTAGTTATTTGTTTCTTTGCATTTTCATATGCTGTAACAAAGAAACCTACCACACTATCATATAATCCATTAAACCAATCTTTAATACCTTGTATAGTATCGTTTATAGATTTTACAATACCATCATATATGTCAACAAAGAAATCACCAACTGCTTTTGCTAATGGCGATAATATTTTAATTACCTGCATAAACATTGCTTTTGGTATTGCAATTATGAAATCAAATATGCCACCAAATATAGTAGCTAATCCACCTAAAATATCACCATTAAACATTTGTGTAAAACCATCTACAACTTTTGTTACTGCGTCTATAACAAATGATAATGCTCTACCAACACCTTCTAAAAGATTTTTAATTAAAAAATCACCAACATCTTTTAAAAACGCCATAAGAGGTTGTAATTTTACAATTAATACTTTTATTTTATCAATGGCAGGTGCCAATGCAGCTGCTATCTCATCTGCGTATTTGTAAACTAATGTGAAACCTAATATTAATGCACCGAGAGGACCAAATTTACCAAATAGTTTTACTAGAAGACCACCTTTACTAAAGATTGCCAGTATAGGCGCAAACATTTTTTTAAAGACACCTGCGCCAGGTATTGCACCTAGGAATCCAAACATATTTGTTTCTTTTTTACCTTCTTCAGGTACTTCTATGCCAGCTGAACCAGCAGGCAAACCTTTGTCTTTTTCTTTATCTAATTCAGTTGCGTCTTCTCTTGCTCTTCTATCTTGTAGTTTGTCAAGGCCAAGTGTTTCTTTCATAGTTTTACCTATGTCACTAATACCTCTTAAAGTTTTAACTTGTATGTCTCTGATTTGCTCAAGTATCTGCATTGAGCTATCAGTAGATTCAGCAAGAAGAGTAGTGCTAGAGGCAGCTACTAATGCTGTACCAACAACTTTTTGTTGTTCTTCTACTATTGATAGAGCAGTTCCTAATTTTTGGTCTTCGTCAGCCACTATTTCTTACTCTTACTTGTTCCTGTGTATAGACCAAACCAGGCAGCGCCAGCACCAACAACGATACTGATTAACCCACTCTGTTCCATAGTCGGAGCACCTAAATTCATATACCATATTACGCACTTATACAATAATACAATATAAACTGTTAAAAATAATCTTGGAAATATTCTCCAAGCGTCAACGGCTCTTGCCATATGTATCAATTTTGCATATGGATTTACGCCAAGGTCTTTGATAGAAGTATCTACTTCTAAATCTACAACCACTTTTTGTTTTGGTGTAGCGACTTTTACATCTTTAATAACTTCTTCAGCCATTACTTCCTCTCTCGTTCTCTTTTTTCTTTTTCTTCCTTGATATATGCAATCAACAAGTTTACATATATCTCCCTTTCCCACGGTATCATATCATTTAATTCAGTTAATGAATATTTATGATGTTGCATTAAAGCAAAATTCACCTGATAATGATTTTCAAGCGTGTCATGTGATAGGGCTATCCGAAAAAATCGGAAAGACCTGATAATGTAATCTTACTTTTCACCTTCGTTTTAGGGTTTTCAACTTCAACTTCATGCATTAATTTAGGCATAGTCTCATAAAATTTTTGTATCTTTTTAAAAGACGCACTAGATATACTTTCAATAAACTTATCAAGTTCTTCTTTAGTATAATCTTTTGCTTGGTGTATCGTCTCGCCTTCAATAATTTGATAGATACCATCACTAATTACACTAAACAATGCTTTAGTGTCTTGTTTACTATAGTCTTTTGTTGGGTCAACTGAAGCTAATGTAGGGTATTTCATCAATACACTAATTTTTTTATCTTCATCAACCACAATTGTGTTTCGGTGTTCATCATCTACATGAACATCAACAGTAGATAAATCCACCTCAACATCTGCGTAAGTTTTCTTGTCATCTGGACACAAGATTTTTAGATTTGCAATCTCACCTACAGATTTAGACCTGATTTTTAAAAATACATATTCTAAATCAAAAGTAGGAAGTTCATCTACATTTAATTGTCCAAATGTACATACACTTACTATATTTTTTAACGCATTAACAATTTGTTTTTGTTCTTGCGATTCCATTGCTTGTAATAAGATTTTCTCTTCTTTTACAATAAATGGTCTATACTTTACCGTGACTTCACTTGATGGTAATGTCAATTCAAAAGTATTTGTTTCCAATACTGGCAATGCCATAATATTATCTCCTTGTTATTAACCAAAAGGTGGAAATAATCTTCCACCTGTAACTCTACCAATCGGTAGACTTCTTTTAGTTGCTTGTAGTACATCTCTGCCTGCTCTTCTAAATTCAGGAGGCAATTTACTTAATATACCACCAAACAATCCAAAATCTTTACTTGCTTTTATTGTCGGCTTATCGCCGCTTGCTTGACCTATTGTTGCACCGTTAACTTGGTCTATTGTCAAATTTGCCCATGTTCTAAAGTTAAGTGTAACTGGCACCTCTACGACAGTATTATTACTACCATAAGCATAGTCTATCGGACTAATAGTTTGAGGATAAACTTCAAACAATCTTACTGCGTAAGTAACTCTAGCGTCATCATCACCTTTTGCGTCAAACTGACCTAATTGAAATATATCAATTGAACCAACATAATCATCATAATATCTCATGTCGTGGGTCTCTGTGCTAAAAATTTGTTTCTGCCAATTTTCCCAAAACATTCTTTGTCTTAAAAACTTATCACCAAAAAATGTCATCTCTATTTCACCACTATAAGAATATGCATAAGGCATTTCTCTTTTAGGTCCATAATGTCTAACTGATTGTGTATTTACATCTCTACTTGGCATGGTAACTTTGTTACACATCATTTGCATATTTTCTCTCATTGTGTTACCAGTTAATTCGTTAGCATTTGAGTTTCTATGTTCTAATCTTTCTCTTTGCATAGGTGGCCCACCTGGCTCAAGAGTTAGTTTTTGAGGTGGATTAATTATGACATAAAACCTATTTGGTCTTGCCAAACCCTCACCTTGATTTATCTGTGCCTCAAATCTTTGTAGTACACCAGAACCACCAGGTTTTCTTTGTAATCTAGGGTCGCCTGCAATATCAGCCAATGATTTATCTCTTGGTAAACCAAGTCTAATATCAAAGTTACCTATTCTACGACCACCTCTTAAAATTGCCATTACAGTATTTTTCCTTTATTTGGTCCTTTTTTAATTCTGTATCTTTGTGTACCTGTGGCACCAATCTCAACTTCTTGTCTCAAAGATTTAGATAGTTCTAATTCTTTTTTATGTTTGTTAATTTTGTTAGTATGTTCCACTAGTTGTTTTGTTCTATCTCTGTCCATTAAAAATTCTTTCTAGCTGCCGAAAATACACCACCAATTGTTTTGCCTGTAAACTGAGCAACTGGTAGATAGGCTGCTAATGCCATCTCGTTCACATCTACTCTCAAAAAGTTTGACCTTACTTGTGAATATAGATATCTCTTAATCGCCACTTTGGTATATTTATTACCTTTTATTGAGTTGTATGAAGCTATTATTTTAGTTGATTGGTCAAACTTACTGTTTGTTGCGTAACCTTGTAATTGTTGTAAAAATGCAAATCTAGCACCATAAGGCAGATAATGAAAATTTAAACCTATAAAACCACCTTTCATAGGCTCTAATGGCAATACTAATGGGAAAGTATCGTAATATGGTAGTCTGTTTTTTGTTTTGGGGTCATAGTAAAACATGGCCATACGACCTGCACTAGGTCTGCCTAGTTGTTTGCCTGATTGCATTAATGCACCAGCACTACTTCTATCTGCAATTAATGATACAGCATTTCTGTACCAACTCGCACTTTTAAGTTTGTTACCTTGTAAATCTTTTAGTGGTTCAAATATATCTATTGCCATACCACTATTTATAAGAAAACCCCTAGCGATTTCTCGCTAGGGGTCAATGCTTTCAGTAATAGAGAGAAAGGATTAATCTTCGTCTGCTAATTTACTAAAGTAATCAAGGGTATCATCCTCGTCACTAGCAGGCTTAGATTCGCTTACCTTTGGCATTTCCACGGAAGTTGTAGTCTGTGGTGGGAGGTCTACAGAATCTACTGTCGCCGTGCTTTGCGTTCCCGTAATAACCCTATTCAGTTTCTCTTTGAGTTCATCATAGGTCTTAAAATTACTAGGGTCAACAAATGGTTTTAGAGGGTGTTGTTTTTCCCAAATAGCTTTGATATCGTCATCTGACTCTTTCAATGCTGTAACACCTTCAAATTCGGATTTGTCATAGTTCCAATAACCATCAACTTTTCTAATTTTTAGTTTAAAGTTTGCACCTTTCCAAAAATCAAATGGGTTGATTGCTTGTTCATCTTCAAACGCTGGTTGCATGGCTTCGGTAATCTTATCAAAGATTTTCTTACCAAACTTGTACAGTTTTACCTGTCCTTCGTTTTCAGGATGTTTAGGGTCTGAAACAATAAAGATATTTGCATAGTAAGATAATTTTCTTTTTCTCTTTCTAGCAATTTCTTTATCACTATCAACACCAGTATTCCACAATCTAGTATTTTCTTCACTAACAGGATCCTTTTGATTAAGGGTTGTTAATGAGTTCTCAATAAACCAACCACCTTTGTCTTGAAAGGCATGTGTCCAAACTCTCTGCCATGGCATTTCTTCGCCATTAGAAGCAGGTAAAAATCTAATAACAGCATAACCGTTACCAGTTTTATCTAGTTCAGGTTTCCACAACCTGTCGTCCTGATACTTATTGTTTGATTGTTGTTTCTCTGGTGTCATTTTAGTTTCCAGAGCCTTCGTGATTGCGTCAAAGTTACTTGACGACTTTTTTAGACTTTCAAAATCCATAATTTTCTCCTTTGTATTTTATGTGTTCGTTGTCTTCGTGTGACCTGTATTATCGGCCTCATTATTATTTATAACAGTTATAGTCTCTGCCGTTAAATAATTCATTACATTTCCAGGTGTTGAAACCTCATATGGGTCGTCATCATCTGAAAAATTATTAAAACCAGGTTCTTCAAACATCTTCTCAACTTCGCCATCATTTATAATAGCTGCATATCTCCAAGACCTTTGACCAAATCCTTGTGCTGGTTTATTTACTAACATTCCCATGTTTCTAGTAAATGTACCACAACCATCTGGTATCATTTTCACCTGTGTTATTCCTAAATCTCTTGCCCAAGCATTCATTACAAAAGCGTCATTTACTGATATACAATATACATCATCTATTCCCTTTTCTTTGAAGTCTAGGAACATATTATCGTAAGTTGGCAATTGTTGACCTGAACATGTTGGTGTAAATGCACCAGGCAAACTGAATAATAAAATTCTTTTACCTGCAAATAGTTCATCTGTAGTTTTATCTACCCATGAACCACCTATAAATGAACAGCCACCTATTTCATCTGTGTCGCCAATTCTAAATTTAAATGTATGTTGCTTCATATAATCCTCTATTAGTTAAAAAAATATGCGTCTGTCGTGGGATTGTTGGATTACCCACAATTTTCCAGGAAGTGTCCAATCTGATAAGAGATAGGTCCCTACTTGAAACTAAACAAGGTGTCTTCAGCCATTCGGCCATAACCCTCCTTGCCCATGCCTTTAGTCCACTTAAACTATGTTCAGCCAGACAGATAAAATTACTTGCAAATAAGATTACTTTACGCATATTGTTTACTAATATACACCATTTAAGCTAAATTGTCAAGCGTGGAATAGTCGGCATATACTATATTTTTTCGCTCTTTCCACTCTTCTATAGGACCGTTTACTTTATCACGGCCGTCATTAAATCTGTTAATTTTGATGAAATCTATATTGGGGTTCCAGTCTGCTAGAGTATACCATTGTCTAATCCAGTTGATGGCAGGCGTAGGACCGTTCTCCTTTGAGACATAATGTTTGGTACTCTTAAATAGATTGTTTACCTTGTCGTCTGTACTGTATAAGTCGTGTCCTATGAGATATACTTGGTCTGGTTTCTCTCTCTCAATAGCTACATAACCTGCACTTGCACCACAAGCCCAACCATGGTCTTTTGGTTTCATAATATCGGACAATGATGTTGACTTATCATTCTCTGTAATCCATGATACTTTGATTGTAGAGTTTTGAATTTGTTTTTTAAACTTCTCACCATTTCTTTTTACCATGTCAACAATACCACTTAATGATGACCCATGCATTACATATTCTTTAGCATTGCCTCTTTCATTACTTACTAATACATCTTTTAAATGTTTCTCTGCCTCTATCTTATCCATACCACCTAGTATCATTTGTTCGTATGTCATGGCAGGCACTTTAGTCCAATCTCTTAAATAAGTTGGAATAATATCTGCTACACCAGCATGATATATCTCATGCATAATACCATGGTCAACAGCAGTAATAACATCTGGCATAAACTCTCTGTAGATTGCATTACATCCATAGATAGTACCATATTGTCGTAGATTTGCTAAATCAAATCCTTTTCTACTTTCACCATTACCAATTATAAAAACTCTTTTCAAATCCACCCCATTGCTACAAACCAACCAAATACATTTACTATACTAAAGTAACCAACTAACATTGTTGGCCATGCTAGTTTTCTTCTATAGTGAGCATACACAGCTGTTAAACTACCAATAAAATAACCTGGATAGATGTATCTCATATCAGGATTATCTGCTGTAAAAGCCATAGCCATACTTGCAATGACTATAAAAACAAAACTTACAAGTTCATAATAAAATGCTATCTTATCTGATTCGTAAGATGATAACCAAAATTCTTTAATCTTATTCATGTTAACCTCCAAAATAATGATTTAATAAACCAGAAGCATAAACAAATATTGCAACTGCATTTAAGAATATTAAAGCACGGTCATGCCATAACATTCCAACTATCAACCAACCAGTAACTCCTATACCATGTACAATAATATTTACAGGAAATATGTTTGCACTTGTCAATGCCATTCCAACAATAATGAATACACTAGATACCCATTTTATATACCATGATAAGTCACCTTTTGGTGTAATCTTTTTATATACTCTAGTTGATTTTAAATCTTTGATTTTATCATCTAGTTTTCTATATACTTCATCTTTTGTCATTTACAAATACATCTTTCATAATTAATTTCACTTGTGTTTCATTATATCGGACAAAGGGTCTGAGCTTTGTGAGTGTGTGTTTAATTTTCGGCCAAACAACTTTCTCTTTAATTTCCTTATCCCATGTCTTACTAAACGATAATATTGTGTCAAGTATGATGGTGGTCTGGATGTGAATTTTCCGTTGGATATGTAATCGTAGAATTCTAGGATGTTGTCCGCTATGTACATCAAAGCCATCATTAAAAAGAATAGACTTGTTGTCAAAATCATTACGAATAGCCACACAATCGTTCCTAAAATGGTAGTCAAAGTTGTCTTTGTATTTTCTATACTTGGTAAAATTTTCAGCACCTTCATTATTTACAATATTCCCCACCCACTTATTGCCATCAATAGCAAAATTACTAACAAAGAAATCAAGTATGTCTCGCTCAGGATATCTTTTAGAAAGTTTATGAAAAAAGTACCTATCTGGCCTTTTTGTAAAGCTGTCCAACTTAGCAGTAACCCTACCTGAATATTTGTGGTAATCATAATCAGAGGTAAAATGATTTTTGACTGCCAAATATGTTTTATATACATCAAATCCACCATACATCATAACTTATATTCAAAATTTTGTGTCTCATCATTTATATGTACCTGTTTAGCACCGTTTTTAATATGAAAATGAGTAGCCATTGGTGTCAATGGTGATAGAGTTACCAATCTTTTTACTTCTTGTTTCTTTGCCCAATCACCTAATTTTTGTATTATCTCTCTACCTGCACCTCTTTTTCTTGACCATACAGTATAAGCAACTGCAATCTCGCCTTTAGGAGTATGCTTATTAATTATATCAACTGTTAGTGATTCTTTATCTTTAAATTCTACATAAGGATATGCAGCTCTTGACATATAATCCATTTCTCTTACAGTAAATGGTACTTCAGGACACATTGCAACACAAACAATTGCTTCAATTTCATTATTATATTTTAAACCAAATATTTTTCTACCATGTGTAATTCTAAATGACAAATCTAATTCAGGTCTGACCGGGTCTTCATTCGTATCAATGGTAGTTAATTCTACTAACTCTGTACCCTTGACCCATTTAAAAAAATCATCTATTGTATTTTTATATTTTTTCATCTAATAATTCTTTCGCACTTATAGGAAAATGGTCTAATAAATGTCTAGCCATTTGTTGAGTTATCATTCTTGTTTCTTCTTGTGAATCTTCTTTGTTTCTTAAATTGCATACACGAGCAAATGCCATTAAAGAACCAGTCCAATACCACTCTGTCATCATATTTTGAGGCAGTATCATTCTTGCCATTTCAGGAGCAATGCCTTCTTCTAACATATAGTTATAAGTTCCTTTGCATTTATCTAACACCTCTGAAATATCAAATTCTATTTCTTTACTACTAGAGCCTTGTTTTTTATTAACTGGTTTACCACGCCATATAAATGGCATATAAAACTCGGGGTCATTATCTACATATCTTCTACTGACTTCATTCCATACTAAACCTACTTGATGTTTTACAAGTTGTCTTGCAACAAACACAGGTGCTTTAATTAGAAATTGTAAGGTAGTGTGGCCAAATGGCGACCAATGGTCATGGTCTGCAAGGTACTTAATTAACTTTTCATCACCTTTGTCAATAACATCTTTCTTCTTTGCAAAAGAAACACGAGCTGCATTTACAACTGACAAATCACTTCCCATTTTATCTATTAATTGTATATTCATTATATTGGTAATGTCCCTTGCTCTGGTATTTTTATAAGGTTAGCCTTTGAGGCTTCAACTTGGATTTTTTCTTTTAGGGCTTTTGAAATCAATCTGCCTACTGATTCGACCTCTATAGTATTTTCTTCACAATACCATAATATGGCGTCCATGTAGGTGATTGGTTTTTTGTCTTTAACAACACCCTCTATTATTAAACTAAATTCTTTGCTATTCATATTATTAATATATCACTTGTTGTTAAAAATGTAAAGCGTGGATTGATTCTGTTACGAGGTACAATCCACAAAACCCTAAGCAGTTATTAAGCTGCTAATGCAAAGTTATTATCGTTTGCGTTTAATTAGCATGAAAGGTTGCCACCTATTAATCTCTTACAATTTCCTCAATACCTGTCGAATCCTGTATCAGCCCCATCAAAACTACATGAAAATTGTCTGTGTTAATCTTTTCATGTAGTTATGGTGGAGCTGGAGGGAATCGCACCCTCGTCCAGCGTATCTACTATAATTGTCGTCAACGACTAATTCTATAATTGTGTGCCAGGTAGCATTAAATCAAAAGACCTATACAACATACAACTTTCCAAACCTGATGGTGCTGTAATAACGGACATTGCTTGAGAGCCATCTTTATTTACAAAGTAAGATACCATATAAACTGGTTGCCCCCACTCTTGAGCGTTTTCTTTTCCTACTGATAAACTCTCTAATATAAATTCGTTATGTGTAAGATATTCGTTTACTGCGTCTGTAGTTCCACAAATAACTGGTAGTTGAGACCATTCTAGTCCCTCGTATTCTGTTGTTGGCTTATGGTCTGCTGTCGCTATACTAGTGAATAGAATAAAACTTAGCAAAAAGGCCAACAACATGTTTTCTTTTAATGTTTTTAACATGGTTGCTCCTTTTAGAGACCATTATGACTTTGCTATGCCTTTTGTCTTCTCTTCATAATATTTATAAAAACCTTCAATTGCCTTGCCAAGTTTTTCTTCGTAATCAGCTTTGTTTTTTACGAATGCCTTAGCAGAGCCATCTTCGCCGGCTTGGAGAATAACAATTTGCTCAATTGGTGTACCAAAAAGTTCTTCGTACATAATCGCATAAGCAGTACATTGAATATAATAGTTTTCATTCCAACTATCT
>VMHT01174620.1_pt1 | contig 11464 bp, 12 predicted proteins | sample 4693611 | NCBI WGS metagenome assembly VMHT01 (sample SAMN12280063, study PRJNA550983) | marine metagenome | isolation source: seawater sampled from same location over 5 years 0.02-0.2 micron viral filtrate | place: USA: collected off the coast of southern California halfway between the port... ... | reverse complement strand
GAGACATTTAATGAGTATGTTGAAAACGTATTAAAAGTCACATCAGCTACTGCACAGCAGGCATCAGCTGCACAGACCGCGTCATTCAAATCCAAAAAGCTAGCTGGCGCTATAGAAGAAGTCACTCGTAAAGCACAAAAGCCTGGTGTGATGAACGCGCTAGATAGACAGGCTAAAAAGATAATACGCAGTAAGAAGCTCGATCCTATCTTTAACTTTTTAGCTACAGCCGATAGTAGGCTCCGCAAGATAGGTGGCGACAAATTAGCAGATATTTTTTATGGCCGAGCACAAGACTCTGGTTCGAAGCTTGCTAACCGTTTGGGTTTTGTAAAAGCAGTTGATATCGAAAGTAATAAACTCTGGAATAAGCTAGAAAAAGATATTGGCGATATTAATTCTGAAGAGGTCATAGACGCTTTTGACGAAGCCTTTACTGACAAAAAGACTTCTGATTTATCCCCGCTCGCACAGAAAGTAAGAAAGTTTTTTGAAAATATACACGATGACTATATCGGCCCGTCCAATACACCTATAAAAAAACGAGTGGATTATACTCCCGTCGTTTTGAATATGATGGAAATCAATAACAACCCTAAAGCTTTAGTTGATCTCATTGTCAAGAAAGAGGGTGAAGCTAGTAGAGCTGGCGCTAAGAAGGCTGTCGATAAACTAGTTAAATATCAACAAGCTGTTATTGATGGCGAGCCTGTAAAAGTCAAAAAAGCCGACCCTGCGAAAAAAGTAGAACAAGCACGTAAACTTACTGCGAACCTAGACCCAAAAGACTTAAGAGAAGCGGGGCTTACACTTGAGCCTACAGCCGCGACTGCACAATATATAAGACACGTCGTAAAACGCGTCGAGTGGAATAAGCATACTAAAGACCCGGCGGGTAACAGTATCTTAGAAGAAGAGTTAGGTAAGCTCAATAAAAGACAGCGCGAAGAAGCTGAGATGATAATTAACACTTATCTGGGCTATAACTTCAAACCCCTTGGGCCAGTTTGGAAAAATATTAATAGCGCACTTTCTTTTATACAGATCGTAGGGATTTTACCTTTAGCTGTAGCCGGTTCAATCCCGGAGCTCGCCGGTCCAGTTATAGCGTCCAAAGAATTTAGCAGTATTGGTACTGCTTTCCGTGAAATCGTTAATACTGTAAAAAACCGTGAGGAAGCTCGAAACCTAGCGAGGGACATCGGTATTGTGACTAACCAAAGCGCAGCCAATACGTTGATGTCACAGTCCGAGCTTGAGTGGATGAACGCAGGGACAAGAAAAGCGACTGACGCTTTCTTTAGAATTATCCTACTTGATACCTATACAAAGTTTACACGAGAGTTCGCCGTAAACATGGGTATAAAGTTTATTGAGCAACACTCCACGCCTGAAACCATGAAGCCTGAGTCTGCTCGCTACCTCAAGGAACTTGGTGTTAAGCCAGAACAGTTTAAAGCTTGGCAAGACAGCGGAATGGATTTCTCCACCCCTGAAGGCAAAGCTATTGAACAAGGCCTACAACGATTCGTAGAAAGCGCAACATTAAGACCTAATTCAGCAGAACGCCCTGTTTGGGCCTCTGATCCAAGGTGGGCGTTAGCTTGGCAGCTTAAAGGCTTTTTCTACAGTTACGGTAAAGTCTTATTTTCGGGGACTAAACGAGAAGCAACTACCCGCGCTAAAGAAGCGGGGTTAGGTACCGCGGACGCTAAACCATTAGCTCTTATGGGGGCTGCGGCCAGCAGTTTCGCTTTGATGGGTATAGCGACAATGCCTTTAGCTATGGTGGGTATGGAGCTGCGGGAATACGCTAAGTATGGGCTTGCGTTTGCTCTGCCTGGATTTAGCCCAGACGATAAAGACTACTTCCGAACTGACTCAATGTCTGTTCCTGAATACTTCAAAGCTGCCTTTTCTAGAAGCTTTGCTTATGGCCCAGTTACTGTTGCAAGTCAGATGAGTCAGGCAAATGACTGGGGGGAAGGGCCGCTAGGAGTAGTAGCAGCTGGAGTTGGACCTACCGCGGAGACAGTCAACCGAATCTTTACTGATGGTTTTGATAAAGCCCTGAAAAACCGTATTTTACCGACCGGATTATTGTAGGAATAAACTATGTGGCAGTCCCTTATTGGACCAGTGAGCAAGCTTGTTGGCGGGCACTTGAAGAACCGCGCAGAAGAAAAACAGGCTAAACACAAAGCCAAAATGCAGGTTATAAAAAATGACGCTAATTGGGAGTCCAAGATGGCGGATGCTTCCGCTAACAGTTGGAAGGATGAATTTTGGACAATAATATTAGCTATACCAATATTTATGATCGGATACGCTATCGCAGCAGACGATATGTCAGTCGTTACACGCGTATCTGAAAGTTTTAAGGCCTTGTCTGAATTACCCGAGTGGTACCAATACCTTTTGTTTATTGCTATCTCAAGCAGTTTTGGCGTGAGAGGGGCAAAGAGTCTAATGGAGATGCGTAAAAAATGAGCGAGTACAAATATTTTAAATTGTCTGACTTTGATTGCCAAGAAACCGGTGAAAACCGTATGGAGCCAGAGTTCATTGAGAAGCTTGATGAGCTAAGAGAAGCCTGCGGATTCCCATTTATTATTACTTCTGGGTACCGCTCACCAGAGCATTCCATAGAGCTACGTAAGAAGGTGCCAGGAACTCATGCCCAAGGTATCGCAGCTGACATCAAAGTAAACGGAGCCGCACAGAGGTTCATAATCGTTGAGAAAGCCCATGCATTGGGGTTCGGTGGCATCGGGGTTGCACATGGTTTCATCCATGTAGATATAAGAGAGAAAACACCAGTTCTATGGTGCTATTAAACTAGAAAATTATTAGTAATCCTAATATAATGGATGCAATTACAGGTGGCATAAATGGCATATTCTGAAACAATCAAATTCGTAACAGGGGACACTCGCCCTATTATTACTGTCACCATTAAGGACAGTAATACTGCCGCCGCGGGTAAGACCCTTGACCCAGATGATCCGACTACATGGGCGCTTCTTGATCTTAGTACTGCAACCGCTTGTAAGTTACTAATTAGAAAAGCAGGCAGTAAAACATTTACAACCTTGACGGGTAACCCCCTAGATCCAGCAGACGGGAAATACACTTTTACTCCTATTGCCTCTACTTTTTCGAGCGCTGGCGTATACGAGGGCGAAATAGAAATCGAATATAACAGCGGCACTTCAGTACACAGTCTATATGACCTCATAAAGTTCCAGGTCCGAGAAGATTTTAATTAATGCTGATTAATGTCCCTACTGCAAGAGCGACTGTCTCTTATGTTGAGGCCAAAGCTGAAGCCGATTATGCCGTTTTAAACACGGTAGTTGGACATGTAATGGCTAGGTCAGAGGTAGGTTACGCAAACATAAAAGCGGTCATTGAGTTAGATGACACAGTTGGTCAGATATCCAACATTGACACGGTCGATACTGACAGCATAAACACAGATTTACTGGGGTAGAAATGGGAATCAAGTTTGCAAACAAGGCGAGTACTAGCCTTACAAGTGGCATTAATAGTAGCGCTACGTCTATAGATGTTGCAGATGGCTCTGTGTTTCCTGCGCTGGGTATTAACGATCATTTTTTTGCCACTCTTCAGTTCTTGAATGACAGCTCAGAAACTGAAGTTATAAAAGTAACCGCAGTATCGGGCAACACTTTAACAGTCGACCGCACAATAGAGACCCCAAAATCGTTTAGCGCAAATGACATTATTGAGTTACGCGTGACTTCCCAAGCACTGGCTGACCCAACACTTCTCGCTGAAGGTGTTAAGTTAGAAGATGGCCACAAAATACAACTGGGTGATAGTGACGACTTACAGATTTACCACGACGGGTCAGACTCTTTCATCAAAGATACAGGTGCTGGTGATCTTTACATACAAGGTAGTGAAGTCACTCTAAAGCGCGGCGAAGATACTAAGTTAAACACGACGCTTGACGGTGTTCAGGTTACCGGCCGCATTGATGCAACTGACATTGATCTTACTGGAACAATTCTTAGCGATGCATTCAAGTCTGACGGAGAATCCACTGACTACAGCGTCTTTTCTAGGGTTAACACAACGCATCCAGCTATATATGTACAAAGCACTGGTACAAAAATAGCATCTTTTGCAACAGGTAGCGTACTTCCAAACGGGGGCACGGAAGTTTTAGACGTCAATTCCACAGGCATAGACGTAACGGGTACGGTCGCTGCTTCTGATGGCTTAACCGCAGACTACATTGATTTAACTGGTGGTGAATCTACAACAACTACAGGAACAGTTGCTTGTACGCTAATAAAGCTTGCCGACCCTAGCACTCCAGCAAGTGACCAGCACTTAATATACACAGAAGCAGATAGTGTTGGCTCTGCTCTTTCGAATCTAGTGATTCACGCTGGAGATGATACGCACGAAAAAGTTATTTTAAGAGTTGGTAACAATAGTGGTGGGCACGTTGATGTCTTAAAAGCTACTGGCTCAGGTGTAGATATAGCTTCTAGTTTAGAAGTAACAGGTACGGTTACTGCTGATGGTGTAAGTTTAGGTGATAATGAGAAAATCCAGTTGGGTGCGTCAGGTGATTTAAAGATTTATCACAATGGTAGCCACAGTAAGATAGAAGATACGGGTACAGGTAATTTAGTAATAGAAGGTAATGAAGTATCTATAAAAGATTTAGACGGTAATCGCAGAGTCTTCGCAGAGAGCGGCAATTCTGGCAGTGCTAGACTTTATTACGGTACTGATAGCACTGAAAAGTTAGCAACCACAGCCGCAGGTATAAACGTAACAGGTACGGTTACTGCTGATGGTGTAAGTTTAGAGGCGGGCGATAAATTAATTTTTGGCGCAGAAGCAAATTCATCTTTACAAATATACGAAGATGACGATGGCGGGAAGTCTAGAATAGCGCAGTATGGCGGTGGTGATCTATGGGTTCAGGGAGAGAATATATCTCTTAGAAATGATGACGCTGAAACTTTAATTGCTACAGGTCACACACAAGCGCACATGTATTGGCAAGGCGATACAGGAACTAAAGGTGAGCGATTTAGAACCACAGCAACAGGCATAGACGTAACTGGTAAAGTTGAATGTAAAGACACGGTTGCAATAACCACCACAGGTAGCGGAACCGACCCAGCACCAGATTTAGATTTTATTAACCTACACGATGACGCTATAGGTGAAAGGCTAGGCCAAATAAATTATTACGGTATGAATGATGAGTCGGGTACTGGCTCTGGCCAAACGAAGTATGCGTGGACAGAAGTTCGCACAATAGATGTTACTGAAGACTCTGAAAAAGCCCAGCACGAAACGTGGTTAAAAAATGGAGCTAATCACACTAGGGTTTTAACAGTTGAACCTACAGGCATAGACGTAACAGGTACGGTTACTGCTGACCTCTTAACATTACACCCCACAGGTGGTACTAATGAGGGTGGTCAAATAAACTTCCAAAGAGATGTTGATGATTCAAACGCTTGGTATGTAGATGTTTTTGGCTCAACTACAGATACTAAAATGCGCTTTGTGAATGTGAACGATAGTCTTTCACGCTTAGAAATTGATGATGCAGGCATTGACGTAACAGGTGTGGTAGAAGCAGATGCGTTTACAGGCCACATGACATCTGTCGTATCTTCTTCTGCACAGACAATAGCCACCACAAACTACGGCGTTAGAAAAATACACACTGGTAGCGCTGTAACTTACACATTTAATGAAACTGGCGCTATAGCTGGCAATGACATCGGTAAGGCAATAGTTATAGCTAATGCAGGCACAGACACTATTACCTGTACTTTCACAACAAGTAAATTCTATAAAATGATCAGCGGCGTTGACGCGGATCTAAGTGGCTCTGGTGCAAGCTCTATAACGATTGCTAAAGGCGGTATCGCAGAGATAGTAATCACAGAGACTGATAAAGCATTAGTGTTCGGCGCGGGTGTCGCATAATGTTTAGCGCGGGCGTAATCGCTGAAAGCCAATCATCAAGCGTAAAGGTTTTGATGGCTGTCCAAACATCTAAAGTAGGCGCTGCTCAGTATGGAGCGGCAACTGAGCCATTAGAAGGGCAGGGTGGTAGCTTCTCAAGAATCGGCACTATACAAGAGTATACCGCCGCTAGAGCTAACGCTAACTTCAGTTCAGGCTCAGACCACCAACCACTAGACATTATGATTAAAGGTAATCTTTATCGCTGTACAAGCATTATGAACCGTAATGATATTGCCGCTGTCGGTGTGCACCTATTTCTTACTAGCACTAACTCAACCTTTTTAAGTAAGTCAGATATTGCTGGTATATCAACAGATTTAGGCTTCCTACCGTCTAGTGGTGCAAATTTTCAAACCACCACAGATAGTACCGTATGCGAGCCCGTAGTGAATGGTGTTGTGCATTACCATAATAAATGGTCTTGGGACACGTATACATCTTCATCTATAGGTAACCCGAATGTTATAAAGCCTTATGACAATATACTAGGGTTTGTCAGCGGCGCTGTTAAAACGGTGGAGATTATATTATGACTGTATCAGTTAAGGTGGTTGAATCTGTAGACAGTACGGCTTTTAGGTCTATATGGGACTCCTGTAAAGATAGAGTTATTGAGAACCAAGGCGAGGTTACTTACGAGCAGATGCTTGCAAAGTTTACTGAGTTCGGGATAACAATAGTTGAAGGCAGTAAAGACGACGTTATTACTGGGTATGTTGCAGGCCCTGTCGACCTGTCGGGTATTTGGTATTTAACAAACGCCCTCACAGAATCACCAAGCGACTTTATGACGTATAGCGCAGAGCCTATGCACGAATTACTTAAAGAGCGCGGGATAACAAATGTAATGACATGGTGTAAGGAATCGACACCAATGATAGCGTTAGTTGAAAATAATTTAAGTAGACCTGACTTATATGCAGCAGGTGAAAGAGTCGAAATTGCTGAAGGCTTACATAACATAACTGTACAGGTATTGTAATGGACAGTCGCGACCTACTATCGAAAATAGAAAAGCACGAGGCAGAGTGTGCCATTCGATATAAAAATATCGAGGGTATTTTAGAAGAGCGCGGGTCGCGTTTGGGTAAGTTAGAAAATATGATGATTGGTCTTTATGGAGTAGTTATAAGTGGTGGACTCGCGATATTTGGCGCTGTCGTTACTGTTGCTGTCAAGCTTATCTAGCGGGCAGGAAGAGCAATCAGCGAGCGTAGGCGACTTTGGTTCTAACAACCAACAGTCAGCTGAATCAATAGATAACCGAACAACAACAACTGTGACCCAAGAAGGGACGCCAGTTAATTCTGCAGTTGCGCCGAGCGGTGCTTCTTACAACCAAGACGTGTGTACTTTTACAGGAAGCGCAGGAGTTCAAACACAAGTATTCGGGTTTGCGATAGGCAACCCAAAAACAGACGCTACATGCGAGCGTTTGAAGCTAAGTAAAGCGTTACAGTCCCTGGGTTTGAAAGTCGGAGCTGTATCCATTTTATGCCAGGATCAAAGAGTTTGGTGGGCACTTTACGAATCAGGGACACCGTGTCCCGCTAACCAAGGGTTAATTGGTAATGATGCATATACGTATTATAAAAACCGTCCTGATCGGGTTCCTGATCGGCCTGTCGTTTACCGCGAGAAGTCAAACCGACCTCCAAAACCACACCGCAATAATAAATTCTCTAATAGGAAGTGAGGCAAACAATTTCATCTCGCAGATGGCTGAAAACATGGTTAGTGGTAACACTACTATCGTGGATCCTGACACAGGGCTCGAGTACCACATTACACAGAGTCAATTGGACGCATTCAATGCTGCCTATTCTGTGGCACTCACCGAATCCACTCAAGAGCACCTTACTTCTTTGCTAATTCAGGATGAAATCATTGGGCAGCAGGTTGAGTTCGAACAGCAAAAAAACGAGATGTTAGAACAGGCGCAGCAGATAGCTGCGGTTACTGCTATTGCTGCTGAAATAGAAGTTGCTAACGAGTCGACTAAGATTGGCATGGAAAAATATGCCACCGATAATGACTTAAGAGAAATCAAGCAAAGCACTCGCGACAAATATGCCGCAAGTATTGAAGGGATGGTAGTGGCTTCGCGTACTAAGAATATGCTTGAACAGTATGGAGGCACAATAGTTGAATCAACTACTTTCGCTACACAAGCATCAGGTACTGTGCAGGCGTTTTATGACTCCGCAGCAGTAAGTATTGATGACTTATACGTTAACCAACTCAACTTAGCCTGGAGCGGTATAACCGTAGGCGTCGAAGATGAATTCTGGACTGATAATTTAAATGTTGAGCAGGGGTACTTCCCTGACCCTAGTCACGAATTTGAGGTGATACCAAGATGAAGCCAGAGCAAATTAGTACGTGGATCGGGATTGCTACAGCCTTCGCAGGCGTAGTTGCATCGTTTGTAACTATGGAAGCGAGGCTAGAGGCGTTAAGCGCCAAGATGGATGAAATGTACAACATTGAAGAGATCAGGGCTATGGAAAAGCGCTTGGTTACTTTGGAAGTAACACAATCTAATAGCTCTGTAGGAGCTTTATCGGCAACCATTGCCACAATGAAATCGGAGATAAAAAATGTTGAAAAAAGAATGGAAGCTATTCAAGGCGAAAGTATTGCTGAAATTAAAGACAGCTTGGGCGATAACAAAAGCGGAATACAAAACCTTAAAACTTCGCTTGCAGAGGTTCAAGCATCGATTAGAAACACGCGTGAAAAACTTAATCGGTTAGCAGATAGTAGTCGTAGCCCACTGTAGAGAAATAGATATGGCTTACTTTAAACAGAAAACATTTAAAGGCATTGCGCCTGCTATCGGTAGCAGGTTGATGCCTGATGGTCTGGCGCAAATTGCTGAAGATGTTGACTTCGAAGCAGGGGATCTTCGCCCTATTAAATATAATACACAAGCCAAAACGCTTGCTGATGGAAATAAGAATTCCATATATCTATATGAAGCACCTAACGGCACCGATTACTGGCTGCAGTTCAACGCTGCGGGCCTTAGTGTAGTACCTGGCCCTATACCCAACGACACTACTAGACGTATTTATTGGACAGGCGAGGCCTACCCAAAAGTATCTAATAATCAGAAAGCTATAGCGGGTAGTGAACCTTATCCAGACAGTAGTTATAAGCTTGGTGTACCACAACCCAATGAGTCGCCCGTAGTTTTTGCAACTGGGACTCCAAACACGGAACAAATTGTACAAGATGTTTCTTATGTTTATACAGTTGTAAATAACGACGGCGAAGAAGGTCCGCCTAGCCGTCCAAGTAGTGTCATACAATTAACTGATGATGAATCTGGAAACTTAAGAATTGACTATAGCGCGATAACTACAACAAACTACAATATAACTAATCAGGCCTCTGATCCTAACGGCGTCGGCTCTAAAATACGTATCTATCGTAGTAACTCTGGCTCAACAAATACCGCATTTCAATTTGCTGGCACTATACCGTTTGGTGATCACGGAGCTGTCGGCTACGAATGGGTAGATACCAACACAGCGATCACATTAGGGGAGGTGCTGCCTAGCGCCACATGGATCGGCCCGCCTGATGACAACACTTCTCTATACCCAACCGGACCGCTGCAAGGTTTGATCCCATTGGCGAGTAGCGTGTTAGTCGGATTTACAGGTAAACGGTTGTGCGTATCAGAGAGGTACTTACCTCACGCTTGGCCTATCCAATACCGCATAACTTTAGACCGAGACATTATTGCGATCGCTTCAACCCGTGGAGGTGTCGCGGTACTTACTGATGGCAAACCAATTTTTGTTACTGGTACTGACCCTGCGGCATTGAGCCAACAAACAATCGATTTTTCTCAGTCCTGTGTTAATAAAGACTCTGTTGTTGATATGGGGGACTACGTTATATACGCAGGGCCAGACGGATTATGTGCTCTAGAAGGGCCCCAAGGTAGAGTACTGACAGAAGGTCAGATTACCGCGGCTGACTGGAATGAAAGTTTTTATCCAACACAAATAAAAGCGTTTAGACATGAAAATACATACGTCGCTTTTTACACTGATGGTGTTACACACGGCGGTTGGGTTTTTGATCCTAGAGGTGGCACGTCTGCGTTATCTACTATAAGTCGATCCTCTGAAGTAAAAGGCGGATTTGTAGATCAAAGAGATAACGAGCTCTATATTATCGACGGCTCGAACATAAAAAAATATAGAGGTTCAACAAACTATAAGACTGCTAAATATAAAAGTAAGAAATTCGTAACTGAAAAAACTACATCAATGAGCTGGCTCAGTGTCACTGCTGAAGGATACCCAATAACAGCGAAAGTTTGGGCAGATGACGTTTTGATTGCTGACTACACATTAGATACTGACTCAGTAAATGGTTATGCCTTTACTACGACTGAACCAGCTGGTCTATCGGCTAGTTTACACGAACCTGTTATGAGGCTTCCTGCAGTACAGGCGCAGGTGTTTGAGGTGCAGATTGAATCTGCATTTACTGTAAACGATTTTTGTCTGGCTCAATCTATGGCGGAGATACAAACAACGTGAAAACAGTCGATCCCACAACAATACCTGCGATACCTGTTGTACCTGGGCAGATCACGCCAGAAATGGCTCGCTACTTAACAAGTCTGTCTGAAGCGCTCGAGGTTAGGTTAGGCAGAAAAGGTGATGATAGAGATCGCGCGGTTACTATAAGGGAGCTCATTGCAGCGGGGCTTGTTGATGAGACGTTTTCGTCGACTTTTGATCTAAACTCAATTAGTCCTACGACGCTAGGTATTAAGCCTTCAGGCCCAGCAACACCAACCGAAATTGTGCCAACAACTCCGACTGGGTTTACAGCAACTGCCGCTTACGCAAAAGTCCTCTTACAATGGGATCAGCCAGACTATAGTGGACACTCTTTCACTGAGATATGGAGATCTGCTACTACTCTCTTAGGTGACGCGACTTTTTTAAATCTCACTACTGGTCGTACTGGCGTTGATGAGGTTGGCGCGGGGGCAGTAACATTTTATTACTGGATCCGACACGTATCCAGCACTGGGAATATTGGGGCTTGGAATAGTCAAAGTGGCACTAGCGCTACTACAGCCACTGATGTCGATCATATTTTAGATGTCATTGATGGTGCCATTACTAATACTCAGTTAAGTACTGATTTAGGAACTCGTATTAATGGCGGAGCTGCGGATACAGGCTCTATTGCAGCTGATATAGCTACGGCGACCAATGGACTTGCAACTAGCGCACAGCTAGCCCTCAAAGAATCGGTCGCTAATGTAAATACTATTAAGGACAACCTTCAAAGTCAGATTAACAGTCTGAACAACACCCCCGCATGGGACACTGCTACCGCCTATTCAACAGATGATCAGGTCATTTACTCTAATCATATATACCGCGCAAAAAGG
>VMHT01027033.1_pt1 | contig 11465 bp, 9 predicted proteins | sample 4693611 | NCBI WGS metagenome assembly VMHT01 (sample SAMN12280063, study PRJNA550983) | marine metagenome | isolation source: seawater sampled from same location over 5 years 0.02-0.2 micron viral filtrate | place: USA: collected off the coast of southern California halfway between the port... ... | reverse complement strand
TTTTGCATTAGCAATTTGAGCTTCTGTTGCAAATTGTTCTTCACCTGTAGCCTTATTTAATACCTTTTTTGTCGCAGGCTGTTGTGGTGTACCAAATGCAATGTTTGGATTACCTTCTACTTCAGATTCTGTTGCTTGCAGTAACTCGCCAGTAGTTTTATTGTATGCCCTGTATTTCTTTTCTGTTTTAGGATCAGTCTTAACACCTCTTCTTATCTCAGCTTCTTTCTTTCTTAGATCAACTACTTCTTTTGTAGGAGGTAAACCAACCATTTTTACAGGATTTTCTTCTGTACCTGTAACTAATTTTGCTCTCATTTCTGCTGCAACAATATCAGGGTCACTTGAAAGATTTGAAAATTCATCCTGTTTTGCTTTTATCTCAGCATTTTTTTGCTGTGTTGTTTGATAGTCTAGATCTACACCTAAAATATCCAAACCATTGCGTGCGGTAATTTCACCTGTAGCAATTTTACTTTTAATTGGTATGATCTTCGATAGATTGTCTGGAGTAGAAGGTAAACCAGAAATAACACTATTGAATGAGTTTAATTCCTTTGTACTATTATTTTTCCTTTCTTCCCTCTCTTTCATAGCATTTTGCAAAGCGGTAGTGCCACCTTGTATTGCTCCTGCTGCAAATGCACTTGCAACTGCTTGACCCATGCTTGGTCTTTTCTTTACTTTAAACTTAAAAGCCATTTATACCATCCCCCCAGTTGCATATTTCACAGCAAGATTGCCAGCTAATTGCGCTCCTTGACCTAAGATAGATTCCCACCATTCAGGTTGACTATCCAAATTAGCCTGTATCTGAGCGCGTTGTGTCTCTTCATCCATTAGAAATCTGCTCATAGCATCGGAAAGATTGTCTTGATTGTAGTTTGCTCTAATTTCAGTAGGAATAAATTGTGCTAATTGCTGTTGAGTTTGTGCCTGACTACCTGCTATTAAATCCTGTAAAGACCTATTGGACTGCTCTTGAATTTGAGGAGTCAATGCTTCGATTTGTGCTGTATCTCCACCAGTACCTAAAATAGATCTTTGAAGTTGACTTAGAAGTTGTCCTGTTCTTCTAGCAGATACATTTTCTGCAAGTTCTTCTCGTAACCTTCCTGCTTCGGTAATCCGATCTTCAAACTTAGCAACATCTTCATCTAATCTTTCTCTGCGCAGTATTTCATTTTCAGCAGCTTGCATTTCTTCTCTTGATCCGTAATCTTCACCAGCCTCTTCAGCAGCAGCATTTAGCCTCGCTAGTTCTGCATCTGCATTTCTATTGGCAATTCCAACACCTTGCTCTCGTGTTTGCCCACCAGTAGTAGGAAAACTAGCAACTACCTGCCCTGTAGTATTATCAATAATGTCTACTCTAGTTGTTTGCTTGCTATATTTTGTTTTTCTTGCTTTTTTTGTATATCTCATCAGATTACCTCTATACTGTTATATAACCTATTATTTTTATTAAGTTTCATATTACCTCTTCAAATATCATAATTCCATTAATTGATGATACTTTACGATGTGTAGGATTAGTCACTGCAAGAACCATATCAAAATGCCCATGCTTCGGAATAACAATATTTGAAAAATCTTCATTAATATATCGTGTAAAACTACCTGCAACGGTAGCTGTTAAACTTTGAGAAAGAGTACCTAAAGTAGATAAAGAGGTATCATAAGCATTTCCTGTTAATCCAATAGAAGTAGAACTACGATCATCTGTGCTATGAGTAATATGCCTAGCAGTAATAACTACAGTTTTCAATACGCACTTATATGGTACAGTACCTCTAGGAGATTGTGAACCTAAAGTATCTGTTACTGAACCACTAATTAACCTATCTAATAAAAGAAGATCTACACTACCAGGAACTACAATTGCATCAGTAATATAATTATCTGTAGAAACACCACTGCTTGTATAAGTATAAGATCTAGCGTAAAATGGAAAATTAAAGGTTCTTGGAGTTCTACGATTTAAAATTCTTGAAATATTTTTTGAATATCGTGTTAATAGGGATACAAAGTCATTATTAATCTCTTCATGTATAACACCTTTATCAAATGGATCAGATTCTAAAGTTAATTCAGTATAATTCCATTCTCCTTGAAACTTAACCCCGAATATTTTCTTCCCATTGTTAATACATACACACATATCCCCATCATTGCCTTCTCCACTGGAATACAATCCTTGTTTTAATGGCAACAAAGTATCTTGCTTTGTATCTAATTCCGTAGTCAATAAATCTTGAGTTACATCAGCCATTATGGATTGCTCCCTAATATATCATAATCAATATCAATAGATTCTAATTTTAATTCATTTGAAGCAGAGGTTATTTTTACTACTAATGTTTTTCCTACTGCACGCATAGCTTTGCTAACATTGACAATACTCGTTTTTACAGGAAAGGTTAATGTTTCAGTTACAGATGATCCTGTACCCGCCTCGCCTGCATAGATCTCCACTGTTAATGCAGATGCTGATTGATAGGTTATATTAATTTTTTTAAATCTTTTTTGTAATTCTGGCGCACCAAAATCAAACCTTTTAGTAGTCACTGTAAAATTGTCTGAGTTTTGAGATCCAGTTCCCACTCTTCTTACCGTAGAAGCTCCTGAAGTAACATTAAAAAATTGAGCGCGTAAACCTGTACCATATACATAATTACTTCTAGTACGAATATTTGTAGCATCAATAGATCGTTTTACCCAGCTACCATTATCAAGGTTCATAACATAAATAGAAGAATCATCCGCATCATACATAACATACAATTCACTATCTTTAGCATTATAGCCTACTGCGGTCTGATCAAAGGTTAATGCCTGATAAGTATATCGAATATTAAATGTCAATTCCCTAGACTGTGTAGGAGTTACACTAAATACACCTACTTCACTAGCACATACTAATCCAAGTGGTGATTCAATGACTGCGTGCTTATGCACTGCGCCAACACCTTGAAATACTCTTTCTAATTGATGTCTTTGATTGTACACATAAGTATGATTTGGTTTAAAAACAAATAACTTGCCTCGATAAGAACAAAGGCGAGTAATACTATCGCCATCATTTCTACCTATATCAAAATATCTTCCAGGTAATACTTCGTCTAGCTTATATGGATCAGTAAAATAAACTCTGTTTTGCTCTCTAGCTGTCTGATCATTTTCATCTACAGTATCTATATTTGCATAATATCCACGATTGTTCACCACAGCAGATGTATTCCATTTAATTGCTGCTAACTTTGTCTTTGCAGCTCTACCCGTTAATGAATTATAGGTAGCTAATTTTAAACCATCAAAAGGGATATACCATGTAGTGACCTTATCACTGAGTGCCGTATGTGTAGAAATACGATTTTGCTTAACCACATTCGATGTAGTAGCAGCATAGTTATTTACACGATTAATGTTATTGTATCTTCTAAAATTTATTTTTGAAAAAGTAGCAGTAATAGAAGCGATTGGTACAAAAAAAGAACTTAATCTATTAAACTGAGTTGTTAAATCTGTGCTATCATTGGTTTCTTTTCGAGACAGGATTGCTGTACCGCTTATTTCACTGGTAGCTCTAAAATCATTACTTTGCCCACCCCAGTATAATTGATTTAAAGAAAATTGATTACCACTGCCATCCACTGCATTAGTTACATCGTCTGTTGCTACTGAATTTGGACAAGGCAGCCAATATCCATAATTCTTTAAGGCATATTCATTGTACACATCAGATGAATAAAAAGGGAATAAAGTATTACTACCATTAACTTCATTATTAGGTACACTTGCAAGAGGACTATCAGAATACCCTCTATTTATATCTAAAGTCTCTACCAAATACCAATCTACATCATCTTTAGGCTGCCAATAAATATTCATTCCAGTTATTCTTGGGTTGTGATAACCAGATGAAGTGATTCCATTAAGCACTAAATTAATTGCTCTACCTTTTTGTGGAGAACTACGGTAAAAGATAGATGCTTCCGTTGCGTGTTCTTGAGCTTGTGTTTTTAATTGACCTCTTCTAACATATAATGTATTGCTGCTAATTGCAGTAATAAACATAATTTCTTCATCAATCTTAATATAGCTATAGGTTGAAAATAATGTTCCGTCTGATACACTTATATCATCTTCTGTAAGATCCAATGCTTCAGTAGTAGTACCAGTGCTATCTGATTCTTCATCTGAGCCTTTTTCTACTTCAAAACCTGTAATACCTATTTCCCCATTTCGATTTAGAGATAACGAGGATTCTTGCACATAATCGTAAAGATAGGTGACTGCCCATCTGTCTGCTGGATCAAATGTTTCATTATCCATTGCGTTGATCCAAGCATTGTGTTCGTCACTTTCTGTGTCAGGAGTAGAACTCACAGAGTATTTTGTTCTTGGTTCATACACAAATAAACCAACATCTGAATCATTGCTTAATGTGGTGAATGTTAAAGTTTTTCCACTTAAACTTCCACCTGTTGTTGCAGCACTGATAACAAAATTATTATCATCTGTAATTTGAGTAATGGTTGCCCCAGTAGGGATATTATCTCCAGATACTTCCATACCAACAGATAGACCTAATGTATCATTTGTTGTAGCGATTGCAGTGCTATTATTGTAGCTACAACCTGCTAAAGATATTAAACCATCGTGAGCCATATTCATCTTGACAACAGTTGGAGCTTCCAATTCAGCATTTTGCACATACCAATTATTAATGGTGGTATTGTGAGTGACTACAGCATATCTAGGTACTTGCGTACTTGCATCTGTTCCTGCATCCCCTATTGCAATATTTTTTCCAAAAATATCTCGTTTTATATGACCGTACCATTTCGTAGTGTTAGTAAAACTACCATCCGATATTCGTAAGACTTGATTATGGACAAGAAAATCATACAAAGGTGTACCTGTCCAACCAGTAACTACATCAATAAATGTGCCACCAGTACCAGCGGAAGTAGCTTGCCTTCTAAGCACTGTTCCGTTTCCTACTACCCACCATTGAGTAGAAACATTATTATTGGAATTATCTTTTTCTGTTCGGTATAAAACAAGCTCTGTTTGTACATCACTTAAAGATGTAATACCACCGCTTGCATCTGAATCATTTAGAAATTTCTCTAAACGACCAGGCATTTTATTCATTACATTTTCAAAAGCAGTATATTGATTTTCTGATATGTCAAATTCAGATTGATTTGTTACCAAACCACCAGAGAAATCCCTAATCCGTAATCTTGGCATTAAAAGTCCTTATAATTAATACTGAACTTCGGTTCTCCTGCTCTGCGTTGACGATCCATGACTACTTTTTCTTTCCACTCTAACCATTCATTCTTAAAGTAGGAAATCATATTCATATCTCTCAGTCTTTCTGCGGTTTTCCATGATCCGTAATAGACTAAACATTCGTGATAGCGAGTATCTATCATAGGTACATCTGAATCACCAGATAGTGTAGTAGGTAAATGATAGTAGTACACCTTGATTTCTTTTACTACTTGAGGAATAGGGAAAATACCTAAACTTATATCGTTAATATAGTATCCATGTGCGGAAGGCATCTGAACATCACCTACATTGCTACTGATATTGTGTATTTGATCCATACCAATACGAGTCATTTGATCACCACCAAAATCAATACGATAAATACGAATCATATTTGCAAGATTGGAACTACCTGCGGAAGCTGCATTTTCTACGATTGTCCACGCAACAACAGATACACCATTTCCATTAACAAGCTGATATTCACCTGTCCCTGAAACGCTATTTCTAGTTGCGTACCCTGCAAATAGATTCGCTTCATCGGCTAAAATAGTCTGACCTTTATTAATTAGATCTGTTAATACAGAATCTGCAACCACACTGGTATCTTCTACGCCAGTAATATTTCTTATTTCGGTTCTTATATTTGCTAAAGTCATAATCTCTCTAAGGCGGGGCGAGCAAAATGCCCGCCCCTTAGTTAGTTACTGATTACAGATCAGTCCTTTGAGTTAGGTACTGAATACATCCGTAGTCTTTACTGTTATACACAGCTCTGTCTATTCCGTATATTTGACCAGCAGCAATACCTAGCTTGTTGCCATAGTCAAAGGTTTTTTCAACCCAGTTCATTTCACCAATTCCAGCACAAAGACCAGCACCTGCACCTAAAAATAGGTTTCTTGCACCTTTGACTGCATCTCCAGATCCAAAGTTTCCAGTTGCTACACCTTCATGCTCATGGATTACAACTCCATCATACATTCCCAATGCTCCAGCAAATAATGGGTTTTCATCGCCACGAAGGTTTGCTTCACGTTGTATCTGCTGAAAACCAGAAAGATTAAATAAGTCGTAAGAGACTTCAGGATGTACTAATAACACATAGTAATCCTTACCTTCCACTTTGATAGGTCGCATTTTCCAAGTAGCAGAAGCACCTAACATAGCGATACGCTTTAATTTAGAAATGTCTGATAAAGTAATTTTATCTCCATCTGCTAAATTTGCCTCATCATCAGAATTAGCATAAGCAGATCCGCTAGTTCCTGCATCTGCTCTTAGCTGACCAAAAGTACCACTTGTTGCTGTTAAAGCACTAAAGATCTGTGCATCGTGATCTTCTGCGTAGGTTCTTTTCAACTCAGAAAGAGCTTCTGTACGAAAATCGTACAAGACCTTACTATCTGCAAAATTACCATCACTAATCACAGCAAATCTTCTGTGTGCTGTTGCTACAGTTTGAGTATTAGAAGTAAGGTTAGCTTCGTTACCTTCAATCGCAGTATCACCAGTGTAAAAACCGCCACTGTTGTCATCTGCTGCTGGTGTTAATCCAACAAGACCGAAAGTAATGTCCTTACCTTTGCCTTCATCCATTTGTTTTTTTACTATCATAGAATCAAAAGATTCTCCCATGAACTTGGAGAAATAAATCTCTTTGCCAACTTCGTAAGCAAGTTGTTTCGCCCAACGGGAGACCTGCATTCCTGAACTCCAGTTTGCCATCGTATTATCCTTTTTTGGCTATATGTTTATCCAGAAGAAGAATCCATCAAAGCCTGTCTACGCACATCCTCTGGTAATTTTTCCCAGTCTGATTGCATAAGGTTGTCAAAATCAATAGCAGTTTTATTCCCACCAGTAGCATTGGAAAGTGTTGTTGGCACTTCCTCTGCTTGGGTAAGTTTTTCTGTTACTTGTTTTACACCTTCTGTTTTGGCTTTATTCTTCTCCTGATTTAAAGTCATAAGCGTGTACGCATCTTCAATTTGTGCGATCCCACGCTCATCTCCGAATTTTGCAACAGCTTGGAGTTCTTCGTTGGACATAGTAGGGTGAGACTTAATAAAACCATCAATCATATCCTGTTGAGCTTTTTTCATTCTACTCTCATTGATCTCTCTTTCTTGTACTTTGCGTTGTTCAGCGAACTTGCTTTCTATTTGTTTAGAGATATGCGGTAAAATTGAATTGAGATCATACGGATCATATTCTGGTAGTTCTGGCTCTACTTCTTTTGGAGAAGTATTTACCCTGATTTCATCAAGAGACTTACGCAGTTCACCAAGTTCATTGGTCTGCCTGCCATTGAGTTCCTGAAGATTCCTATAAGACTTATCTGTATTAGAAGCATATTCTACCAATTCATCCACAGAAGAAAATTCTTTGTTTCCGACTTTATAGTTTTGAGTTTCTGCAACAGGTGTCTCTGCTGTTTGCTCGTTACTATTTGATTCTGGAGAATCTGTGGCAGTGCCAGCCAATTCTTTAGCCTCATCAATGTAACTTTCTTGCTTTTCCATTGTACCTTATCCTTATTTTAGGGGGTTGTGAATCACGATTTATCCTCACCAGTCATCTGTGACTGCATTTGCTGCGCTTGCATTTGTGCGGATCGCTCTTCTTCAAATTTTTCGAGTATTTCTCTTCCTGCATCTAGGTCGGAAAGCTCAACATAGAGAGGAAATAAACTTGAGTATCCGTTTCTGACCAGTTCACCAACCTGTTGTGCCTTTGCTGCCTTCATGGTTGCGGAGTTTTCTCCTTTGTCCAGAACAATATCAAATTCAAATTTTTCAAAGTTGGTTAAAAACCTAGCTATTGTCTCATTAATTACCGCTAATTCTTCAGGAGACTCTGCTTTTTCGGTTTCTGCACCAATAATTCTTTTAATTTTATCAGGAGTATAGAACTGTTGCATATTTTTTAATGCCTGCATAAGAACTGTGGTCTTAGTTAGATCTAAGTTTTCCATCTGTTCCTGTAAGGTCATCATACCCTGTCTAATTCTTGTCTGTGCTGCTATGCCACTTTCTTTTGTAGATGTGGCAATACCCATCATTGGGTTGGAAGCACCACTAATTTCTTTTGCATCAAACTCTGCTTTCTGCTCCATTGCAGCAATACTACTTACCAAAGATAAATGAGAGTTTGACCATTGCTGCATAAAGTCCGTAATTCGCCCCTTAAAGCCAGGAATACCAATCCACCTACCTGTTGTGGAGGCTTCGTTCATTTCCTCCTGAGAAACCTTATTTCCAGCAAATACACCGCCACCTCTAGGGGATCGGTTGATAATGTCCAACATCTGTGAACGCCTTTTATCTTTTTCACGCTGTGGGTCTTTCATATTTTCTACAATACCAAAGGTTTCAATGTAGTTACCCATATCTTCAAACTGATAAAAGTAAGGAATTAACGGAAATTCATTGTGCATATACGGATTACTCTTTTTTTCCTGTAAAATGTGCATTCCTGCGGACATGGTAACGTAAGTTTTAGGCACAATTCGACTAATTACACCAAAATCGGTCATCATTGGCACTTTGGCAGCTTCTTCTATCTGCTTTAATTCTTTAATTTTTGTCTCAGCAGCTCTTTTGGATGCAAATCCTTGTTTAGAAATGCGAGCAGTAGACTTATTGATGATAAAATGTTCTCTTTCATACTCTCTATTCCACATTTCAAGCACTCTCACCTTGCGATGCATCTCATCTAAATGATAGGCTGAGTTAATCGGCTCTGCACTACTGTAAAAACTGCCTATTTCCTCACCCATTTCGTGCGGATACTGCATAAAACCTTCTACAGAACTAATATCGTCTACCGCATCAGGATACATTTGCTGTAACTGCTGTAAAGTTAGGTACTTAGAGCGTGCTAAATAATTCCAATCTTTGGTATGTGGAGACCGACACTCTGGATCAATAAGAACATTTGCCCACGACTCTCTTTTTATCGTTAACTCACCATCATAATATTGCCCAGGTTCTACACATACATCAATCCAACCTCTTCCTGTAATCACACCATCCTTAAATACGCGACTAAATAAGCTCTGTAACTGTCTGTTTCGATCTAAGTGATATAAAAGAGCTGTCGTGAGCATAGCTTCATTTTCATCATCGGACTCTACAGGGCGCGCCTTCCATGAAGATCGCCCCTGCCTTTCTATTCCAGTCACCAAGTTAACTTTTGGTAAAATAATATTTAACTGTAATGGCGGTCTACCTTCTGCGCGTAATGTTTGAAGATCATCCTCTTCCCAATGACCAGTTCCATAACTTCCTGTGTAAAATCGAGCCGATTCTTCGGCTGCATCCATCCATGTGGAATCATTTTCCATCATAGCATCAAACACTTCATGTATTTCTTGTAAATTCATGTACTCATCCAACTTGTGCGTTTATTTTGTGAAAAACCCCATAAGCCATAGTCATCACTTGGTTCGTGGGGAGAAAAGCTATCTTCGACATAATGTACGAGATAACGTAAACAATCCATTGCGTGATCGTTCTTTTTGACAGGTTCTTCTGGTAAGTTCTTATTTTCAAATCCGTGTTTGAGTTCCTTCCACTTATAATCAACGATTTCTTCGAGCAAAGGTTTCATATTTAATTTATTAAAAAACAATAACTTAGATCGCATATTTTCATCTAGCTTCAAATACGAAGAGACTCTTTCAAATCCAGCACGCTTATCGTTCTTTGCTTTTTCCCATTCAATTCCATAGTCATACCACTCATCCGCAACACTATTGCCATCTCTTTCGGTGCGTACAATACTGGGATCTGCTAAAAAAGTGTAGTTGACCCCGCTTTGTAGCCTGCGTTCTACCTTTGGGACTAACATTTCTATAGTATGCTCCGATTCGTAGATTAAATCATAGACATAAATCGTGCCTTCTTCATCTGTAGCAGCAAACAGTATGGAACTTGGGTTACGATACCCATAATCATAGACTACATAGTGATTCCACCACTTTGGAATGTCAAAAGACTTCATACAATGTGTTTCCTGCTTAAACTCTGGATATACCAACCCTGCAAAGTCATCCCAACTGCAATATACATACCTGTTGACCCATTGATCTGGCATAGACAGTAAATGTTTGATGTAATCAGCAGGTAAATGCGGATTATCAGAGTACAATGCTACTTCCTTGTCTGTTTTAGGCGCGGGTGCGCCTGGTTGCCAAGTCATAGTCTCAATTAATCTATAATCACCCTTCTTTTTATTCTGTTTTTCCTTATCTTTCTTCCATCTCTTCCATACCCAGTCATGCCCTGCTGGATTGCAAGTATGAAAAGAACAACGCATCGCGTTTTTTCTACGCATCTGACCCGCAGCAGCAATAAAGGTAGCTTCGGTCATTTCTTCAATCTGATCAAATGCAAACCACCCTAAATTCATTGATTTTATCCTTTGAATCGAGTCTCTGGAGTCATCCAACGCCATATACACGATTTTAGACCTGTTTTTAAAGATTATTTCTCGGTCTTGGGCGCGATGTTTGTCAATAAACCCCTGACCAAGATCGAGCAACTGGATCAGAGTAGATTTCTTGAAAGAGTCCAATACTTTTCTACCCATTAATCCTAAATTGCCCTGAAATGCTGCACTTTGATGGATCGCCTCCATACACATAGCTTCTGTTTTACCCGTTCCCAAAGATCCCGCTAATACTTGATGTTTACTCCAACCTGTAAATAAATGATACTCTTCCTGATGGTCTAAAGGTGAGGTTGCGTTCCCTTCTCCATCTCTATACGATATATTGACTTCCACTAAGCCTGACCTCGATACCACATCTCCCAATCCAGTGGTAATTTTCCATTATCGTCTAATTGGAAGAGATCTAACGCAAATTGAGTGGCTTCATTAGCCATAAATGGGGTTAACCCAAAAGATGTTCGTAGATAGACCTCAAAAATGTCTTTAGGAGTCATGTGAATGTTGTCGCGGATTGCTTCTCGTTCCAATCTGCTCAGTTTATCTTCATCTTCTTTAATACTGCTTCCCTATCCTTTGGTGAAGTGCCAGAAACCATTACATTCACCTGTGTATTCTGTTGATTTGTTCTGTCTCTATACTTACCTGGGTCGTGTGCTTTGAGCTGAAAGATACGCTCGGTTACATTGCCCGCTTTGCCTGCTTGAGTAAAAGAGAGCTTTTCG
>VMHT01096255.1_pt1 | contig 11466 bp, 13 predicted proteins | sample 4693611 | NCBI WGS metagenome assembly VMHT01 (sample SAMN12280063, study PRJNA550983) | marine metagenome | isolation source: seawater sampled from same location over 5 years 0.02-0.2 micron viral filtrate | place: USA: collected off the coast of southern California halfway between the port... ... | reverse complement strand
TTTGCTCCTTCGGCGAGAATTTAATCTCTTTCCAGAGTTAATATGTTACGGTCCTTTTTGCCTGAGAGATTCCTGGGTGGTTGCTCCTTCGGCGCTACGATATTCTGTAGTCTCTCCCGTATAAGAATAATGTTACAACTAAGATCAAATGTCAATTAGAAAGGCTTTTTTTACTTTTACTTAAAAGTGTGTAAAACTGCAATAAAACTGCACAAAGTATAATAGCACCTCCAATTAATCCAAATATTGATGGTCTTTCACTTACAAATAGAAAAGCCCATATAGGACCTAACACAGATTCGGATAACATTATGATCCCCACCATTGCTGAAGGAGTGGTACGCGCCCCAATTGTTATAAATATAAATCCAAAACCAACTTGAAAAAAACCTGCTAAGAAACCTAAAAATATATCATTAGGAGAAATCATAATTTTAGTTGAAAGCAAAAACCCAATTAGACAGGAGCTAACACCAGCCACAAACTGAGCTGGAACCATATCAACTGTGGGAAATTTTCTTACTATCATTATTAAAACAGCAAATGTAATTGGCATCGTAAATGCTGCTAAATTTCCAGATAATTCACCTGGTGTTAAAGAATTACCAACCATCACTATGACGCCCGTCAAAGCTAAAACTATTGAGGTAAGAGTAATTAATGAAATTTTTTCTTTTAAAAAAAAATAACCAAATATAGCAAGAAATAATATTTGGAGTGATATTATAAAATTAGTATTTGCTACAGTGGTGTTATACATTGCAAAGACATAACCACAGAAACCAAAAGATAATATAATTCCTCCAAAAAAACCGGGTAAACCTGATTCAATAAAAGCTTTGAAAGTTTTCTTTTTATAACTAATTATTAAAAAAGTTAAAACTGTAAGAGTAAAAAACAAAGACCTCCAAAATAAAATTTGCCATAACGTTGCTCCTTCAAAAGATTTTACAATTAGCCCACCAAAACTTAAACTAAGAGCTCCTAAAAATATTAATAATGGTCCAGGTAAATTTCTTATTAAATTCATTTTATTTGTGAAATTAAATTTTGTGTCTCCATTTCATACAACTTAAATAAAGTTTCTGCATCAGATAATTCTATTTCTTGAAATCTTATCTTTGATCCTGGTGGTAATTGAACTAATTTGTCGTAATCTGCACTTATTACAACCCCTATTTTTGGGTAACCACCAATTGTTCCATGATCAGATAGCATGATTATTGGATTGCCATCTGCAGGTATTTGAATTACTCCTTTTAATAATCCTTCAGATTTGATATTTGTATCAACAATATTTTCAATTTTTTCACCCTCTAATCTCATTCCCATTCGATCTGATAATTTAGAGACGTTAAATTCCTTATTGAAAAATATTTTTTTTCCTTTTTCAGAAAAATAATCGTAGTTGGTACCTTTAATAATTCTAATCTTTTCAATTTTTGAATTAAAATAATCTAATTTTTTTTTCGTATAATCATCATTAATATCTTTAATCTTAATTTCTTGACCATCAAAAATTTTTTTTCCATTATTAGATCCAATATTTGCCTTAGTGTTTATTGAACAACTTTCCCATTGAAACTTTAAATCAAACTTTGCATTTATTGCAAAATAACCGTAAACAGATTTGTTAGTTGATAAAATATCTATTTCATCATCATTTTCTATTAAATATGTTTGATAACAGTTTCCTTCAAAAATTTTTTGTCCTTTTTTAAGATTAAATTTTACATCACCAGTAATAGCTATATTAATTTTTTCTCCTTGAAATTTGAGTAGAGGTCCTTGATATGCAAATTCTAATACTGGGGAATTCCAATCGTTTTGAACTAGCCTATTAGATAACAGATAATTTCTATTGTCCATGGCACCACTAAAAGGTATTCCGATATGATAGAGATTATCTCTACCTAAATCTTGAAAAGTTGAGTTAATACCTGCTCTAATTATTTTAAAAAAATCTTTAGCCATTAAATTTTTTATATTGGTTGATACCAATTTTTTTAAAAATAATAGTATCTCCTGGATTAATTAAATTTGGTTCTTTCTCTTTGTTGCTATCAAAAATGTTAAGTGGAGAGTTACCAATGATATTCCATCCACCTGGGCTTTCAAAAGTATAAATATTTGCAAATTGTTCTGTTAAACCCACTGAACCTTTTGGTACTTTTACTCTAGGAGTTTCTAGTCGTTTTGCTCTCATCATTTGATCTAAATCACCTAAAAAAGGCATACCTGCAATAAATCCTGTCATATAACAAAAGTACTCTTTTGCAAAAAAGTTATTTAAAATTTCTTCTCTACTAAGATTTAATTTTTCCTCTAATCTTTCTATGTCTAAAGAAAGAGACTCATCACAACAAACGGGTATCTCAATTTTGTTAGATGACAAATCTTCATTTTGATCTATTTCTATATTTTCAACTATCTCTTTGATTTCTTTAAAATTAGTTTTTTTAAGGTCATATGAAATAATAAGCTTGTTATAAGATGGAGTTAAATTATTAATCCCATTTATCTTTTTATTTTTTATAGTTTTAAAATACTTAATTACAGAAGAATTAATTTCTTTATTTACTTCTTTTCCAAAATCACAATATAAAGCTGCGTCACCAAGATTTGATATATTTTTTATCATGCCATGTTATACTTACAAATCATGACTATGGAAATTAATATAAATTGCGATTTAGGTGAAAAATCTAAACATCATTCCAATAAGCATGATCCAGATTTATTAAAAATTGTTAATTCTGCAAATATAGCTTGTGGATTTCATGCTGGTGATAATGAAACAATGAGCCAAGTAATTACTATATCTAAAGAAAACGGAGTGAGCATTGGGGCACATCCATCTTTTAATGATCCAGAAAATTTTGGAAGAAAAAGAATTAATTTATCAGCAATTGAGATAAGAAAATTAATAATTGATCAATATGAAATTTTACAAAATATTGCAATTAAACATAATGAAAAAGTAAGTCACATAAAACCTCACGGAGCGTTAAATAACATGGCTTGTGAGGATATAGAACTAGCAACGATTCTTGCAAAAGCTATATATGAAATTAGTAAAGACTTAATTTATCTAGTCCCTACAGGATCAAAAATGCAAGAGGCAGCTAAAAAACAAAATATGAAAATAGCATGTGAAATATTTGCAGACCGAAATTACGAGGATGATGGAAATTTAGTTTCAAGAAATAAATCAAATGCCTTAATAACTGATCCTGAGATAGCAAAAAAACATGTTTTAACTATGGTAAAAAATCAGGCTATTAATTGTCACAGTGGTAAGCAAATCCCTTGTGAAATTGACTCAGTATGCATACATGGTGATAATGAAAGTTCATTAGCTACTGCAAAGTCTATAAAAAATAATTTGCTCGATAATGGACTAAAACTAGTATCTTTAAATAAAATGGAGAAATTTAAAAATGATTAAAAAAGTATTATTAACAGCTTTTGTATATTCAATTCTTACAGCTAACGTTTTTTCTGCAGGTTCAAGTGATAGTGGCGAAAAGACTAAATCAAGTTATGATACAGCCGTTACTCTCATTAAAGCTGCTAAAAAATTTGAGGAAGAAGGTAAATCAAAAAAAGCAAATAAAAAATTTGAAAAAGCACAAAAACTTTTAATGAAATCAAATAAAAAAAAACCGAATAACGCAGATACATTAAATTATTTAGGTTTTACTACAAGAAAGCTTGGTGATTATAAAAATGGTGAGATGTATTATTTACAAGGGTTAGCACTTAACCCAAATCATATAGGTATAAATGAATATCTTGGTGAGCTTTATGTAGCAACAAATAGGATTGATCTTGCAAAAGAAAGATTGCAAGTTTTATCAAGCTGCAATTGTGAAGAGTATTCACAATTGAAGGAAATCATTGCAGGAACAAAAAAGTCTAAATATTAATTAAGATTTTGAACCATATGCTCTGGTAGCCATAAAGCAATTTGTGGAAAGATCACTACAAGGATTACTGCAAAAATCATTAATAAAAATAATGGAAACGCACTTTTTGCAATATAGCCCATATCTTTATTTGCCATTCCTTGAAGAACAAATAAATTAAATCCTACTGGTGGTGTAATTTGTGCCATCTCAACTACTATGACCAAAAATATACCAAACCAAATCATATCGAATCCTGCTTGTCTGATCATTGGTTCAATTATAGCCATCGTTAACACGACTGCAGAAATTCCATCAAGAAACATTCCAAGAATAATATAAAAGATCATTAAAACTAAAATTAGAAGATAAGGAGAAAGATTCATGTTTTGAATCCATACAGCTAAATTTCTTGGTAGCCCTGTAAACCCCATAGCTAAAGATAGAAAGGTTGAGCCTGCAAGTATAAATGCGATCATACATGAGGTTTTAGTAGCACCTAATAATGAAGATTTAAAAGTTTCTAATGTTAAACTACTTTGAAAGTAAGATAGAATTAATGCACCTACCACACCCAATGATGCTGCTTCTGTGGCTGTAGCTATTCCAGTGTAAATAGACCCTATAACAGCGGTGATAAGTAATATGACTGGTAAAAGCTGCTTTGATCTTTTTATTTTTTCAAAAAATGAGTATTCCTCAAGAATTTTTGGCATTTCTTTTTTGTTGATTAATGACCAAATAACTACATATGACATAAAAATTAATGCGATCATAATTCCTGGAATTATTCCAGCTATGAATAACTTTGCTATAGATTCTTGAACAGCAACTCCATAAATAATTAAAATAATTGATGGAGGTATTAATAGTCCTAAAGTTCCTGAGCCAGCAAGACTACCTAATAAGATTTTCTCAGGATAATTTCTTTTTCTCAATTCAGGAATTGACATTTTACCGACCGTTGCAACAGTAGCTGCTGAAGACCCAGATATGGCAGCAAATAAAGCACAACCTACAACATTCACATGTATTAAACCTCCTGGTAATTTTTGCATCCAGGGAGATAAACCCTTAAATAAATTTTCTGAAAGTTTGGTTCTAAATAATATTTCACCCATCCATACAAACAAGGGTAAAGCTGTTAAAGTCCAGGATGAAGCAGTTCCCCATATAGTGGTAGCCATAGCATCACCAACCGGTCTAGAAGTAAATAAAATCATTCCTATTGCAGATACCCCAATCATGCTCAACGCAACCCAAATACCAGATCCTAAAAAAAACAATAAAACACTGATAAAAAAAATTGTTAAAAGTATTTCAGGCATCTATTTTTTTAAATTTAAAAGAAATTGATGAAAAACACTTATAAAAAAAATTACAGAACCAATCGCAACACTAGTTTGAGGTATCCATATGAGTATTTCATCTGCACCTTCACTTCTTTCTTGGAACTTGTAAGAAATGATTAACATTTTAATAAAATAAAAAGCTAAATATCCTGAAAAAAAACTTGCTACACTCAAACACCAGATTTCTATTAACCATTTGTTTTTACCTGAAAGTTTTTCTAAAAAAAGGGTAATTCGAATATGGCCTCCTTCAACAAAGGTATATGCTAAAGCAAAAAAAGAGGCGGCAGCCATACAATAACCAGAGTATTCTGCTAAACCTCTTATATAGAAACCAAATATTCTAGAAGATATTCCAATAAGAATAAATACCGCGACTAATATTAAAAACATTGCAGCGATATAGCCAGAAAATTTATAAATATTTTTCAAAATTTTATCGAGGGATTTAAACATAATAATTTAAGGCCACTTAAGAAAAAGTGGCCTTAAAATTTATTTCAATTATTTATAAGCTGATAAAACAGCCTCTCCTCTTGATCCAGCTTTTTGAGACCATTCCTTTGCCATTGTCTCCCCAACTTTTTCAAAATGAGATTGTAAAGATGAACTAACTTTTCCAACTACCATGCCTGCGTCTGCTAGAGCTTTTTTATCTCCAACATTACCTTGTTTAGATAGTTGCCAACCTTTTCTTTCAGCCAAGGCTGCTTCTTTCATTAATAAATCTTGGGTTGCTTTATCTAGTTTATTCCATGCATCTTTATTAACAATCACCATGTTTTTTGGAAACCAAGCTGCGATATCATAAAAATATTTCACTCCATTTTCCCAAATCTTGGAATTTTTTCCAGTCGTTGGAGATGTGATCATACTTTCAACAGCACCAGTTGAAAAAGCTTGGCTTATTTCAGCTGCCTCAATTTTTGTAGGGGCCATACCTGTTAGTTCAGCAATTCTAATTGTTGCTGAATTGTATGCTCTGAATTTCAAGCCTTTTAGATCGTTAACAGAACTAATTTCTTTTTTACTATACAAACCTTGAGCTGGCCATGGGACAGCATATAAAAAGATAAGTCCTTTTGCGTCTAAACCTTTAACAATTTCAGCTTTAGATGCTTTATATAGTTTTAGAGCATCAGAGTATGATGTTGCCAAGAATGGCTGAGAGTCTATTTCAAGTAACGGATCTTCCTTTCCTAAGGCTGACATAAATCTCTCACCGATTTGAGCTTGACCTGTTCTGACAGCTCTAAAAATTTCACCACCTTTAAATAGTGAGCCCCCAGGATGAGTGACGATTGTTAATTTTCCTCCACTTTTTTTAGTCACACTATTTGCAAATTCCGTTGCATTAGCAGAATGAAAATTTCCAGCTCCATAAGCTAGAGCCATGTCCCATTTCTCTGCAATTGCAAGGTTAATTGACAAAATTAATGAAACTAAAATAGTTATTATATATTTCGTTATTTTCATTTGTCCTCCATTTATTTTAATTACATTTCATTATGTATTAAATAAATTATCAATAAAAAAATAATACTACTTTTAATTGAATTATTATGAATATCTAATATTATATTTCTATTTTGTTAGAAGAACTACTTATATTAGCTCAAATTATTTTCATCACGATTATCTTAACCGCAGATAATGCAATAATCATTAGTGTCATTTCAGCAAATTTTATTCCAAAACATAAAAAACAAATAATTTATTGGGGAGTAGCTGGTGCTTTAATTTTTAAAATTATATTTGCGCTTTTTGCCACCTATTTATTTAAATTCTACTTTATAAAAATATTAGGTGGTCTGCTTTTAATTTGGATAGTGAATGATTTGAGAAAAGACCTCTTTGAAATTAAAAAGATAAAATCACCGACTAAAAGATCTAAAGAACCTTCTTTTATACAAAGCGTTTTTAAAGTTTTATTTGCAGATATAATGATTAGTTTTGATAATGTGATTGGAGTGGTGGGTGCAGCTAAAGGAAATTTTGGTTTTATGATCTTTGGTCTTGTGCTTTCTGTTGTTCTAACAGGAGCTTTGGCAACATATCTTGCAAACTATATCCAAAAACATTTGTGGATTGTTTATATTGGTCTAGGCTTCATACTATTAGTTGCAATCCAACTAGTAATTGGAGGACTTGAAGATTTAGATATCTTATCAATAAATGAACAGTTTAAAAAATATTTTTAATATGAGTGTTCTTTAGAAGGATATTTTCTTGATCTTACCTGAGAGGAAAATTTTTTAAGACCCAAGTTTATATATTTTTTCAAATTAACAAATTTTTTAACAAATTTAATCTTTGTATTATTTAATCCAAGTAAATCATCTGTAACAAGTACTTGACCATCACAGTTTACCGAAGATCCTATTCCTATAGTTGGGATTTTTAAAACTTGTGTAATTTTTTTTGATGTAGAAGTTTTTACACACTCTAACACAATTGCAAATACCCCATTGTTCTGAAGCGTCAAGGCATCATTAATTAATTCTTTTTTTTCAAGATCAGTTTTTCCTTTCGATCTAAATTTTCCCTTAGCAGTTTGAGGTAATAGACCTAAGTGACCCATAACTGGAATCCTATTCCTTATCAAATATTTAATCTGATTAATAATTTTTTTTCCTCCCTCTAATTTGACTGCATCACATTTGGTTTCTTTGATGATTTTTTTTGCATTTTTTAATGCTGAACTTTTTGTATTATATGATTTATAAGGCATATCTACTACCATTAAACTTTTTTTAACGCCAAGCCTTACACTTTTTGAATGATTAATCATATTTGTTAATGTTACTTTTTTGGTTGAATTATAATTATACAAAACTGACCCTAAAGAATCTCCTACTAAAGTAATATCTGCATATTTATCTACTTCTTCAGCAAAATTTTTTGAGTATGCTGTAAGGCATAATATTTTTGATCTATTTTTTTTATTAAGAATTTTTTTAATTTTTATGTTCATTTGAATAAATTATTCAAGCTCAATTGTGCTTGGTGGCTTAGAGGTTATATCATAAACTACTCTATTTATACCTCTAATACTATTTACAATTTTATTTGAAATCATTTGTGTAAAAGATTTTTTAAAATCAAAAAAATCTGCAGTCATACCATCCTCAGAGGTTATCGCTCTTAACAAACATAAATATTCATAAGTTCTATTATCTCCCATTACACCAACAGTTTTTACGGGAAGCAGAGCAGCATAAGCCTGCCAAATTTTATGGTAAAGACCATGATCTTTTAAAGCTTGAATGAAGTAATAATCTGCCTCTTTAAGAATATTAATTTTTTCTTTTGATATTACACCTGGCATTCGAATTGCTAAACCAGGACCTGGAAAAGGGTGCCTGGAAATAATTTCTTTACTCAAATTCAACTCTAAACCTAGTTTTCTCACCTCATCTTTGAATAAAAATTTGAGTGGTTCTACTAATTTTAATTGCATTTTTTTTGGTAATCCACCCACATTGTGATGAGATTTGATTTTTGATGTTTGACTTCCGGTTACTGATTTACTTTCTATAATATCAGGATAAAGAGTCCCTTGAGCTAAAAATTTTACGTTTTTAATTTTTTTTGCGTAACGCTCAAAAATTTTAATAAATAATTTCCCAATTATTTTTCTTTTCATTTCTGGATCAGAAACATTTATTAATTTTTTTAAAAACTCGTTTTCTGCATTTACATAAATTAAATTCATTTTAAGTTTTTTTTTGAAAGTATTGACTACTTGTCTTTCCTCATTTTTTCTAAGAAGACCTGTGTTTACAAAAATACAATATAATTTTTTCCCTATTGCCTTATTTAACAATTGAGCAACAACGCTACTATCAACTCCTCCTGATAAAGCACAAATAACTTTGTTTTCACCAACTTGACTTCGTATCTCTTTAATCAATTTCATTTTTTGGTCCTTTGCTGACCAATTTTTTTTTACTTTACAAATTAAAAAAATAAAATTTTTAAGAAGTTTTTTGCCGTTTTCTGTATGTGTAACTTCAGGATGGAATTGGACACCATAAAATTTTTTATTTTCACTCTCTACAATTGCAAATTTAGAATTATGACTTGAAGCAACAACACGAAAGTTTTTAGGTAATTTTGATACTTGATCAGCATGACTCATCCAAACTTTTATATGTTTTTTATCAAAAAATTTTTGAGTTAATAGACTGTTTCTTTTTTTGTATATATTTGCTAAACCAAATTCTCTATGTTTTGATTGTTTAACTCTTCCACCATTTAACTTTGAAAGAATTTGATGACCAAAACAGATGCCTAAAACTGGTATTCCTTTTTCAATAATTTTTTTATCGAATGAATATCTATTTATTTCATAAACATTCAAGGGTCCTCCAGATAAAATTATTCCTTTTATAGAATTATTAATATTCTTGTTCTTAATTTTTTTATGACTGGCTATTTCACAAAATACACCAAGCTCTCTTATTCTTCTCGCAATTAACTGAGTAAATTGTGATCCAAAATCAATAATTAAAATTTTATTTAAACTTTTATCAAGAGTCATTGTTTTTTGGCTCTATATTTGCAAGAGAATCTAAAATACCATCGTTTTCTTTACATAATTTTTTGCAAATTTTTATAAAAGTATCTGATAAATTTTTAACTTTAGAATAGTTAGATTTTTTAATTGCTATTTTCATAGACATTAATATTGCTTCTTCATTATCTGGTTCGATAAGAAGTGTTGATTTTAAATTTTTTTCCTCTTTTTTTTGATCTTCCTCAATATTATAAATTTTTGCTAAATATAAATAAGAATTTGAGTCTTTTGGGTTAAACACTATACTTCTTTCAAACATAAAACGTGCATCGTCATATTTTTTATCTTTAAAAAGTTCTAAACCTTTATTAAAAAAATTTTCATTACTCATAGAAATATTGAAAATATTAACAACCAAATAGAACAATATTATAAATTTAATTTTAATATTCATTAGTATTTATTATCACTTTTAACAATATCAACGTTGTGAACCATGCTTTCATAAAATCCAGCTTTTGTAATTTTAACAAACTTTGGTTTTTCTTTTAAATATTTTATCTGTTTAGAACCAAGGTATCCCATTGATGATCTTAGACCACCGATTAATTTATAAATTATATCACTTACTTTTCCCTTATATTTTGCAAATCCTTCAACACCTTCTGGAACATACTTTGATGCATCTTTTTGTTTTGATTGAAAATATCTATCTGCTGATCCTTTATTCATAGCACCAACGGAACCCATGCCTCTAAAACTTTTAAACAATTTTCCATTTCTTCTTATCAATTTACCAGGTGTTTCATCAGTTCCCGCAAATAATGAACCAATCATTACAGCATCAGCTCCGGCTGCAAATGCTTTGGCAAGATCACCAGAATATTTTATACCTCCATCCGAAATAATCTTAATATTTTTATTTTTTATTCCATTTCTAACACTCAAAATTGCACTAAGCTGAGGCACACCTATTCCTGCTACCAATCTTGTTGTGCATATTGAGCCAGGTCCTATTCCAACTTTAATAATATCCACTCCCAATTTTATTAGAAATTTAGCTGCTTCAGGTGTTGCAATATTGCCTGCACATAAAGCAGTTTTTTTACATTTCTTTTTTTTAATAAATTTAATAATCTCTGAAACTTTTTTAGTGTGTCCATGAGCAGTATCAACTACAATCATATCTATATTTTCTTTTAAAATTAACTCAGCTCTTTTAAATTCCCTAAGACCAGCACCAACAGCTGCACCTACTAGTAATTTCTGGTTTTTAACTTTTTTGACCTCTAAAATTTGTTTTTTAATATCGAGATTTCTGTGAATAATTCCTATCCCGCCAGCTTTTGCCATAGATATTGCCATTTTACTTTCCGTAACAGTATCCATTGCTGAAGACAAAAGTGGAATTTTTAATTTCAGTGTTTTAGTTAATTTAATGCTGGTGTCAACTTCCGAAGGTAATATCTCAGAATACTTAGGTACAAGTGTTACATCATCAAAGGTGAGTGCTTCTTTTATAGGAACCATGATCATTTATATACGATTCCCTCAAAAATTAAAGAAACTATCTTAAAATTCTACAGATTATAAAACTTTCTTTAGAGTCTTTTCTACTTGATTTAGGTTTGAAAACCTTAACTTCTTTAAAAATTTTTTTTCCAAGTGCGACAATTTCATTAAATGT
>VMHT01184189.1_pt1 | contig 11467 bp, 10 predicted proteins | sample 4693611 | NCBI WGS metagenome assembly VMHT01 (sample SAMN12280063, study PRJNA550983) | marine metagenome | isolation source: seawater sampled from same location over 5 years 0.02-0.2 micron viral filtrate | place: USA: collected off the coast of southern California halfway between the port... ... | reverse complement strand
CTTTATCTAATAAATTTATATTAGATTCTAAATCTTTATCTGGTATTGCACCTAAAGACCTATCCTTTCTTTTTAATTTATTAGCTAAATCATCTGCTGTAAGATATTGAACATCAGGAGACAGACCTGCTTCTTTTAAAAACTCTTCATGGCTTTCCATATGTTTTCTAAGTGCAGCTGCGCGTCTAGTTAATGGAACACTAATTGCAGTACCCATCATTGCACCAAAAACTGTAGTAGCACCTATATTTATTGCAGACTCACCAACAGTAGCTAAAGGATCTACTGGGTATCTTATTGCTTCTAGACCTGCTTGTGTTGTTCCTGCGGCTAAAGCACCTCTTACCAAAGACTTCCCTAAACCTACTGTTGGACCACCAAAAGGAAGGGCAACTAAATTTATAGGGTCTACTAAACCACCGACAAGACCTTGAACAAAAGTAGAGTTTGAAAGTATTTCTCTTCTTTCTTGGTTTTTATCAATTTGATCTTTAAGAACACTCATGTGATCTTGATTTTTAGCATAAACCAAAGAATCAAAATGATCTTCATAACCTTCCATATCTTGTAATGGACTATAATCCATATCCATTTCCATAGAACCAAAGGTATTATAATTTTTAACTGCATCAATTATAGGAGCGTAAGAATATCCTAACTGAGCGCCCATAGACTCAAGCGTACCTACATCATAACTATTACTGTAAATGTCCTGACCTAATGGGGAGATCTTTCTTAGCTGTCTTGTTAAATCTACGCTCATCTAAGTATCTCTTTAATAAAACTTCTTGCCCCATTGTAAAGTTTTTTACCTGTTTGATAAGTAGCTATACCTATATCAGTTACTTGACCAGATCCTATTCTAACACCTTCCAACTCAGGGGAATGAAACTGTTGTTGTCTTAACTCAGCAACTTCAGCAACTGTTCTTGGGGTTTTTGTTTCTATTGCAGCAATATTTCTAGCAAAGTTAATTACATCAGGTTCAGCAGTAGAGAAGTAAAAAGGAATAACATTGTCTGGATCTTGCTTATTAAGAACAGGAACAAGAATACCGCCATCATATGTTACAACCATATAATCACCAATTGTACTAGAGGTAGGCATTGGAATTAAAAATGCCCTATTATCAATATTAGAGTTTGATAAGCCTACTCCTGCACCCTTCATTAATAACTCTGTATTAACGTAATTAATAAAATAGCTTTGGACTTCCCTATTAGGTAAAGTTGCATCTAAAGCAGACCTTGATCTAGATCCTGATATTGAGTTTGGTTCAATGACATACCCTTTGGTTTCTTTAAATGTTTTGTCATAAAATGATTCCAAAGTGCTTTTTATTTGCTCTGCATCAAATTTAGGTCCGTATAAATGTTCCGCTAAAGGTATTAACATTCTTCTTGCAGATGGATTTTGAGCAGCATCAGGCACAGCTTCGATAACAAATTTCTCTGTAGTGCCACCAAATGCCTCAGACATAGAAGCTCTATCTGACTTATCTAACTCAAATCTATCGCTTGCAATACCAACAATAGAATCGCCAGTAGCTAAATGTATTTGATAGATAGCTTCTAATCTTGCAATAGTATCAGATTTTAAAGAGCCGTGAACAGTAAACATATTAACAGTTGTTTCACCTGATGGCTGATTACTAAAATTGGCATACAAAGAAAGTATGTTTATAGCCTGTTCTTCTGAAAGATTACCACCACCTCTAGACAACAAATCAAAAGTTTGCGACAAGGTTGGTGGAACTAAACCTACCCTAATTCCTTTATGTACAATACTAGCAGCAACATTTCTAGAATCTAAGACAGCATCACTTGAGTAAAAAGCAGGATCATTGTTTGCATTAGATAAGATTAATTTTTCTAGTCTTTCTCTATTTTCTTTAGAGTTATCTAATGCAGCAACTTCACTGTCTAAAGTAGATATTAAAGTAGAAACTTCATTTCTTTCTTTTTCAATTCTTTCTAAATTTGCTGCTTTACTTTGAAGCTCACTTAATTTTGAACCAACAAAACCTGCGGTTCCTTGTCTTTCTTTTGCTGTATCTACAAGCTTCCTAAGAGGCTCTGCAATTTTACTTGCATCACCATCCACTGCATATTTAGCAGCAATTGCTAAATCATTCGAATCTACTTTCCTATTACCTAAGTATAAGTATTTATAACCTTGTAATGTTACATCAGCTGTAGCATTAAGAGCAGCAGTTCTAATTGATGATCTTTCATTTCCACTTAGAAAGTTAGATTGACTAAGCAAGTTATCTAATTGAGAAAACTCATTTTCAGCAGCTAATCCGCTTTTCTGCATACTAATAGTTTTTATTAATTCTTTTGCTGTCTGTAACTCATACGCTTTTCTTTCAGCCCTGTATGTTTCACTAGTTCTTAAGTCATTATTTTTTAAATCACTTGATATACTATCAAGGTATTCATTATTACTTTTAGTGCCATCACCTAATTCTATTATTGCTTCAACAGCTTGACGAGCTACACCAGTAAGTCCAGAAGTATCCCCAGTATCAATTGCATTATTTATAATTTTCTGAAGTTCATCTGGCTGTCCTTGCATATTATTATAAGCAGTTATCATTGCAGTCTTTTGGTATGCTTCTCTTATTTCTCTTTCGCCATTTAATCTTTCAGAATCAGTTACATCATTACGAGGTTCGTCTGCAAAACTTCTAAGTCTTGAAATAGAGTCAGTTGCTTCTTTTACAAAAATACCTTTTCTTGACTCAACAGAAATTTGTTCATTTGCAAAAACATCTCCTGCATCAACACCTCGAAATATTGATTCACTTATAATTTCTTCAGTTGCTAAATTGTTTATATAAGCATTTTGTTTTATAAGATCATTATAGTTGTTCTCTTGTACTTGAGCAGATCCCTTTGCATAAGTTGCGGCTATAGCTAGTGCTTCAGAATCTATAACTTCATAAGTTTCATTTGTCCCTTCAACAGTAACAGTTTTTGTCATGTATTTTGTAGCTTGATCCCATACTGCCCTTTCTTCTTCTGTAAGTGCAGATGGATTGCCAGTAATAAGCGCCTCTGTAACATTTACTGCAAGCTTATGGTTTCCTTCAAAAGTTCTTTGAAGAACACCAATAGCGGCTGAAGAAGTAAACTTAGGGTCGTAACTTTTAGGTGCTTGTTCTGTTAATATTCCTGCATTTGTGCCGTTTAATATTCCTGAGTTACCTTTTACAATAAGTTCAGAAACATCTTCGCCATTAAATGCTTTTTGTTTTATTATTTCATTAAGATCATCTGCATCACCTATAATAGCCCTAGCAGTAATAGCATCTTCTCTAGCTTTATCAGCTTCCATCATATTGGTTTTTGTTGCGGCAACGTAACCTACACCTGCTTGATAAATATAATTGGTAAAAGCGGTAGACTTGCCTCCTTGTTCAGAAGCTTTCATCATACCGTCAATATATGTATTCATTTCTTGTTCATAAGAAATATGAGAGTTAGGTTGATTTTTATATTTTAAAGCAACTTCGGAAGCTTTTTGTTTAATTTCATTATTAACAGAAAACTCAAATCTTTTAGCTATAGCTTCTTCATAAGCTTGAGCAGAAGTTCTACCAATAAACCTATTATTATTAATCCAGTCTAAAGCCTCTGGCTTTCCTGTTTCTGGATTAATTGTAGTAATTTTTTTAATATCTACTTCTTGAGCTTTTTGGGCTCCACTCATCGCAGACTGTCTACCCATTTCTTCAAATGCTAACTTAGTTAGTTTATCAGTAGCATTAGCTAATCTTCTATATCTGTCAGCATCTCCACCTCTAGAGCTAACAACACCTATTGGCCCTATACTACCTACCTGCCTTCTTTCCTTAATTACACCCATAACATGACCTTACGTTATATCTATATTTTTTAACAAACTAGATAGATTGCTTAATAAGTTTATATTAGCTTCTGCCCTTATTCCTGATGCAGCACCCTGTCCATACTTGTAATCTACAGCAGCAGCGGTTGCATACTTAGCAGATTGCAAATTAGACATACGCTCTAGATCTTCTAAATCTTCAGCAACAACTTGTCTGTTCTTTTTAAGAAAAGCATCTACTGATCTATCGTTTCTTCCTAGCGCACTAAACTGAGCAATGTTCTGAGATTCAGCAACTTGCATATCTTCTAGTCTGCGGTTGCCTTCGCTTATTGCTTGAGCCTTTGCTAAGAAAAGTTCATTAACTTTTTGTCTAGCATCAAATACACCAAGCTCCGCTCTTCTTGCGGCCTCTGCCTTTTGATAGTCATAGGTTTTTTTTGTGCCTAAAATACTAAGGCCAGTAGTAATTATAGTAAGAGGATTAATAGCCATCAGAAAGATACCTCCGCAACTAAACCATTAACTTGTATAAACATAGGTGCAGTTTGAGTTACTGTAATCTGAGGATCTTTATTATATCCCAATAAATAGAACTCCCTTTTCCCTGTGACCGCTTGCCTTGGTTGGCTAAAGTCATTGTTTACTTTTCTTATAATTAATTTTTTGTTGTTTACTGATACGGATAATGTTTCAGACATATCAAGTATAACCCTACTTAAACTTCTAGGCTGCCCTGTTTCTGGGCCGATTGCAGTATTAACATCTATAGGATTAGTCTTCAACTCTACATCAAAACCAAAACCTACCTGACAGCTTGTGAGAGAAGCGTCTACAGACGAAACGTTAATCTGACCACCAGACACAGTAAACTTACCTAAGTAGTCTGTAGAGCTTATTACATCAACCTCTGCCCCGTTCTCAAAAAAGTTTGATACAGTGAAAACTCCTGCCGTACCAGTATATGTGTTTCCAAGATCTAAACTTACATTCTGGTTTAATTCAGTAAACACAAAGCTTTTTGCTCCTGAGCCTAGATTTGTTTTAATAACAGCAAAGACACGATTACCAATAGCAGTAACAGAATGAAATGACCCATTAGTTTCAAACCTTGTCCATCCTGCAACTCCCTCAATACGATTTAGATTGTAGACAGCAATCTCTCCTGTGAAGTTCTGAGCAAATACAAATGATTCAGCAGTGTTTACAGCACCACTAATAACACACATCTGAACAGGATCGCTTATCAAATGAGAAGAAAGCAATGAAATAGGATCAGCCTTATAAGCTTGCTCACTATCATCAAACACAAACTGACGTATCATCTTGCCACCAATCTGACTAAAGATAGTAGCACCATAGAAAGGCTGCGGCCTTACAAATGTAGAACCGAAAGCAGTCTGTCTTTTTACCCTAGCATTTGTAGGCGTAATAGGTTGATTCTCAAATGTAGGAATAAAAAACTCAGAACCTGCCGTGAAAATATGTATGTCTCTGTTGGAAACAAAGTGGCGTATCGTAGCCACCTCGCCAATACTCATTACAAGTTCTAGCGAATCATCATCAGCAGCATCACCAATATCAAAGTTATAATACAACCCAGACTTACTAGCCCACACAGTATCAGGTTGTGCAAGCGTACCACCAAACCATAACCTGTTTTCATGGAAGCCAACAGCAGCAGGATAACCACGCAATGAAGAATATGATTGCTCCATCCATTGCTGTGTAGGTGCATGAGTTACTACTTGTATATTACCACCGCCATCTTCAGTAGTATTAGCAGCCGACCCTGCCGTAATAGTGTATCTGTTTTCGTCAATTACTTTTTGTATTGATCTTGAACCATTTATCTGTGAAGCATTTACACCACCGACAGCAGATGCATTTCTTATAGTAATGCTATCGCTTGCACTCATGCCATGATTTACATGCGTAATCTCTACTGTAGTAGAGCCATCAATAGTTCTTAAAGCGTTTGGAATTAACTCTACAAATAATTCATCAACTACATTTCCTGTTGCCTGAGTAGCAGATTGAACAGAAGTAATTAGTATCTCAGCATCATGGTAAAGCAAAGTAAGACCAACATGCTTAGAACTAGCGTAATTACCACCAGACTGACTTCCTGTTGTATCAAAGTATGCTGCGCTTGCTGTAACAGTAATACCAGTTCCAGTAGTCGCAGAAGGATCTAGTGTAACACCAGTTGCATGAAAAGGATAATATGGTTGATAAGTCTTAGCATTTCCTGCTTGAAGCTGAAAAGTAAACTGCTCTACTTGAAAACTATTGAGTCCAGTTCTTACTATTTGCTGACACATAAATGTATTGTGGCTAACAAAAAGAATATCACCACCTTGAGCGTATGTCATTTCATGTAGATATTCTTGATCCCATTGAAGTGCTGCACTATTAATATCTTGAGTTAATGTCGTTGCTAAACTCAATGCACCAGTAGTCGGATTGATAAAAAATATCTCACACTTTTGATGCGAGAACGCTATTACATATTGCTCATCATCTGAGAATATAAAAGGTATAAGCCTTACTTGCTGACGTATAGCAGTGTTTTCTGTAACACCAGTAAAATCATGCAGGGCTTGAAAGCCACCACGTTTAGCTACACCACCTTCAGTTCTTATAAAAAAGTTCTTAACGCTCTGAGCAGACGAGTTGTAAATAGCAGAATCCGTCCTTGAAACCAAAGACGGACTAATCTCTCCATACTGAAAGTTTGTAATCGGTATTCGTGCTTTTTGCATTAGCTGCGCCTATTTGTAATAAACCTCGATGTTGTAACTTTTCTCGTTGTTTGTTGTTGTGAATCTGTAGATCTAGCCTTTGCTAAAAGTCTTGTATACTGACTTTCCATCAAACCTGCTAAAGATGGATCTCTTATTAAAGCAGTAGCAAAGACAACAGCCATTGCGTATTCTACACATACAGAAAAATAAGAAGGCCAATCAACCTCACTAGCTCTATAAGTAAAGTCTACTACTAATTCATCTGTTGGAGAAGCATCACAGAATATTTTATTTCCATAAATATTATACTCTATTTGTAAATCTCTTACAGTTACAGCGTGAACAAATAGATAGTCAGGAAGTTGATATGCCGCTTCAAACCTTCCAGTAGGAGCGTCAGTTAATCTATTTAATACAGCTTGGTTAGCTGAGAATCTCCATCTGGTAGATGTAAGATTTGTTCTCGCAATATCTTCATACATATTACCTGCAATTAATGCTTCAGTAGTGTCATCATCAAAAGAAGTAATAGGCTCTGCACCAACTAAGATGAGAGCACGACTGCATATGTCAATTGCACTATTTGCCGGTGAACTAATTGCCATAATATATCCTAAGTAAAGTGGGGGCCGAAGCCCCCAACTATTTAGTCACCATCAGTTTCCGCAACAGCAGTACCATCAGATACATCTACAACTGAACCAGTATTAGAAAGAACAGTACAGAAGTTAGTTGTTGGAACGTTTGTATCGCAAACAATAACCAAGTCACGAACAGCAAGCATATTAGCTGCGCTGTTAAAGTAACCTGATGTGTTTACAGTAGCAATCGCATCCGCAGATGTATACATCCACAAACTACCATTTGAGTCGCCACCGATACGAGCAAGACCACTTGCACTATAAGCCATTTTAGATCCTCCTCTTAATTATTGTCTAGGACTTCGTAGATACCGTTATCGTCGATAGCTACTGATCCCATTGACATCATTGATGTTGCTAAGTGAGATACTTTCTCAGCAACATAGTTCACTTCAGTTTGAACGTCAGAGTTCACACCGATACCTACAGCAGTTGTATGGTAAGCAAAGTTCTTGCCTCCTGCTACAGCAGACGTTGAGAAGATCTTGAAACCCAAGAACTCTTTCATTGTCATGCCACCTGCAAACGGTAAGTTTTGCGGGCCAACAAAGTCTGACGAGGCAAACTCATTGATTGCAAACAAATCAGCATAACCTGCAGGAGACATCGCAAGATAACGTTGTCCGTCTTCTGGAACATCTGCCGTACCCATTGTTTCAAACAATGATAGAAGATCTACTTTAGCAAGAGCAGAACCAGTATCATGTATTTGAGTAGAGTTAGCACCTGCATCCATAGCAGCAATGATTAGCTCATCTGTTTTTCTACCAAGAGCAGCAGCAGCAGATTGCGCTACAGCCTGACGCTCGTTGATATTTGTTTTCAACTCATCAAGCTTGTCGATGTATTCAGCAGCGTAGAAGTCGCTCATTGATACCTCAACATTGGTATGTGCAAGTTCCATTGGAGTTACATTACCATTGCGTGATTTAGTTGTTGCTGATCCAGTGCCTATTTTCTGGAATCGTGCAGTTGATCCTGACACATTTGTAGAGCGAATAGTGTTCCGCAGCTTGGAACCCATACGCTGATACGCCATGTGAACTTCAGTTTCAAACTGCTTTATAAAGGCTTGGTCTATTGTATTAGCCATTTTACAGTCCTTAATTGAGTTTCCGATTGCTACGAGTATCCACGTTTACACGTCAGTTCGGGTATCCATAAGGGCCGATCAGTGCACTACGGGTCGTAATAATTTATTATAAACATCATCTTGCTCAGAATTGCAACGCACAAATTCAACAAATCTATTATCATTACTCATTTCAATAGGCTCAAATCCAAGCCAACATGCCCAATTTAGCATATGTTCGTTCTTAGAAAGGATAGTCATAGTAATAATTGGGTGTAGTTTATCAAACATATTTAACAAAGCTTTAGACATTTTAGCAGTTAAAATAACATTATGCTCTAAGCTGTTTGCAAATATAGTAAACATTTGCGGAGACTCTTCTAAGAAAGAAAGGCCTCCTACAAAAACTATATTCCCATATTTATTCCTGCAAACGTAAGACTCTGTATCATTAAATATTTCAGAAAGGGCTTGATTTACAGAATCATACCCAAAGTCTTTAACCTCTAGTTTATTAGAGGAGTGCATAATATGTTCAAACTCTTCTACATGATAATCTAGCATTGGGGTAAGGTAAGCCCTACCCCTTTTAATTATTTGCTTTTCATTATCTATAGAGTTTTTGGAAACCATCATTTACTTCTTGTATGAAATCATTGTTTCTTCGAGCAGGATGCCAGTATCTTTCATCTTGCATCATCTCTCTTAAACCCTGTTCTGTAATTTTACCAGATGGAGTGCTGTCACTGCCCATAGATGGAGACTGTAGTTTCTCCATAACAAACTCAAGAGCCATAAGACCTTCAGCAGTTTCAGTTAATCTTTCAATAGAATCCATATGTTCTTCTGGAAAAAACTGCTTAGAAAATAAAGCAGCAGCTTCTATTCTAGCATTAGCGTTATCACCAAGCTTTTCTATCTCAGCCTCAGTATCTACCATCTCTCCCTGAGTTGCTTGCATTACTTTCTCAATGCCCTCTTCAAACTCAGACTGACTAAAGCCATAAGTAAATGCGTGATCTGACCACCATTTAAGAACTTCGCTATCAATAGCACTTTCTTCATCTACATAATCAGGAAGTAAATAATCTCCTGCGCTATCTGGCCTATCTTTAAAACTTTCTGCTTCTATTTCTTTTAAAACTTCAGATCGAATATCTTCGTCCTTAGTGCCTAACTTAGACTCAAGCTCCTTGTAAGCCTTTGCTAAATCCTCACCAGACTTATATTTTTCTGGCAACCATTCTGGTCTATCATCTGTTTTAGCTTCCACATCTTCTGCTACTACAAAGTCTCTTTGCTCTTGGGGTGGTAGTTCTGTTGTTGGTTGTGCTTCTTGAACTTCTTCATTCATTATTCTTTACCTTATGTGATCTTTGGACATGACGTTCTATTAAGCCAACTAAATAACGTTGACCCTCTAAATGACGCAACTCATCAGTAGAAATATTAGGACCACTAACCATTTCTATAGTTACACTACGCAAGTATTTAAGAATTTCTTGACCAGTAGGTTCAGAAAACAAAGAGCCAAAGTTAAGGCTAATTCTATCTTCTTCTGCTTTCTTTCTTGCTATTCCGTCTAAACCAATGTGACTATTCTGCGGCAATAGGTGGCCCTGCTAATTGTTGCTGTTGCTGCATCTGTTGCATTTGCTGCATCATTGCAACTATCTCTCTACGCTCATCTGCGTCACGAATCAACCCATCAGGTACACCAAACTTTTTAGCTAGGTGAATGGCAGTCTCTTCTGAGTTAATTAATACGTTAGTTGTGTCAGGACCAAAGAAAGTATTAACAAGCTCTAGAAATCTAGAAACGGAGGTAATGTCTTGATTAGATTGCGCTTGCGCTAGAGGTGAGGAAGATCTTATTTTTACTTCTCGACCATTAACAGTAGGCATTTCTATACGCCCCTGTTTCTTAAGAATATAAATTACTCTTTGCAAAACAGGCTGCACCAACTCAGCTTGCAGTCTACCAAATGCTGATCCTATCCTGCGTGACAAATCTGCCATACGTTCAGCAACTTCTGTAGCAGATGCAGGAGTTCTATCTGGATTTCCTAGCATATCATTGTATAGTGCGCGTTTTATATTTAAACGCATATCGCTTAGAACTATATCAGCAACATCAAATCTTCCTGCCGATTGGATTGGCTGCAATCCACCCGATTGAGGTGACTTTGGTATTATCGTGCCAGGGACTAAATTGATAGTATCTGGATTAATGATGCCATCATCATCCATCTGGTAAATGCCAGAGATAGCCATCTGTGCATTTTCTAATATTAACTGAATGGTAAGATTAGTAGTCTTGATAGCAGATAGAGCATTAATCAATGGACCTCTTCCATACACTTCTCCTGCACACTTAGACCATCTAAAACAAACATAAGGATTAGAACCCACACCTTTGAACTGTTGTTCTTTGATATAAGTCTTAGTAGACATATCTATTACATAAAGAAGGTACGCTTCCTCATTTCTTTTACTATAATCTTTGCAAAGAATCTCTAGTAAAGTACACTTACCTTCTGGGTCTCTTTGCGCTCGTTGCTGTACTTTAGGATCAAGCTTTGCATCAGGATATAAGATTATTATCTCAGAGTTTCTAATACCTTTTCTTTCTCTAAATACATGATCTATCTTATCATCAGGACCAGTATCTAAAACAACATGCGGCAATGGTATTGCAGAGAAAGTAACAGGGTTTATTGCATCACCCTCATCTACACACAGTATACCAGTACCTACTGCTAGATCCATGAACGCTTCATGTACTTCTTGAGAGAAGTTTGAGTTCTGTAATATTTCAAATACATACTCAGTGATCTCATCAAGATCATTGTCTACAAAGTCCCTTTCACTCTTGGGTATTTCAGATCCTGCAATTAAATCTGCCCAACGTGCAAAGTTTGGAACTAATCCCGATTGGAGCCTCGAAGCAAACTCTTGAACGCCAACCACCGCTGTTTCATCAAAGATCTTATCATCTCTACGCTGACCTGCAGTTTCGTAATAAAAAGACTCACGCTGCGGTAGAGCATACTCATAACATTCCTCAAAGAGGTCAACAAAGTTTTGCCTATGTGCTTTAGCTTTTTCATATCGTTCTAACTTCTGTTTTGGATCTTGCATTATAAAAACCTACT
>VMHT01159624.1_pt1 | contig 11467 bp, 12 predicted proteins | sample 4693611 | NCBI WGS metagenome assembly VMHT01 (sample SAMN12280063, study PRJNA550983) | marine metagenome | isolation source: seawater sampled from same location over 5 years 0.02-0.2 micron viral filtrate | place: USA: collected off the coast of southern California halfway between the port... ... | reverse complement strand
TGTGATGTTTATTCCCCCTCCAAAGTTTAAAATAAATTCTTTAAAATAAGAAGAATTTTCTATTTCTGAGATAAAAGATTTTATTGATGTTCTAAATAAACCATTTTTAATTTTAGGGCTTATTAATCTAATTTCTCTACGAGAAGGGGAAATTTCTGTAATTGTAAAGGGGTCCTCATCTGTTTTGAATATTTTTGTTCTTTGGACAAAAAATTGAAGCTTCAATTTTCCATAAGTAAACCCCTCAGATCTTAATATTTCTCTAGGTTCTACATTAATAGAAGTATCTGTAATTATATAATCTGTAAAGGGGACTAATGATGATAAATTATTACCAAATAAATCAAATATATGTACTTCTATAGTGTCTCCTAATCTAAAGCTTTTTTCTATTTCTTTAGAAGATACGTTAGGTAAAAGGATGTTTGGATCAGATTTTATTTTTGATATTAGTTCCATTAATTAGCTTCTTTTTTATTATAGTCTATTATATTAGCTAATTTTTGTCCATATCTATTGATTTCTAATATATCTATATTTAGATCCTCTGGTGTATTTATGGGGGGCCCACTAATTATTCCCCCTATAGCTTCATCATTTAATAATACAACAAACTCTGAATTTGGAGTGTTTTTTTTATATCCTGTTTGTCCTTTTATAAGTTGAAAAGCCCTATCATCAAATATTTGTCTTTTCCTACCTGATTCTATATAGTAGTTAAGTTCGTTATTTGTTCTATTTTGGACTATAGATCTGTTAAGTATAATAGGGTGTTCGTCTTCTATAGAATCTATATCGTCTTTTAAATTTTGTATTTGGTCTTTTAAATTTTCTATTTCTTGTGATTTTGGGTTTGGGGGGATGCCCGCATATTTAGAGCTTTGTTTTATTATAGAAGCATGAGATTTTTTTCCATATATTTCTATTTCATAAAATAAAGAATCATATAGGTCAAATAATTCGTTTATTTTTATTTTTTTAGGTAAAAATTCTATAAAATCCCTATCTAAAAATCTTTTTGCATCTTTAATACTAAAAATATTTTTATTTAATGGTATTTCTTTTTCAATTGCCATGTTAATATTGATCGTGTTGTTGAGGGACATCCCAAAATTTAACTCTTGTGGAGCCCCCAACACTAATTAACCCCTGTGTTCCCGGTGAAAGATTAGAAAATATACGACCTAATTCATCTTTACGATATTCTTCCTCTGTTAGTTTTAAAGTTCCATTTACCTCTATTACTTCTCTTATAAATCCTTTGACGCTTATCATTATCCTAGTAGGATCTGTAGGATCATTTCTATACCATATTTTTTTAGTTTCCCCTGGATATATCCTTTCAGTTGATGAATATATTTCTCCTGCTTCATTTAATTCAATACCAAATTTACGTATTTCACAACCTCCCCCCTCTAGATAATCTTTTCTTGGTCTGTTTTTACCTTCACCATGAGATAACCCATTTATTTGCCATCCATCAGAGTTTATTGGTTTATACAAATCATATAAATCATCTTGTTTTCCTTCTATACATGTAACTTCTGAAACTGTATAGTCTACAAGATCTCTTAATGTATATGTTATATCACTTGTGACAAATTTAAATTTATTTAAATCACTATCTGTTGCTATTAGTGGTCCCTCTGTTATGTCGGTCAATGTACCAATATCTACCTTTTGAACTATGTCTTCTAAAGGTGTATCGTGTTTATGACCAAATGCTTTTATTATAGTTCGAAGTATGGCTTCGCTTTTTATTTCTCTTTTAGCTGCTTTTTGCATAACCCAAACTGGTAAAAGATTTGCATTATTTTCATACTTTAAAAGTGTTTTATCAGGATAAAAAAAATGTTCTTCTTGTATATAACTTTGTTTATTTGATAATAGTTCATTTAATCTTTCAATTTCATCATTTAATTGCAATATTTTATCTTCATGTATATCTTTATAGTCATCTAAATATTCTTGACTTTGGTTTATTAAAGTTGTATGAGATAATTGTCCCTCTTTAGGAATTTTATAAAAATGATTTTTATATCCTTCAAAAAACTTTTTTGTATTTATTTTAGGTTTTGATTTAATAATATCGGAGAATTCTCCTTTTAAAGAATCAGTAGCTTCTTTATTATTATATATCTTTTTTCTTAATGATATATTCAACCCCATTATCTAATAACTTTAAAAATATATTTATTATCATATGTTGTTGTCCCATCATTATTAATATGTTTTAATAAGATACGATAATATCTTTCGGGTTGTAAACCTTTCATATCTAATTTGAAATACATACCATCGCTGTCGGAACTTAATTTAGTAAATGTATTATCAAAAGGGATTATTTCTTCTTCTGTATGTCCATCTCTTATACTATAGTAGGAAGTTGACTTAAAGTATCCTGTATCTAAAAAATTAGAAGATGTTACAAAAGTTCTTGTAGGATATCTATCCCTTACCTGTATTCTTAGGTATGCTTCTTCATTTTGGTTATATTCTTTTTTAAGATTATATAAAACAACATTTAAATCTCCACTTGTTTTAATACTACCCCCACTTGCACCATATGAAGAGTCATCCCATTTAAAATTTAATTTTGGGGGATATATTGTGTGAGTATCAACTGAAAAATATTGCAGTTCACCAGAACTACCTGATGTATTTGCTTCTACACTTTTTGGCTCCATTATTATAAAACCATTATTATCAATTCCGTCTGGGTATGTTTGACTAGCATAAAAACTTGCACTCCATTTTTGAATAATACTTGTTACATCTAAGTTTGTATTTAAATCATCTCCTATTAAAAATTGTTGAGTTGCTACAAAACCACTTCCTGTATACCAAGCTCCTCCTCCTTCTGTTACTATTGATGAGCTTACAGATCCTGTTGTACCATCTGAAAAACTACCTGTTGGCCAATAGGTTTTATCAATACTATTATCTCTATAAAGCCATGAACCACCATTAGATCCTGTAGGTATATTTAGATATTTTCCTGTTCCTTCATCCCAAGATCCTGAAATAGGATATGATTGTAAATTAAAACTAGTTACTAAGTTTTTAGCCTGCATAGCATTTAACTGTAGGTATGTCTTTGTAGTACCATCATTAAAGGTTGATGATCCTATTTTTTCTATTGTGGTTTTTATGTCGGCATTATCAAATTTAAGAAGAATTCTAGTAGGATAATGATAAGCGTCTGTGCTTCCTTTTTCTTTTACAATTTCAAGGATTTCATCACGGCCTGCGTTTAAGCCTTTTCTATCTGGGTGACTATATAAAGTTGTATCTTTTTCGGGAAATATAAAATAATGTGCCATTTTTTAATATGTTGTTACACGTCCGTTAATATCTGCGTTGGGGTATTTTATTTCAAAAATGCTTGGATCCATTGATGGGTATATTATTCCTTTTTTAGTTGCTCCTTTAAAATCATATTTGTATACAGAATATCCTAAAGCTGCTGAATTTAGGTTTTTTAATTCTACCGTTTCTACTGTTTGCACTCCTTGTACACCTCCTATTAAGTTTTCAATTTCAGATATAATAATAGGTTGATTTATTTGCCATTTATCTATATTAAAATAATCTTTTAATTCTGCTATACAATTTAATAATACTTCTTGATTATTAAAGTTTTTAAAAGTTGTTATTTCAAAATCAATACCAAGATTAATTATGTAAGCGTTTTTAATATTGATGGCATCTGTTAGAATTCTATATTGTTCTAAATAAGTTGATAAGTTTGTTTTAGTAGCGTTATTTAAAAGGGATAATTGTTTGGTTTGATTGTATCCTAAAGTATATAGATTTAAAGCTAAGGGATTAGGGATACGATTTGGTTCATCTGTATAAGGAGTTATTTGATCATCTTGGGTTATATAAGCTTTAGCTATTCCCCCAAATTTAGCTGGCATAGATAAGGTTCTAATAATATAATCGTTTTTAGTTACTGTTCTTTGTTGAGCAGAGAAATTAGCTATAGCGTTCATTCTTATTTCTTCTACTGTTTCCCCTGATCCCCCTCCTCTAGCGGGGGTTGAATTATTAACAGCAATTGATCCTTTTACAAAATTATATAAACCCCCCGCTAAATTCGCTTTTGGGTTTATAAGTAGTGTTCCTATCCCCGTTATTGTATTTGTTTTTACGTTAGATCTTATACCTCCCCCTACTAAATATTTTACTGTTAATGTTGTATTTGCTGGGGCTTCTCCATAAGATTTAGAATATAAGAAATTTGAAGGATCATAAGCTACGTCTAATTTATTTCTTCCGTCTTTAATTCCTAAACCAATATTATTAGGATCAGGGGTTATAATAGTATCTCCTTCAACAGCCGCTCCTGATCCAAACTGAATTTCTAATTCATTATTTGATTTAAAACGAGTTACAAACCTTTTTGGGACTTTTTTTAATTTTAGTAAATAAGGTGTTTGGTAATTATATTGATATAATTCAGGGTCATTAGCAGCATTATTTTCCATTTCATCAAAAACAGTATCTTGAGCTAAATAAGGAACTTCTGTCCATATATTTCCATCTGAATCTGTTATAGATTCTATAGATATTATATTATTATTATTTAAATTTAGTGTTTTAAATTGTTGAACATCTTCTACAGTGAATAATTTTGTTAAAACTTCAGCTGATATTGCTTTTGTTTTCTTTTTTAATAAATAATATTGAGGATTATTTGAGCCATCATATTGGTATATACTTACTTCTGTTGGGCTTAATGAAGAAGATACCCCAAAACGAGTTATTTCACTTGTATAAAAAGCAACTCCTTCAGTTGATGAAAAAGATGAATTTTCTAATATATCTAAAGCATAATCCCAATCAGGTATATAGATACCAGAACCATTATCTTTTGATGGTAATAATTGAAATATATCTAAATCAACTACTGATGTTGAAGTTACTTTGGGTTTATACCCCATAGCATATGATAAGTTATATATATTTTCTTTTTCTTGGGCTGTAGATAAAAATAATTCTCTTACTTGTGTGTCTGTATAAAAAGATAAAACATCACCTACATATGATGCCATTTCTAAAAACATTGTTCCGGGATTGCCTTCACTAAAATCATTAAAATGATTAGGAAAATAAACTTCAGCAAATTCTATTAACTGGTTTTTGAAAGAAGTATAATCTTTATTTAAATATTTAATACTTTTACTTTCTTCTTTATTTGATACTTTTGTATAAGCCATTTTTATTTTTTAAATTAAATTAATGGGGGTAGTATTACCATATGCTGTATTATCTACATATTCAGTATTAGTTACATGGCCCCCCTTAGTACTTCTTCCTTCAAGGAAAAACGATTCATCTTCACGATATGCAACAAAGGGATCATTTATATTAATTTGTATTGCTTCTGGTAATCCTGCATCATCTCTTATATTATATATTATTTTAATTTGGATTGTATGTTGGTCTTCTGAAGTTGTTATTTCAGTGTCTATTAAATTTATTTCAGGTATGTAAAACATTATTTGGGTGTGTACTTCTTCTTTTAATTGTTCTATCTCTATGTTTTGTTCAAATAATAGATTTTTTACTCCTAAACCATAATTTGGGTGCATAAGTCTTTCTCCTTTTTCTGTGAGGATTAGATTAAGTAGGTTTGTTTTTACTTGTTCTTTAGTTGTTGGGGTCCCTTGAAATATATTATTTGGATTTAAAGGTAAAGCTACCCCAATAGTTACCACATTTTTATTAGCATCTAAAGGGTTTATTCTTCTTATGGATCTAACTATTGCCATCTATTATTTTCCTTTTTTCTTATCTATAGCTTTCATTAAACCACTATAATCTCTTGTTACAGCGTCTGCTACTTCTTCAGGCATCCCCCTTGTGTCCATAGGTAATGGAGCTCCTGATGAAAAGGGTTCTGATAAACTTACTGGTGTGTTTGCTACTTGCGTATTTGTATCCCCCATAGCTGTTTCATTTAAAAGATCATTTAAAGCTAGGTTGTTTGTAAAATTTTGTTTTGGTATAAGTTTTTTAGGTGTGGGGTTTGAACCCATAATTTTTTCTCTTAAGGACTTTTTTGCTTTTTCTGATACTGGGGTATTTGGTACTTCAACAAGTCTTTCAGTATGTTCTGTGATTACTGGTTTTAAATCATCACGTAAGTCTTCTTTAAGTGTTTTAAGTTCTCTACGAAGAGAATAATCAATTTCTTCGCGAACTATCTTTCTAAGTAAATTTTCAAATGTTTTTGCTTTCATGTTTGTAACGTTTGTGTTTGTTTATTATAAATATAAATATTTTTAAGTTATTGTTATTATTTTTCTCTCATGTTTAATATCATAATTAGTTACATTATTTGTAATTATTTCTATTATTTCCTTTTTTCCCTCTAATTCTAACTGTTTTATAAGATCATAATATAATAAAGTTATTTGGGTTTGTATATCTATAAGAGCGGTATTGCCCTCTAATATTTGTTCATTTGGGTTGTTAAATATTCCTCCTGCTGCTTCACATGATTCTTTAGTTGTATATCCTGAAATAGTACAAGTTCCAGAAGTTAATGCGTTAGGAGGGGATGATAATTCACATATACTTTTATATCTTAAGTATAAAAATAAAAGGAAATCTCTTGCTTTTCCTATTTCACCCCCTAAAAGAGTTATAATTCCTAAAACTGAAAACACAGTTGTTATTATAGTTTTTACTATTTTTGTTATTTTTTCAATTTTTTTTCTAAAGGCTTTTATAGCATTATCAAAAAGCCTTATCTTATCTTTAGCCCATTTTACAATATCTGCTAATTTTGTTGCTAAGTACCCACTAGTTGTTGGTCCTGAATTTGCTGCTTGTGCCGCTGGGGTTACTTTTACTATTATTTTAGCGGCTATAACTGCTATAGCTAATATTCCTAATATTTGAGTTATTTTAGGTAATATACCTTCTAATATTTTTTGTAATTTATTTTTTATTTCTTCTATTTTTTTTCTTATTTTATCTGATATGTTTTCTAATTTTTCTAAAAGACCATCTATTTTATTATATAGCCATTCTATTTTTTTCTTAGCAGCTTCACTACAAGCCATAGTTAAAAATTGGGATTTTAAATCTTCAATAGTTGGTAGTTTTTCTTTAAGTTTTAAAACTTCTTTTTTTGCTTCTGTTTTTATTTGTGATTTTGCCTTTAAAATAGGACTTTCAACTTGATTATTTATTAAATTTCTTATTTGTTGTACTGCCATTATGATAATTTTACTATATTACTTTTTATAAATTCTATTTGTTTTCTTAATTCTTTTATTTGATCTTCTATTCTAGATTCTACTCCTTTATTCATAGGATTTGGTCCTGTAAAAGTACCACTTTCCGTATAAGATATTTCATATAAAGTAGCGTCCCATAAATTATTTATAAGATCTAACATATCATTTAAAAATATATCTAATGAATCTCCTTTTACTGCCGGTTCTGTAGGTAATTCATCCTTATAATCTAAACCTAAATAAATATTAGGGGCATTGACTATAAAATTATTGTCATCCCCCTCACTAGTATCAAAATGAATACTACCATCAGTACTAAGTGATATTGCTTGTTTCGAAAACAATAAAATACTATCTGTTTTGGCATTAAATAATAATCTATCTGAGTTTATTATTACTTGATTTCCTTGATATACTTCTGGTGGGGATGGTTTATTAGGCATTTTATATTAATTCTTGGTTTGCTTCTAATATTCCATCTTGGTATTGTTGTGAACTTCCTCTTCTATCACTTTCATACCATTCATGTATAGAATCTATTTCTGATGCTAAAGTTGTATGTTTTTCATTTTCTCCTTCTTTATAAGATATATGAATCCAAGAGTCTTCTCCTCTTTCAGGATAAGCCCACATTAAATCTTTCCATTCTTCTAAATTTTCAAAACACCAATTAAATATTTCTGATGTATTTGTTCCTGGGGCTCTAAAATCAATAGCATGCCCCCTTACATGATCCAAACCAGCGGAAGCATCTACACAATTATCTACTTCAGCGCTTCTATAAGCTGAAATTATTTCTAAAGAAGGAAATTGTTCCATTATTTTATCTATACAATTTTCTACTACCTTTTTTAAATTACTAACAATTTCCTCTCCTGATATTAAATCAGAATCTATACCAGGATAATTATTTATTCCCGGGTTAGGTATATTATAATCAATATAAGCATTATTAAATATAGCTGATTCCGCTAATTCTATCATATCCGGTATGCTTGTAGAAAAGGATTTTTGGGTTTCATGAATAATAGTCATATTTGAATCCTTAATAGATATATGTTTCATAGGGCCACTTACTTCTGCATAAAATCCTATAATATCTTTTATATAATATCCCTCTACTGCTCCTGTAGCGCTTTCACCTGTTGAATGAAAATATATTCCTACTCTTTCCAATTCAGCATCTTCATGTATACCAAATTCAGGTAAGCTTGCTTTTTCAGAGGATATTAAATGTTTTAAACTAAAATTAGCTCCTATAGGTTGATCTAGATCTACCTCTTGAAATTCTTCAAAATCGGGATCTTTATCTTCATTAATTATTTTATATTTTAAAGTACCTTGATTTAATATTATTGTTGATGAAGGTGTTATTTTATTAATATCAGTATAATATTCCGTTACATTAGAGGAGTCTTCAAAAGTTTTTTCTGGTATTTCTTCTACTTCTTCAGAAGTAAGAGTAATAGGTTCAATAATTACTGGTTCTTCTTCTTTGGGTAGTGGTTGTTCTATTATTTCAGGTTCAATTTGGTTATCTAAAACAGGAGTTAATATTGTTTGTTTAGTTTTTTCTAAATTAGCCCCCCAAGATTTAAAATTTGTAGATGCTGGTGTAAAATTTGTTAATTGTTGGTTTGAAGTTAAATAAATACTCGAATCATCCCCATCTATATCTTCTATTATAGGTTCTAAAGAAAGGATCTTGTCTTCTCCTACTTGTCCATTTCTTATAATAGTAATAGGATTTCCTACTTTTCCTTCTTTGCTCCACCTATTTGGGTTGATTATATTATTAGTAGTAGCACCAAATCTGATAGAGTTTCCAAATCTACCCTCTAATATAGTATCTCCTTCATAAGGTAATAAAGGTCTTATATTTTCTAATTCTTGAAAATACTTTCCTAGGCTTATTTCTTCATCTAAATTTGTATTGTGTTTTTTTTCTATCCCCCTTTCTGCCTTTTTATAGTCTTCTACACTATTACCATAGTGTGATTCATTATTCGCTAATCCAAATGGGTATGCACCATGATGTGGGTGGTTCCATATATTTATAGAGGGAAAATAATAATGAACTTCATCTAGAGGTGAAGAATTTCCTTGGGATTTTATTGTTAATACTATTTCTTCTATTAGAGGAAAAGTTTTTACAAAAGAAAATAAAGGTTTAGCTGGTTTGAGTCCGTCTGATGTAGATATAGATATGTTTCTTAATTTTTGATCTATTGGTTTAAAAAAAATAGTACCAATATCATCATTATTATTAAATTTTTCATGTGATCTATCTAATATAATATCTATAACTCTTACAGATTTAAGTTCGGCCATTTCCCCCTTCTATTTGTTTTGGTTTTTCAACAGTTTTAGCTATTTCTTCAGCTACATCCATTAATTGATCCATTTCTTCAGTTGTTAATCCACCACCCTCTCCTGTGTTTGCTGTTCCTGTTGATAAACGTTGTACAATAGCCGCCATTTTTATTAATTGGTCATCATTCTTAACACTTATTTCCATATATTCTTTAATTAAGGGAACTACAACAGTGGCATCCCCTAAAGATTGGACTAAAGGACGTAATTCAGCTATTAAGGAAGCAAGTTGGGTTGCTTTTTTCTTTTGATTGCCGTGAATTTCTTTTAATAAATCTCCGAAAGATTTATCGTCAAATATTATTTGGTTTAATGAATCCATATCGCTTTATTATAAATATGGAAGGAATTAGATTTTTACATACCCTGTTTCATGGTATTCAGAGTGTAATTTTTTGTAATATTTTTTAAGTATCTTAGTTACTTTAGTTATTACAGGAGTTTCTACATCTGTTATTTCTCTTATATAAATATAAAGAGCTTTTTTATTAAATATTTCTATATTTTCTCTTCTTTTAAATATTATATTAATAGCATCCGCAACTTTCCTATCTTTTACTTTTTTAAATATAGTAAACATATGTTTATCTATATATTCTGTGAAATAATTTATGAAATCTTTTATTTCTTCTTTTCGTTCATCTCTACCTAATTGATATAAAACACCATCATCTTCATCTGCTGCTAAGATATCTACTTTTGCTTTTTTCTTTTTGTAATTGTTATTATTATAAAGAATAAGATAATTTTTACCTACAATTGAAAAATAACTAAATGCTTTAGAGCCTTTTTCTGGTTTAAAATAGTCTAATTTTTCTAAAAGAAAACAAATTACTTCATGTTTTAAATCTTCTAAATCATCTACTTCTGTATAGTAGAACTTGAATGTGTGTATTAAATTTTCTGCTAATTTATAAAAAGGGTACCAAATTCTTGTTCTGAATATTTTGTTTCTTTCTTCTTGGTTAGAAGAAGCTAAATATTCTTTTATAGCTACATCTGTATCCGATGTAAAGTATTGTTTTTTGGTTTTTTTTCTACCTCTTCTTTTTGGTTGGGGCGCAGAAGAACCAGTATCTACTGGTTCAGGAGGGGGTTGGGGGGCCCATTTGGTTTTGTTTAGCATGTAAATTTTTTATTTTAACGTAAATTCATTTAAAGCGTCTTGTATCTTTTGTACTTCATTAAAAAACCATCCTATTTCATCATCGGCATAAAATACACCTTTATCATCTATTTCTTGTAACCTTTTACTACAAGCATTTATAGCATCGCTTTGTTTATTAACAAAATCCTCTAATTTTTCATTTTGTTTTATTAAATTTCTAATAATAAAAAAAGAAGTTATTATTACTGCTGTTAATAATATACTAAGTACTATCATAATTAATCTTTAAAAAACGAATCAATTACACCTAATGTTGCTTTTGATAAGTTTGGGTTATTTTCTGCGTTGATTTTTTTAGCTGTTCTAAGTGTTTTATCACCTTTAGTAGCGTTTGCTGGTTTAGAAGTAGACTTTGGGTTAGCTGAATTGTCCCATAACTCAAATTCAATTTGAGCTGCCATATGATCTGCTTGATGCATTAATAATGGTAAGTGTGTTCTTAATCTTGTTTCTTTTTGACCAGACATAAAGTAGAACTTATTTGAATCATCATATAAACCATCATGAATTTTAATTGTAATAAACTCGTTTTGAGTTACTTTAACCCCTATTTCTTGAAGTAAAAATAACGTTCGTTCTGGTATTTTCATTGCTGGAATGTCCGTATTGAACTTATAAATTTGACCTAATTTATCAATATGCCATTGTGAATCGTTTGGAGTGTAGTACTCGC
>VMHT01138199.1_pt1 | contig 11467 bp, 26 predicted proteins | sample 4693611 | NCBI WGS metagenome assembly VMHT01 (sample SAMN12280063, study PRJNA550983) | marine metagenome | isolation source: seawater sampled from same location over 5 years 0.02-0.2 micron viral filtrate | place: USA: collected off the coast of southern California halfway between the port... ... | reverse complement strand
TCCGTATCAATTTCAAGATTTAAGTCCGAGTCATCTTTAAATGGTGAAGCTTCAACAAATTCTGCGCCTTTTTCTATTGTTCCAAATTCAGAACCCGCTGGAATATCAGCTTCATAAGGAATTAAATCGGTGACTAAAACATTTTTAAGTGACATTGAAGTGCCGCTAGTCCCGTTATATTTCCAATCATATGTATCGTAAGAAATAGTCCCCTTAGAGCCATTACCAACAGTTACACCTACTAAAGGAACAATTAAACCTGCAGCGTCTTTAGTAAATACCCCAGGCGCTTTAAGCTCCTTTCCTCCTGCAGTAACCGCGTTAGCTTTAAAGGTTAACTTGTATTGCCCTGTTTCATTACCATCCGCATCTTCAACTGGACGTAAAGAACGTATTAAGCCTTTCTTTTTGAACTCCGAGGCTGTTTTCTTATCAACATTAGCTGTCGCTGACCACTGCTTTTTCTCAAAATTCAATTGAGGATTTTTAGGGTCTAGAAAACACCAGCTTAATTCAACATTTTCTAATAAATTTGCCATTTATATTTCTCCTTTTCTTAGTATTTGTGGAAGATCCCACATTTCATTTTCTACTCTTCTCATCCAGAGCAACCTCCCCATTTCAATCATTACGCTTTTGTAAGATTTTCCATAGGCTTTCTTGTAAGCTTCAGCAATTGCAACCCAAGCATCATCAATTTCGGGGTGTTTAGCTAATAGTTTTTCAGCTGTTACCTTTCCTATTTTAGCTACCCCTTGTATATTATCTACTGGGTCACCTGTTAACATTTGAAATTGCATTGATCTCATGCCATCAAATTCTGTTACGTAGCTTGCTTCTTCTTTTCTAAAGTTGTATTTATTACCCGGAACCATCCAAAGATCTTTATCAACAGTGCATATGCATGTACCATCTGGATCTTTACTTTGGGCTATAGCCAATGTATCATCAGCCTCTTCGTCAACACTTACAACAACATCATATCTATCAATTAAATAATTTCTTACTTTTTGATAATAATACGGTTTTTCAGATGATCTATTTCCTTTATAAGGCTTAGTTACACTAATTTCCTTCCTAAAGTTAGTAGTTCCTGATAAATGGATTTCAAAAGTTTCGCATTGTGCATCTCGCACTATTTTCAAAATAAAGTTATCAATAAACTCAATGCAGGATTTCCACTTAGTTAAGCGAATATCCCCAGCTTCAACTATTAGGTCTTCGTCTCCAAAGTCCATTAAATCATTAGCTGAATCTTGAGCAAATCTTTTGCTTTCTCTTGAATCCAAAACTTCTCCACCGCTATTTACTACGTCAAAATAATTAGTTTGGCCCCAATTTGCAGACCAATAAACTAATACATCGCCGTCAATTAGCGCTTTTATTTGTTTCTTCATATCTTACTCCAAAATATTGAGAAATAATCCATTCAGCTTCTTGGGGCTTAGCTTTAAACCACTCATTTTGTCGTTTGTACTCAGCTTGTAGAATCTGGTGAATTTGTCCCTCTGTTTCATGTCTATCTTCTGTATGGAATGTGCTATATAACTTATAAGACCTATGGGGATCGCCAGTTTGGTATTTTGTTAATCTATCTTTAGCATTAATACTCATACCTACTTTAACCCAACCTTTAAAAGCCTCGTTAGTCATAATATAAATTTCTCCTGAAACATCTTTATTGTCTAACTCAACGTGTGACCACGCATCATCTAATGACTTGAATATTCCTGGTTTATGAATTTTACTTGAAATGGGAATATATTTTCCATCTAAGAACATTCTCTTTTTATTGTATTTATTTTTAAAACATGCCCTACAAAACTTATGCCTGCCTTTCGCAGACCAATTAGCTCCATCGACAAGTTCTATTTTACAACTTGTGCATGTATTCATATATCTCCTATTTTTAATATATACTATACAACCGCATAACTACTTATCTGGCGGCTCATCATCTTCGGGTAACAAATCTTCATCAACAAAAAATCCTTGGTCGTTATAAAATTCTTCATCGCGAGAATTGTCTGTTCTATTGATTAAAAATATTAGCTTATCAATGGCTCCAGGGTCCCCTGGGCTTAACCCATATATTTCGCATAGCTCTTGAAAATCGCTTGCCATACTTTACTCCTTATTAATTATATGCGCGGAAGCCTAATCTCTTATGAAATTATATATTTAGCTTCCGCTACATCTTGTATATCTAAATTTCCGTACATAACCGGATTGGCATGCAGCCCAAACGCTTTAAGAGTATCTCCTAATTGGTCTTTTTCAAATATTTCAATGAATGTTTCTTTGAATGTTTCCAATAATAGAGAAGTTTCTTCGGCATTAACTGAAAATTGGTCGTGAATCATCATAAACGATTCAACCCCTTTTTCTGCTAAATTAGCTATAGTCAACGATAATAACGCAGCATCTTGCGAATGCACAAAATTAGCTCCTATACCTTTAGCATGGTCACTTTTCATCGGCTTATCTATAAACAATTGAAAAGATAATTGCACTAATTTTCCTGCAAAACTACAATTAACTCTCCCCGTTTCAATTCTTGAATAATCTTGAAACGCTGTAAATCCCGATGCAGTTTTCCAAGTTACTAAAGCTTTGCCCCCGTTATCCCTCAAAGCAATTTCAACTCCTTGCTTTAATGCTTCTTTTGCTTGAGTTTGCCTTGGAAATGCTGATTCTACACCATCGTAAATTGCAGTACCTACGTAAGATGCATCGTCAAAAGTCATTTCAGACAACGCATCAACACCATGGTCTCTGCGATCATCATAAGTTTGCTCCTGAATGCACTCTCTGCCTGCATCATAATAATACGACATAGTAGGCCTTTTGCACAGCTTACGCCAAGCCTTATTGCCTAAATGCTCATAATCTTTATAAGCAAACCCACCGTTTAACACGGATTTAGCAATTACCATATAAGCATCGCCAATTTCTTGATTAGGATGGTTAATAACGTTAGTTTCTTGAGCTCCAACAGTATCTCTAGTTACAGCAGATAATACCTGTAAGCCTGAATTAGTTGCATCTAACCCAATTGGCAAATAACAAATATAATCTTCGCCTTGCTCATGATACTTTTTCCATTCTAATACAGCGGCCATTAGCTGAAATTTAGATTTTTTCTCATTTTTAAATTGATTTAGCCACTCAGAATTTGTTAAATCCTCCGCAGCCTTTAATATTTCATCCATATGCACCCATACAAATAATACTCTATCATCCATAGCCAATTTATCTTCACCCATACAATTTGCAGTATGAATTGCTAAGTTATATAAAACATTATCGCTTAAAGGCACTCCATTTTTAAACATTAATAAGCTTTTAGCTAAATCAGAGCCTGTTGGCTCAAAATAATTAACAACAGGGTACATACGCCCCCGGCTGTCTAATTGAAAATCGTAATGAAAAGTTTTACCTTGCATTCTTTTTGCCATAAAAGTTACTTTATCAAACTCATATCTTTTAGACGAAGCTCTTACAAGGTCAAGAGGCTCACTAGTTTTTTCTTTGAACCACCCTGACGCTTTTCTTTTACTATACTTTTTACTTCTTCCATCTATTTGAACAGTTGTTAATCCTTTTTTCATAAGTTGCTGGCTAACATTAGCTAAATACCACTTCTTTGCTTGCTCGCCCACAAATTCAGATACTCTTTTAAATTTCATTAATGAATATAAAGCGTCTGATACTTCTTCAGAATCAATTAACCTGGGAATAAACTCATGATTATTTTCTTCCATTTGCGACAGCAATTCTAATAAATCTTCATTTACTTTGAATTTAGTGCTACCGTAAGCATTCAGAGCTGCATAAACCTTTGGCATTTTAATATGCGTATATTGAGAAGCTAAAGATTTAGGCATCTTTTTAACAATTGTTCTACCATCTTTTCTAGGGTGCGTCCAATAAGTATAATCTTCTTTAGGAAGCTCTAATTCTGAAATTGTTAATTGATCTTTAAAATAATCAAATAATAAATTATTTTCATTTATAAAATCAAGCTTGTTTAATTTCATAACTCCTTGCCTTTCTGTTACTTTGTCTATATAACTTAAAGACTTTAAAGAGCCAAAAGCTTCTACCCCAGCTGATATTAAAGCGTACTTAACTTTCCTACCAGTTCCCGCTTTTAAATTAAAAGTTGTAAGCTTATTCATTTCAATAGCGAGCCCTTCTGCTGCTGTGGTTAGCCCAGTTCCTTTAGAAATTGCTTTTATTGTATGGTCTAGAATTAATCCGGCTATTCCTCGAATATTATCTGTGCCTAATAACACTTTTCTAAAAGCGGACTTGGGCCCTCTAGGTATAGCCGCGGTCATATGATTAAGCTGACCGGTGATTTGCAGAAGTAATGTTTCTCTTCCATTCTCCATCTATTCCTCCTTTTATCTACGCAAAATCAGCCTTTTTATAAAATAATAAATAAATCCTATATGATAAGCTATTTTAAAAATAACCCAATACAACAATTTATCCATTGGAGTTTTCTTTTTTGCTTTATTATTTTTATAACTCATTTATTACTCCTATCTATTCCAATCTTTTTTCCATAAAATTCTTGGTTCTACATAGTCTTGTTTTTCTTTACCAACATTTTCTTTACCATTAATATCTTTATCTAACAAATCCCATTCTATGTCAGTTTTACTTTTTTGATTTTTAGCGTCTTCAGCTAATTGTTTAAAAGTTCGCCTAACTAATTTCACAAGAAATCTCTCATTGACATGGCAGCATCATCCATAGGATCAGAATCTTTTTGGTTAGACTCATTTTTGAGCTCTTCAGCATCTGAGTCGTGCCTATCGTTGTTATTACAATTTGAAAAAGGGGATAAAGGCGCTAATGGCGCAGGTCTTTCTATTGTTTTCATATTTCTCCTTATATTAATTGAGTTATCTCATCAGTTAGAACTTCAACTCTGTTCTAAGACGCCCGAAGGCGTTTCGAATTTATGCATCTAAAATTATTAAGCTTAAAACAAATCCTAAGACTAATAATTGGCCAAACATTACCCATTCTGGTAAAGTGCTCATCATAAATCTTCCTCTGTTATTATTGATTTATCCCCTAACCATCCTATGCAACCTTGAGCATCTACTGGCTTACATTCCATTTGCCCTCTGGTTTGATGCTCGATCATTTGTTGTTCAAGTTCGCCGCAGCCAACTAAAGCAAGCATAGAAATTATTACCACATATTTTATCATAATTTATCCTTATATTTATAATTACCATCTAATTCCTTTTGGAATTTCAAAAGCTTTGTCATGCATACACCTTTCTAAGTGATCCAAAGTATTAGATTCATCTTCAGTTAGTCCTTCAAAAATAGCTGCCTCAGCTTTTTCTGGAAAACCTTCTCCTGTAAAACGTTTTCTAGAGTATATTAAATTTCCAAGTAAATTTTCCGCTTCTTTTATAAAAACAGTTATTACTTTTCTATCATATACTCTAGACCTATAATCCCACAATTCTTTACCATCATCATCATACATACTATTACCTCTTTAACTCAAAATTAATTTTTTCATAAGGAAAGTAATCATAATATACAAGATCTTTGCCATTCCAATTAAAGTTTATTCGAGAATGACTTGGAATTTTATCTGTAATCATATCTTCAATAGTTTGTAAATGTTCTTGGTAAATATGTGTATCTCCAAAGTTCATAGTTACTTTTCCAGGCGTTAATCCCGTTTTTCTACCTATTTCTGCTAAATACAACGCAGAAAGAATTAAGTCACTTGGCAATCCAATAGCAACATCTAAACTTCGCTGGGTCCAAATTAAATCTATAAACCCGTTTCTAACATAAAATTGATAATTAAAATGGCAGCAAGGTAAGCTAAGCTCATCCAAACGATCTGAATTCCATAGATTAATCATATGCCTTCGACTGTTTGGATCTTTCTTAATGCCATCAATTAAAGCTTTCCATTGCTTTCTTGGAGGATAGTCTAATTCAAGTTTGCCATCTTTATCCGCCCAAAGTTTCCAATATGAACAACCTAAAGCTTCAAACTCTTCATTTGTTTTAGCATCTTGCAAAAAGCCTAAAAACTCACCTACTATTCCTTTAGTAAAAATCTTCCTATAACTTAATAAAGGAAGCCCTATTTCAGCTATATCAAATTTGATACTAGTGCCAAAAACGCTCAGAGTTTTACCATTTCTAGTATCCCTCTGAACGCCATCGGCTAAAATTTCTTTGACAAGCTGTTTGTACACCTCATCAATATACATAGTTTTATTTAAAGCTATTTATATATTTGAGTGCTTTGGCAGCTGAACGACTGCTAATGCCGTGATATCTCATTAGCATTTTTCTTGCGTCATTGTGTTTACCAAAATTGTGTGCTGTTACTTTAGTGTGTGCTTTCATTATTTACTCCAATTGTTCGACTCATGGCCGAGTTCTATTAAAAATGCTAGATTTGTGCTAGCGTGTGCTAAATGAGAAAATCCACTTTCCGGATCGATTATCTCACCTTTACGATATGCTTCAAGGTGCCTATACAAAGCGCCAACATATCTTTCAGGGTCATCGACAGATTTCCAATTATTAGCGCCATATTTACTTGCGCCAAATGTTAAAACTTCTGCAATGCCTTGAATCACTTTAGGCGGTACTAAATCATAACGAATTTTTCCACCATCAAATTTTTTAAATTCTTCCATTTATGTCTCCTTTATATCTATACATCCGCGTAACTATCTACAGATATATGCATAAAACCTAACTCTTGCAATATATTTAAAGTTTTTAAAGCAGCAGTAGAGCTTAAAATAATTTCTAAATCTTCGCTTTCCATTGCTAACTTTACAATTTTATCAATGACATCTGTTATCAACATTTTATTATTGCTCATTTTGTTGCTCCTGCATCATTTTTTAATAAAATCCCCTACTTCGTTCAATTCACCTTTTCGATCTTTAATTTCTTGAAATGAAAAGAATAAACATTCCTCAAGGGTCATTCCTTGTAATTTACATTGCATTATAAGAGTTACTACAATATCTCCAATAGCATCTCTTATATCATGTTGGTTATTACGATTAACAGCTTCTAATAATTCATGCGTTTCTTCCAATGTTTTAATTGCTTGAGTTATTGGATTACCATTTACCGTTATTTTTCTATCTTTTCCCCAATTTTCTATACTAGCTACTAATGTTTCTATTCCGGTGTTCAATTTGTCTACCGGTCTATTTTCATTCCATTGAACTTGTATTTCGCTCATAATATCTCCGTTAATTTTGACCTATCTCATCAGTTGCACTTTCAGGTCTAGTGCAAGACGCCCGAAGGCGTTTCGTTGTTTTATGCATATAGTGATACATAATTAAATACTTAATTAATGGCTTTTTCAAGCTCTTCCATAAAGCCATGGTGCTCTAGCTCTTGAGCTAATTCATTAGCCCATTGCCAGCTTTCACTAACACCTTTATCTTTAAGAGTCCATTCTTTATCCAATACCCATTTACCAAATTGACCCATATAGGCAACTACGGTAATAGTTATCTCATCAAAAGCATTTGCAAGTTGTACATGCAGCTCTTGTCGAAATCGAACTGGATTATCTGCATCAGAAAATCGAATTGACTTTTTTCCCTCATAAAGAATTACATAAACTTCACCATGAGTTAAATTTAACATTTTGTTAATTATCATTTTTTATCTCCTTTTCCCACCACGTTGGCTTACGTTCAGGCATTTCGTTCCAAGCTGCATAATGCTTTTCGTTGATACAATATCTACGATAAGCGGTAACAGGGTCTTCATGTTTATACTCATCTGGCATAGCCTGAGCAATTGGCGTCATTTCGCCTGCTGGAATATTAAAAGGGGTTTGAAAGAGAGCATTTTTAAGTTTTGTATAACTTAAATGCGTTCTAACATAACGCTCTGTATATTCCTCAGATAAAGCTATAAAATGTTTATATAGCCATTCATAATTTGCTCTGGACTGTCTAACCCAGATCGAACAAGGATGATTTTTATGCGTAGATTTGTATAAATTATGCATATCGGCATAAGCATCACCATCAAGTTCGCGATGGGCACAAGATAGCATTTGAGCTGTCTCGAGAACCATCTTAACTAGCATTTTATCAGGCTGAACTTTAGCAGCTTCAACCGGGTCTTCATCAAAATAAAATATATTCATGCTTATTTGTTCCTCCGGCTTTTTGTCATATCAGCTTCAAACCATTCGTAAGTTTGATGTTGAAGAATTTTTTTAGCACAATATTTAGCGCTATGAAAACATTTAGGGTTTTCTTTTTTATATTTGATTCCTAAATTAATTGCTTCAGCTTCAGTTATCATTTTTTACTCCGTTTATTTGTATCTATACATCCGTATAAATTTGTGCTATCTCATCAGTTATACTTTCAGCACTAGTATAAGACGCCCGAAGGCGTTTCGTTTTTATTTTCTGTCGGGTATTTTATAATCCGACCAATGCCCTTTAATTTTTTCAAAACCTAAATTATTTTGCATTGAAAATCTTAAGTAATCCATGGAACTTAATTCGCTTAAACGAAAATCCATTGTTTCACCTAATTCATTCATTGCTTCATTAAATGTATTGAAATATCCGCACATTTTTCTATAATTTTCAATAGGCATAGTAATTATTGCGTCTTCTTTTGTGTATTTTACTGCTGCTTTTTCCATTTATATCTCCATTATTGTCTTGTTAGTTCGTAAGTTTCGATCCAATCCAAATCTTGAACTGCAATTTGGTCATAGTTATGCCCAAGTATTTCTGGCATTGGCCAAGTCAAATCAATCCATGTTTCTTCATCACCTTCATGTTTTTCAAAATAATTTAAAGCATCGTTAAAACGCTTGTAATATTTTGTTCTTGCAATTTCAGTTTCAACAACATAAAATTCTTTGCTTATGCTAAGGCTCATCCAAACATATCTACCTCCATCTTCGTCTTTGAAGCTAGTTAATTTTTCAAACCTATCATTCAACAAGCCCTTTTTAAGTTTTTCTTGTCTTTCTTTGTTCATTTCTATCTCCATTTATATTAAATTCTTGAGGTATCTCATCAGATATGTTTTCACCTCTAACATATGACGCCCGAAGGCGTTTCGATCTAAATTAAATATATTGCAATTGTTTTTACAGTTACAAATATTATTATTCCCACAACAAAATGGGAAATTGTTATTATTATATCGTTTACATTCATTCTTCACCTATATAAGTAACATTTGCGCCATTTTTATTTAATTTTATTTCAACTAAAGTGTCTAAATTTCTTATGACCACTTTAAAACTTTTAGTCATTTTAATAAAAGTTAAGCCGAATTCTTCAATAAAATCTTTGGCATGCTCGATATAATCAGCAAAATCTTCGTATTCTTTTTCATTTTGCCATCTATCATATAAATAAAATAATCGACCATCGTCCATAATATTATTTATAAACCCAACAGTTCCTTGGTACATATCTTCAGTTAGTTCTTTATTCATGAAATTTTTTCCTTTAGTTTAGTTATATTTGAAATATCATGTTCTTCGTGCCAACCGTTTTGTGTTTTATTCATTCGAACGTGGTCCATTGAAAGAATTGATGCTATCTCTTCTCTACCAAGTGAATTTAATTCGATTTTATAAATTTCATTAGTTGGTTTTTTATTTATCAATGCTTCGCTTTTTCTTGCGTAGTATTTGCTAAAACATAACTCTTCTTGCTGCATATATTTATTTGTTAATTCATAGATTACCATTGTCTATTCTCCTCTTGTCGTATCTCATCAGTTATACCTTCACGACCGGTATAAGACACCCCGAAGGGTGTTTCGATTTAACTACTTGGTTGATAGTTAAGAACATCATTCTTTTTGAAAACTCTAGAACCTTTAAGTTGAAAGTCATCTTCGCTAGTTGCGTTAATTATTTTTTCAAATACGCATCCATACCCAGGACTTTGCCAAGTACCAATATGACCCCAATCATTATAATAAAGATGTAGCGTTACACCATTTTCTATAAAAGTAGAATGGTTCATAATTTGTTCATTATTTAATTCAAATAAATAAAGTTCAAACTCATATTTTTTAACTTTAGTTGTAAATGTAAAACTCATATATTACTCCATAATTATCCCTATCTATACATCCGCATAACTTAAAATAAAGAGGGAATCGAACCCTCTCACCAAAGTGTTCACTTTGGGCCACCAGGTAGGGAATCGAACCCTATACACCAGATATTCATCTGGCTTCCATTCTTTAAATTGGTGGGACTCGAAAAGATTCACCTGGCCAGGTTTGCCCGAGTTCAGCTCTTCTCTTTTCGTTGCTCAAATATTTGATGGCTTCGTGGTGTAATCACACACTTTAAGCATTTCCTCTTTTGCCCTTTGTACTTCGTTGGTAACACCCCTCGTAAGCCTTGCCTAATAAACCAATTTTTATTAGGTGGAATTAGTGTCCCTCCATACTCATATTTTCTAACGCACGTCCCATAAACTTTTTGTCGTATCTCATCAGTTATACCTTCACGACCGGTATAAGACGCCCGAAGGCGTTTCGTTTTAATATTGAATTACTACCTCTTCATTATCACAAAGAATAATTAAGGCTTCATCTTGAAGGTCTTCAACTTCAACTTGGTACTCATGAGCCGCTTCTTCGATCGATTTAAATCCATCAAAGTCACATCTCAAAGCAACCACGTCTAATTTATATGGATTGTCTTCGTCATGAACTTCACCTAAGAACTCAACCAAACCAAAAGCTTGATTTACCGTCCAGTTAGCATTTTCATCACTCATTAATAATCCAACTGCCTCACTGTCTGTCATTTCCATTATTATCATTTTTATCTCCGGTAATTAAATCACAATTGCCCACTATTTCTAATGAGCAATAATTATTTAATTCCCTTACTTATACATCCGCATAACTTTTAATTTCGATCGATTCAATTGCATCGTCATGAATGCAATTTCGTCTCATCCAATAATTAACTTTTTCAAATAACTCAAGTAAATTGTCGCAATTAAACTCTTTTTGCGTTAATTCATTCCAGTCGCGGTACTCAACTACATATATATCCATTTTTATCTCCATCAATTAAATCACAATTGCCCACTATTTCTAATGAGCAATAATTATTTAATTCCGATCGATTTCAATTATGCTTAAAGCATTAAGAACTTCAGCCATAAGCTCATCGGCTTGGCTTGGTACACAATACATTCTATGCAATTTGCCAATAATTGGCTCATACATTTCATGAATTGAATTTGCTTTTGCTTGAAGTTGTTTGTTTTCTTCTTCAAGCTTGGCAATTTTAGAAACCATTTTATCCATTCTTTCTTGAATTCGGTCTTCTCTTCTTCCACCTTTGTGATGCATATTTTTCTCCATCAATTAAATCACAATTGCCCACTATTTCTAATGAGCAATAATTATTTAAT
>VMHT01110965.1_pt1 | contig 11467 bp, 22 predicted proteins | sample 4693611 | NCBI WGS metagenome assembly VMHT01 (sample SAMN12280063, study PRJNA550983) | marine metagenome | isolation source: seawater sampled from same location over 5 years 0.02-0.2 micron viral filtrate | place: USA: collected off the coast of southern California halfway between the port... ... | reverse complement strand
TATTTTTTTTTTAAAATTTACTCATAATTAAAGAATATCTAAGATAATAATAAATTAAAATTTTAATTTATGAAAGTATTTCATAAATTTTAAAATTGTAAAACAATTAAAATTTTAATTTATTATTATCTTAGATATTCTTTAATTATGAGTAAATTTTAAAAAAAAAATAAAAATAAATTCATTTTTCGCATTTCTTTAAGTATGAATGATTTTGCATTTGTATTTAAAGAAATCCAAATTCCAAAAATGGCGATTATTTGTTAGAACTAACAAAAATTGAGCCCGAACTTGTAAAAAACTATTTCTGGGGAGATCTTCTAAAACTGAGGTCAATCCACTTAAAATTTTTTTGTTTCTAATAATAATATGGAAACTAAATTCACAGAAATATATGATAAATCTGTTTGGGGAAAAAGAGATGGAAAGGGAACGAGTGGAACTGGAAGCAATGTATCTCCCGATACAAAATATTACATTAATCTTCTAATGAAACATATTGAGGATACTGGCTCAAAGACTATCTGTGATCTTGGCTGTGGTGATTGGGAATTTAGTAAAACTATTGACTGGAAAGATCTTGATTATACTGGGATTGATTGTGTCAAATCTGTCATTGATACAAATAATAATAATTACTCTAAGACAAATATTAACTTCATTCACTCAGATGCTACTCAAATACCGAAAGGATATGATTTTGTAATCCTAAAAGATGTCATACAACATTGGGATGATGAAGAGATCCTCAAGATATTACCTGAAATTATAAACAATAATAAATTTGTATTTTTGATAAATGGATACAAGTTTGGAAGATCTCCTGATAAAAATGATTGGACTGAACGAAATATTGATAATAAATATCATTATCATCCTATTGATATTCATAAAAAACCTATGGATAAATTTGACTATGAGCTAATTAGTGAATCTTCTAGACGATGCAAACAATTCTGCCTATTGACTCAGCAATCGTCGCCAGAGTCGTAGTCGTAGGGGGAATTATAATATTGATCTTCATATTTTTCATCATAATCAGCCCAGAACTTTGTACTGTTTTCCCCACTGAGAACATTTCCACATCCCTCGCCCCACTTTCCCCCCATATACTCGTGAATTCCATCCATCAATCCATCACACGGATTATCGCTTTCATCAGTAAATTCTGGCTGGTAAAGTCTTTTCAGCTCTTCCAGTACGAGATATTTCTTTTTTACATCAAGGGCAAGCTTACACCACATACACGACGAACAATCTCCATCTGGAAGAGGATCGTGCTGCGAGATCGCTTCGTGCCACCACACCATATTTTCTTTTCTTTTCTGTCGTTCGCTCGTTTTGTTTTTTGATATGAAATCAATTTTAAGAACAATCAAATTTTTCATCTTTTTCTTGATCGGGACGAAGTTGGAGACACTTATTCTCCAATAAACCAAACTGGTGACACTTATTCTCCAAGAACCAAACTGGTGACACTTATTCTCCAATAAACCAAACTGGTGACACTTATTCTCCAATAAACCAATCCATCAAATTACAAATGTAATTGGTGTAATTTATTTAAAATTATTTTGTTTATAATAAATATAAATGAACAAAGAAGGACAAGAACTGGTAGCAGATCTCAATTTGGAGATTAACAAACTGAAAGATGCTAAGGAATGTATAGAACGACAGAGAGATTCAGTCATAGATCAGTCTAAAACACTTCTTGGTGAAAGAAATGCTCTATTGGAAAGAAACAGAGAACTACATTGTCAGCTCAGAAAAGTACAGGAAGAATTAGATAAACATAAACAACCTGAATCACTAGGAGAAGCAATGCAGAGTGAGATGAATAAATACGGACACGTATTTATGACTAATTGACAAGAGGAGATTGATCTTTGGAAGAAAAAGTATGAATCAGCATCAAGAGCTTGGAAATTACTCTCACAAGCAAGTGATCAAAGATACAAACATATTATGAAAGAATTAGTGAAATTAAAGATGGATAAACTGAATCATTGGCTGGATAATGGTCGTGAAGGTCCTCAACCAAAAATTGACTAAAAATTTGATTTTTTTTAACAAGAATTAATATCAACAAAAAGGAGAAAAGATGTCTGCTGACAAGATGGCTTTGGCTATGGCGAAGAAAAAGATTAAGAAGTTGGAAGAGGAGAACAAGAAGTTGGAAGAGGAGATCAAGAAACAAAAGAAAGAACACATTCAGAAGATGATGAATTCGCCGAAAATCAGGATTGGAAAAGAACTATATTGCGAGGTGAAATATGCCCTTGGATATGGAGAAACAGAAGAACCAGATAGAAAAGTTATGTATGATGAAATCAATAAACTCAAAGAATACGAGACTATGATATACAATGTGTGGAGTGATTTGTATTGGGCGGATAAGGGAGGATGTGAAGTCAGTTTTAAGGATATAGCTGACTCTTGTGATTATTATGACAATGAGGAGTTTGTGAAGAAGGAAGTTGTTGAGGATGAAGAAGAATAAATCTTAAACTTTTACCATTTCATACTAAATTTTTTATCGTCAATCAAAAATGGACTAAAAATTTGATTGTTTGGAAAATTTGATTGTATCTCAAAAAAAGAAAAGAGTAGAGAAAAGAAAAAAGAAAACAAACAATGACTTCTGCACAGATTGACACGGTTCAGGCTCTGGAGAACGAGAACAAGATCTTGGCGGATGAAGTGAAGATGAAGGAACAGCTGATTCCTGGGATGGAGAAGATGATCGCATATCTCCAAAAGGTTCAGCAGGAGAACAAGAGACTCAAAGAAGAATGGGTAGATCCTGCGACTGTTGTGAAGTGGGAACAGGCACAAGTTTGGTTAGAAGAAAACAAGAAACTCAAAGAGGAGAACAAGAAACTGAGAGCATCAGTGGAAGAGGAAGAAGCCCGATATGAACATTGTAATGATGCGTGGAAGTCACATTATTATGCGGAGCAAGATAATCTCAAAGAGGAGATCAAGAAACTCAAAGGATGGAACAAGGAACAAGAGAAGGAAATTAAAGACTGGAGAGTAAATTTTAAAGAAGAAGTAGAGGAAAAAAAGAAACTCAAAGAGGAGGTGGAACTACTACACGATCAATTGGAGGATAATGAGGATGATAAGATCTGTGATCTTTTAGAGTGTGATCACTCTGATAGATACGACGCAATCTCTGAGCTCAAACAATACTGCGATAAATGGTCTGTAATTCTAACTGATATTGATGGAGATGATTTCTGTAATCTTCTAAGCGATTGTGGTTGGGAAGAAGTAGCTGGTGAGCTGGTGAGGACTTACTGACAAGTAGATGCGACACCATCAGTTCCAAAGAAATAATAGTGTAAAATTTTATCAATATGTATTTGTGATTCAGGATATTCCATATAAATTTTTTTTAACCAATTTTGATCTTCTCTTGCATTTGTATCAGAGTCGGTTCTCCATATCTTTGCGTATCTCTCTCTGTTCCATAAGTGATACTGCCAAGGAAGTCTTGTAAAGGTTTTAAGTTTATTTTTGTTTATTCCAGTAGGAACCAAACCCATACAGCCACAACCAAAACTACCAGATACAATAAATTCATCTCCATTTACTTTACAAAATTGATCGTATGTAATAACATCTGGAAGATCTCCTTTTATTTTTTCTATGACTTCACAAGTTGTTTTAAAATAATCATCATCAATTGTATCATCATCATCTAAATGAAAGAAATATTTTCCCTGAGCCATTTGTTGCATTCTGTTTCTTTTTTCGCTTAATTTGATATTTCTGTTGTCACAGATAGAAAGAATCTCAACTTTATCTTGTAGATTATTCTCCTCAATTTGTTTTGATATTTTTGTTAGAAGTTCATTAAAGATCTCTTTTCTTTCCAGTAGTGTAGGAATTAAAACAGATACAAGATATTGGCTCATTTATATTCCATATAAAAAAATTTGATTGTTTTTAACAAGAATTAGTATCAACAAAAAACACAGAAAAATGACTATGACTCCGGATCAATGCTTTGATGAGATGGCTGTTGCTCTTGGTCTCCCAAAGGACACAGGATACATTGATATTCTTGCGAGGGTGAAGCAGTTGGCAGAAGAAAACGAGGATAATCTTGCGTCGCTAAACTTCTATACCGAGCAGTGTGCAGAACTGAAAGATGAAAGGAAGAAACTCAAAGAACAAAACCAAAGGATGTCAGCCTACATTGATTCCTATGAAGTAAAATATTGTGAAACGTGTCTCGCTTATCATATGGATACTGAAGAGTACGGACACGGCGGAGTGTTTGTCAGAGCAGATTGGGGTCGTTATATTTGCGATGATTGTTACGACGATCTCCCTGATGAAGAAAAGTGTGGCTGATTGATTGATATTCTAAACTTTTACCATTTCATAAAATTCATTAGCAAACTTAGATCTTTTTTTCTTTTTTATTTGAGATTGAGTTGGTCTTTCTTTAAATGATGCAGGATAAGATATTGATTGTGTTAATCCAGTAAAATCTCTCATCATAACATCTATGGCTCTCCATCGTTGAGAATACATCATATTATTGAGTAATTTCTCAGCCACTTTCCAGTTTGGAATGAAGTATGACATTGTCATTAATACTCTGTATTCCTTATGATTAATAATATGGATTCCTTCTTCTAGTGATATTTTTTTTGCTCCTTTGGTTACGTGAATATGACTTGTATATCCTCCAAGATAAGTAATTCCATCATCTCTAAATTTATATGTTGGAGGAACTGGTCTTACTAACTGAGCATCATCTTCTAAAACAAGAATATTATTCATTTGATTTTGGGTGATGTATCTCCATAAATTCATATGTGATTTTAGACAAGCCAATTTACAGAGATGTTCTTTCATAGATAAATTATGATATGAAACTAATTTTTTGATCTCAGGAGAATTTACTGATATTTCATCATATGAAGTAGCCGACCATCTTTTGCATCCTTTATCCTTGTAATGTTCCCATCGTTCAGTTGCTGTATCTAAATTAATAACAAAAGTTGTTAGAGGATCTTCCATTTACTTTTATCAAGAAAATTAATCAAAAGAAATAACTACTTTTTTTGGTTTTACTTTAAGACCATAATCATAAACTTCACAACTGGGAATGAAATGACCTACATTTTTGATTCCCCATTTCTTGTATCCTTCTTCATCATAAATTTTATATTGAGTTTTTCTTTTTCCTTTTGGTTTGGTATATCCAAGGATATGTTTTTGTTCTTCATCCTTGTCCGTCATTATAATGAAATTATTTTCTATTATTTAAGTAAATATGGGAAAGAAAAAGGCAAATAAGAGATCTTCTAAAGTTATTAGTAATGTAGATGATGTTTATCCTACTATTTCTGTACTGACTCCAATTTATAACAGAAATAAATGGCTCCCATTGATGGTTGCGAACATAACAACATTTGATTATGATAAAAATAAATTAGAATGGTTTATTCTTGATAGTAAGGATGGTGATGAGGATGTTAAATTATTTCCTAATGAGATGATGCTTGATAATATTAGAAGATTAATTCATCCAATAAAATTAAAATATGTATATGTTGATCGCAAGATGACTATTGCTGAGAAAAGAACATATTTGAGTAAAAATATGAGTCATAAATGGTTTGCTAATATGGATAGTGATGATTTGTATTTTGATCAGTATCTGAAATATTCAGTTGATTTATGTCGCAAACATAAGAAACAATTTTGTGGAAGTCCTCAAATGATCTTCTGTTGGGCTCATAGAGATTATGAAATATCTGCAATCCAATGTTCAGCGAAACGTCAGGCACACGAGGCAACATTTGTAGGATCAAAGAAATATGTAGCAAGTATGGGTTATTACTCACGAAATGATGAGAAGGGTGAAGGATCAAAATTAGTTGATGGAAATGAGATGAATATGGTAAAAAGTGAATGTAAAGATTGTATGATGTGTATCTGTCATAACAGAAACACTTGTAATAAGGATACATTCATTGGAGCCAACGTTCAGGATTTTAAAGCAGAAGGAACAAAATTAGAAGTCTTAAAAGATATTATGAAAAAAGAGGTAGAAGAAGAAGGAGCAAAAAATTTAAGCCAATTTACAATTGATGATCCAGAAAAAAATATTGATAAAATTAAAGATGAATCTAAGCGATCTGAGGACACCGAGACCAATGCCTGATGACATAGAAGATTGGTCACCAGAGATAGAGGAATTATTGGCTGAGTGGGCTGAGGTTTCTCTCTGCTATCAATATCTTCATAATTACAGTACAAGAAAATACAAAAGAAAATATCATCATTATCAAATACCAATCATTGTATTAAGCACATTGACAGGAACAGCTAATTTTGCTGCTGATTCGTATGTTCCAGAAGGTTTTAAACAAGGATTCTCTGCTGTTGTTGGTTCTTTAAATATCGCAGCTGGAATTATGGGAACTCTTCTCGCATTTCTTAAATATGCTGAAATTTATGAAGGACATAGAATATCTGCTCTTGCTTGGTCTAAACTATCAAGAAATATTGAGATAGAATTAGCTCTTCACGATGCAAAAAGAAAACCTTGTAAAGAATTCTTAAAAGTAATGAGAAGTGAATATGATAATTTATTAGAAAGTAGTCCTAATATTGATTTAGACATCATCAATCTGTTTAATAAAAAATTTAGTGAAGATTATCCTAATGTAAGGAAACCAGTTATTTGTAATGGATTGAGAGAAATTAAACCATTTTATGCTGAGGAACAAGATTATAAGAAAAAGAAACCTGAGCCACAACCCACACCAATGGAGGAAGATCTCCAAGAACCATCCCCGGAGCCAGAACCAGAAATTAGTTCTATTGTTCCATAAAAATTTCTATTAAAATAAAAATGGTGGATTCTTTGGTTTATGATTCTCAAATGCTCCAAGCAATAGAAGATCTTCTAACAACTGCGGAGAGATATGATTTGGTAGAATATTTGAGATATTTAGAAGATACATTAACTTCACTAGATGATTGTTCATCTAATGAAGAAGAAGAAGAAGAAGAATTATATGATGTGGGAATGACTCACGATGGATTTTATTATCTGAAATAAAAATATTTATATTAATAAATGCCTGTTAAAGCTCCTGGATCTGATTGGGATGTAAATGGTTGTATTGCTTCTGCTGGATATAGATGGTGTCAAATATTAGGAAAATGTTTAAGAGCTTGGGAACAATCTTGTGATTATCCCAATAATTGTTTAACTTGGTATGATGGCTGTAATACTTGTCAATTAATAGAGGGTGAGGATGGTATGACTCTTGGTGCTTGCACTGAGATGTTGTGTTTTCAGCAACAGATGCCGTATTGTATGGTTCCAAAACCCGATCAAGAAGTAGGGATAGAACCTTGGAATAGAGGAGTAGTTGGTCCTGCTGGATTTCCTCAACCAGTGATTGACCCAATGCCTCCTGTGATAAATCCTTTTACGGGAGGTCACTGATAATTAAAATCTATGATAAATTAAATTTTTTCTTGTATGCCCGAATTGATGCTTGTCTTGATGGAAGATTCCAAAGAATCCAACGAGAAAGAGCCCCAGCAGTCATTGGAGCATTCCAATTCTCCCTCGCACGATGTCGTGCTAAGTATCTTTTTTTTCGTGCTTCGTCTTTGTGTGTGGGGAAGTCGCTCATTCCAGCGGCTCCGAAATGTGTTGTCTTGGTTCTACCATTTTCCAAGGAAAATATCGCCATCAGTTTCTTTTTGGGATCGGTGCTTTTTTTTATCACAACTTTTAATGGTTTTGATGACATTTTATTTTAATATAACACATATAAAATAAGTATGGTTGTCACAAATAAAAATAGATTTAATACTAAATATGGATTTAAGAAGGATGAGCCTCATAGTAAAGCAGAAATTTCTAAACTTACAGGAATATCTAAGTCAATTCTTGATCAGGTATATGATCGTGGAGTCGGAGCTCGTAAAAGCAACCCAGAGAGTGTTAGACAAGCAGGTTCAGGAAAAAAAGTTGGTGGTAAGAGTCTCAGGGGAAAAATGAGTGCAGAACAATGGGCGATGGCTCGTGTATATAGTTTCGTAATGAAAAGACCAGGAACTTGGGGAAAAGCAGATAAAGATTTAGCAGATAAAGTTAAAGCAAAGAAAATTAAAGGATATATGAGATAATTAAGTTTTATTTAGTAAATTTTTTTATTTGTATTAGTAAAATATGTCCTCATATAATGATGCTCCTGATACTCAATCTCCACCACCAAGTCCTAAGAAAGAGTCAAAGCCGAAGTCGTCCTCTGGTAAAATGTCAGACACCCAGAAGAAAGCCCTCACCAAACATATGGATAAAGTCGGCAAGGATATGTCGGCAAGTGAAAAGAAAAGTCACAGGATGAAGATGATGAGTCGTATGCGTAAGGGTATGTCTGTGACTAAGGCTCACAATGAAATCAAGAAAAGTAAATAAATTTCATAATTTAAATTTTTTTATTTACATTATTTATAAATGCCTCAAAAAGATCCTAACCGTGAGAGAAAACACCCAAATCCTCGCTATAAATTTAAGAAAGTACCAGAGCCAGTTGCTGAGCCAGTTGCTGCTCCTGAGCCTGAGCCTGAGCCAGTTGTAGAAGATTAATCAAAAGATAAAACAACATATTTTCTTTCTCTTTTAAAATTGTAACCTAAATTATTCTTATCAATTTGTTTTTGTTGGAGTTCTTGCTGAACTTTTGGAGAAATTTTAATCTCTATCTTGTTTCTAATTTTAGGATCATCATTTAATTCTGTAACTGCTCTTCTACAAGTTGGTATATCTCCGTGATTTGCTAATAAGATTCCTTTTTGATAAATTTCATCAATTTCTGTAAATTGAGTGAAAGCAATACTATATCCATTCCTACAATAATGAATGACTTTTTTAGCCAAAGAAATCATTTCCCCTTTTTCTCTGTAATTTAAATCCAAATTAGGTTTTTCATTTTGTAAATACAGTAGAAGATCTTCTGGTGTTGTGAAATCATATTCTGTTGAGAATGGTAAATCATCTGTCATTTTTTCTAAATATTCTTCTAGTTCTGTTTGGAGATCTTTCTTACTTAAAGACTTTGGATCCTCAATATCAATTTCATAAAGATCAATAAATTCTAATAGATCTTTTTTTGTGAAAGTTTTGTCAATCATTTAATAAGGACAAATAAAAAAAAAATAATGTTTTTACTTGTATAGATGAAACAAGTTGCCTTTTGTGTCCCAACAACAACCAATAAAAGAGATTGGAAAGATTTTAGTGAAACTCACTTATATAAGATACTTTTTGAGGAGTTAGAGAAATTTACTCCTAATGGATGCGAAATTACTTGTTATGTTGGCTATGATAATGATGATAAGATTTGGTCTAATCTTGATGAAAGAATGAAATGTAATGCTACTTTTATGAATTTTAAGATTAAGTGGATTGAGTTTGACTCATCAAAAGTTAAAGGAAAACCAACTTGGATTTGGAATGAACTGGCTAAAAAAGCAATTGATGATGGATTTGAGTATCTTAAAATTTTAGGGGATGATATAAGACTTCCTCGTGATAAAGGATGGTTAGGATGTTTTGTCAATAAATTAAAAAAAAAATGAAAATATTGGATTTGTAGCAGGATGGAGTAATAATGATGCAATTCCTACTCAGTTCCTACTTCATAAAACTCATTATGAAATATTTGATTTTATTTATCCAACTGAGATTCCTAACTGGGGATGTGACGATTGGATGTATCAAGTTTATCCTAAAAAATGGGCTCAGTGGTTAAAGTCATTTCCATTATACAATGTTGGAGGAGATCCCCGATACGATATTGAGTTTAATCCAAATTTTGTAAAAAGTATTGTAAAACGATACAAACCCAAATTTAATAGATTTCTATCCTCAAAATAAAATTAAATATAAAAAATATAAATGAGGGGCAGACAAGAATTAATAGTTGAGAAGAGACCAATTGATGTCGCATATGAGAGGATTGCAGAACTCAAAGCCATACTTCACCAGCAGAATTTAGTTCAGGAAAGACTACTCAATATGATTAAAGAAATGAATCTTTCTCTCAAAGACTTAAAGGATTTTAAGGAAAAGGAAGTCATAGAAAAAGAAAAACTAAGGCAAGGTTGGTTTTATTAAATTTAAAACTGCGGGAATTTTAAACAGATTCGTTCATTTTGTTAAGTTTTTTTTCTATGTAGTAAATATAAAATGGGACAAGGATATATTTACAAACTATCAAAGAATGAAAAATGCTATATTGGATCAACTAAATCACCATATGTATCTATTAGGATGGCTCATCATAGGGAAAAACATCGTAAAGGATTGAGAAATTATCAAGGATTATTTGATGAAGGAGATCCCCACGTAGAAATATGTGAAATGTTTTACTTTCCAGATGATGAAGTTTGGAGGCTCCGAAAAAGAGAACAAATATGGATGAGTCAAAATAGAGATACTTGTATTAACATTAGAAACTCATATATTTCTCCATCAGTTAAAAAGGAAAATGCTAAGAGAAGATGCAAGAAATATCATCAAAGTGAAAAGGGTAAATTAGCTCTTAGAAAAGCAGCGATAAATCACAAACTAAAAGATCAAACTGTAACTGGTCTCAAACGATCAAATCTGCTAGAAGAGTTAGATCAAATTAACGAGAAACAGAACTCTTTGAGGGCTTCTTCCTACCGCACACCAGAAGTCCCTCTCGCTGACCTTCCGGATCAATCTGCTTAAATTTTATTAAAGCCAACATTGTCATACATATAAATTCATTATCTCTTTCTAATCCAGTTTCTTTAAACTTGTGAAGACCTCTCCACATAATTCTTTTTACTTCTTTGATAGGCATTGCTTCCAGAGCCTCTCTAAGTAAATTATCTCTTGCTTTTTCATAATCTTTCATTGATTTTTTACCCAATGGAGCAGATGCTATTAATTTATTCTCAAAATAAAAACATACAGATCCTTTTGATCCTTGATGAACTACCATACTATCATTATAATTAATTTACTTTTTAAATAACTCTTCACCTGTTTTTGGATCCTTTATTAAGATAAGATTTACTCTTGGAGTTGCATATGATCCATTTGGTGATTGAGGATATTGTTTATTTTTTTGACACCAATCATTAGAATATCTTTCCTTATGTTCCTGAACTATTAACTCCATAAATTCTTTCTTTGTTGGAATCGTAGTACTGGAATTCCGCACGACATCACTAATAATATTATTTGCTACACAATAAATCCTGAAACTCTCAAAGAGTCTATCACCTGATCCTGGGGCTAATTCATAAGTCCTTTTCGTGCAAGGATCCCACTTATTAACTCTTTTTGCCGTCCATTTACAATAATCCTTCAGAAAATTTTGTAAATGAATTATTTTATTTTCATTATTCTCTTCATTTTCTTTTGTTTTCTTCTTTT
>VMHT01034634.1_pt1 | contig 11468 bp, 19 predicted proteins | sample 4693611 | NCBI WGS metagenome assembly VMHT01 (sample SAMN12280063, study PRJNA550983) | marine metagenome | isolation source: seawater sampled from same location over 5 years 0.02-0.2 micron viral filtrate | place: USA: collected off the coast of southern California halfway between the port... ... | reverse complement strand
TAGTGACACTGCTGATACCATGTCAGGTAGTTTAACTATTACTGGTAATACAGAAATACAAGGTGGTTTACTTGATATAAAAAACGCTGGCTCACAGTCAGAATTAAGAATGTACTGCGAAAGCAACAATGCGCATTATGCGGCTCTTAAAGCCCCTGCACACGCAGATTTCAGTGGCAACGTAGATATAACGCTACCAGCTACCGCTGGAACATTAGCCCTTACAAGCTCTAACATTACTGGTAATGCGGCTACAGCTACCACAGCAACAAACTCAGATACTGTAGATAACAAGCACATATCTGTTGTTACCAGTTTACCATCTTCACCAGACGCAAACACAATTTATTTTGTAACGAGTTAAATATGATTATCGACAACTATGAAATATTAGATACTGAACCTTTAAAACTAGTTATACGAGTTTTTCATAATGAACAAACAACGGATATTACTGTGTTTGAAGACTATTCAAACATACCCTTTACCGCTTGTTTAGATGAATGTTCTTTAAAATCTAATGAATGGATAGAAAGCTTGTAAGATGGCAATATACTGGATAGACCCTTATCTAAATACAAGTAGTAATGGCAATGGAACAACAGATACTACAACAGAAAATGGTAGTTATGCTGCTCCTTTTTCTTGGTCTAATTCACAGTTGTTTGCTGGGAATACTAATAGTCCAACTGCTATAACAACGCTCAATAGTACGACGTTAGCTAATGGTGATGAAATAAGAATAAAGGGTTTACCTTTTGCAACTTTATTTCAAAACTTAGGTCAAGTTTATTTCCAAATTAACGATCAAAGACCTGTAACAGGTAACTCAACATTCTCTTCTAACATAGACACTAATGTTCGTGTGTTTGCTTATGATACTACCTTCACAAATCTTTTTCTTCCAGATGCTGTAAATAATAATATCAACTGGATGTTTGGCGCATTTGATACTGCCGTTAATAGCACAGATATTAGGTCAGACTATTTTGATACTAATGAACAGTTTTTATATAGATGTGGATTTACTAGCAGTAGTGGCGGCACAGCAAACGGATATACCTATCCTGATTTATACCAATTAAAATCTGCATATTATACAGACGGTGGTGAGGTTACTATTGCCGATGGTCATTATGGCAATACACATTTTGCTTTTTTTGATAGTAATCTAGAAATAAAAATAAGTTCTGGTTGGACTTCTGAAACACAACGTGGCGGCATAAGTCTTATGCACTATTCTAGCGGTAGTACATACAGAACTTTATATTGTTTTAATGCTTTTGGAGCTAATCAACTGTATGGCAAAGCATCTAAGTTACATATAGATTGCCCAGAGCTTATTTGGGTTATTTCAGATTTTACGTATCACGATGATTTAATATCAGCGTATAACGGTAGTAGCACCGCATTGACCGCTTCTATTGGTGGGGCAATAGGCAGAGTGTATCATTATAGACCTTTTTTTGGTCATAGCAGTGACGGCACTAATAAAACCTATGAGTTACGTCAACACAACGGTCGTCAAGGTACAAGTTATTTTGGAAACTATGGCAATTCACAAAACACAACTGTTAAGTATTACTTTATTATAATTCAAGATATATACAATTTTTATAATTATTTTGTAAATGGTATCGATTTACACCTTGGAACATTTATTCACAAAAATGCTAACTACTATAGTTCTTATGATGGATTTTGGAAGTTAACTGTTAGTAGTAGTGGCACTTATCCAGAATTTAATAGTATGACATTTTTGCCAGGAAGTTGTTATGGGTTTGCTTCTCATAATACTTATTATTCTGGAAAATCTACTACAATGCTCCCATCGAACTCTACAACTGGTAACTTTACAAATATCACATTAAATTTTCCAACAGGTACAGATACAATTTATCGTCCGTCTCTAGCTGGTAGTCCTATGGTTGGTATTCCTAATTATTATCCCCCACTAAAAGGAAGTGGTTTAGGTGAAGAGGCTACTTATGTATCCGTAGCTTCTATTCCTATAAATGGAAATAGATGGTTTGATGTTACCTTAGATATTACACCAACTTTTCCATTGGTAAATGCACCAATGGGTATTTTAGAGTGTGGCGGTTCTGATTATCGTTCTGCAATATGTGATATAAATGCATTGGGTAGGGGAGTTACAACTACAAATGAGTCTGTGTTATATCCATTTGATGCTAATGACTATGATGGCAAACCGATTGTAGCAATTCCACATGGAAATCATGGCAATAGTGGCTCACCAGCATTAATGTATAATGATACTATTTCTAGCGTTGATTGTTTAGTAATACAGCATAGTCGGGTATCTGGTTCATATGAGTATAGATTACCTTTTGTTTTGAAATTACCAGATAGTTGGAATAATGACTCAAGTGATGACGTAATAAGAGTCCAGATTGATATAGCAAAAAGTTCTTCTTTCTCTAATATTAATCAACAATTTTACGCTATATCCAGAAATGGTAGTTCTACTTCTCCCCACGTCATTGGTTCAAATTTTACTGTTACAAGCACAGATGTAAGTTCTCCTGACCAAGAACAATTTAATCTTACACTTAATGGTCGAAACACTAATCCCAAACCTACATCACTTTTTTGTTGGATTATATTTAGGTTTCCAAACAATACAGATAATATGAAATTTTATATTACAGATATAGCTTCGAGTGCTGTCTAATGGCTCGACCTACTGTAGTATCTTTTGAAAGTTTTCTGAAAAAGTTTAATGTTACAAGTTTCGTTTCATTTTCTTTATCAGCAACTAGTACATCAACAAGTGGTGACGTAGGTAATCCCAGTGGTGGGGGTGGTGGTAGTGGTGGAGCTACTAATATCCGTATCGGATCAACAACACCAACAAGCATTTATGTCGGTAGTACGCAAGTAACTGAAATTTATGTCGGTAGCACAAAGGTGTGGGGATAATGTCTGACGATTTACACGCCCATGAAGAATTATGTCTTGAACGATATCGCGGCATTCGCTTGCAATTAGATAATCTAGAAAAGCGCATGTGGCGGTTAGAGGGTTTGATTATGATTAGCACCATAACAGTTATTGGCGCGACAGTAGCTGTTATAACAATGGTGGTCTGATGGTTGTAGCAGAAGCATTAGCAGGCATAGCGTTAGTAAAAGGTGCAGTAGATGGCATCAAGTCTGCTATTGGTACAGCTAATGATATAGGTGATATTGCGCACTTTATTGATGACCTGTTCAAAGGTGAGCAAGACATACAAAAGAAAAGAAAGAAAGCTAACAAAGATCCATTTAGTGTTCACTCTGTTGCAGAAGAGACAATCAACGCAAAGCTTGCTCAAGAACATATGGATGAGATAAAGCAGTTAATTGACCATAGGTTTGGTCATGGCACATGGGCAGGTATTATTTCTGAAAGAGCAAAGCGGATTGCTGAAGCAAGAGAGTTAGAAAAACAAAAAAAAATTAAACGCAAAAAAGCACATGATAACTTCATGCATAACCTTGAAGTTACAGGTAGTGTGTTTTTGGGTGTGGTTGTATTGGCTGTATTAGGTTATTTGTTTGTATTTGTTTTATAAATTGTGCGTTTTACTACTGCATTAATGCTTTATAGTGTGCTTGAAAGGTAGGAAAATGCTTGGGGTTATTAGTAAAATATTAGGGTCTGGAGATGTTGTTGCTAAAGGGCTAGACCTTATCGACAATATGCATACTTCAACTGAAGAAGAGATACAAACAAAGGCAAAGGCTAAAACAGATTTATTAGCCGCATATGCACCATTTAAAATCGCACAGCGATACTTAGCATTGATGTTTGGTCTTACATTTTTATCTAGTTATTTACTGACACTTGGCATGACTATCTTTGATAGAGGCAATCCTGATGATGTAACCAAGGTAATGGAACAGTTTAGTATGAACTATGCCATGTTAATTATCTTAGGTTTTTATTTCGGAGGGGGCGCAGTCGAAGGATTTTTAGATAGGAAAGCTAAAAAGTGAAAACATATTTAACGAACCTTATAGCTAAGCATGAGGGTAAACGTCTTGCCATGTATCATGATACAGTAGGTGTACCTACTATAGGCTATGGGCATAATTTATTAACACCTATATCAGAACGTGCGGCTATGGTTATCTTAGAAGATGACGTTGATGTTGCATTATCTGAGTTAGATGAGAACATGGAATGGTGGCGCGACCTTCCAAACAAAGCACAGATTGTTGTAGCTTCAATGGTATTTAATCTTGGCTTCCCACGTTTTTCTAGATTTAAAAAGATGATTGCCGCTCTTGAAGACAGAGACTTTGATGAGGCCGCTAATCAAATGCAAGATTCCAAATGGTTTTTCCAAGTAAAGTCTAGAGGCATAGAGCTGTGTGAGATTATGAGGCAAGCTAATGAAGACTGATGAAGAGATTGTAAAATTATATCATGAGCTTGGTACTTATAATGCGGTTGCAGAAGTAGTAGGTTGTGGCACTACTACTGTATTTAGAAAAGTAAAACAATTTGAAGAGGCACAGTTAGATAAAGGGTACATCTTACCAGAAATACCTGACGATGATTTACCTATTGAAGATGTAATAGACCATCTTAAAAAACGATTCTCTAAGCGCAAAGAAAACAAAGAAGCAAAGCATTGGATGAATGTCGATATGAAAAGCGACATGCCCATTGGATTGCTTTGGCTTGGCGACCCACATATAGATGATAATTATTGTGATTGGGGTCAGCTAACGAGTCATGTTGACCTTATTAAAGGCACTGACGGACTCTATGGATGTTCGGTAGGTGACTACCAAAACAACTGGATAGGCCGTCTAGCACGCTTATACGCGGAGCAAGACACATCTTCTAAGACAGCTTGGCGTTTGGTTGAGTGGTTAATCTCAAATATGGATCCGTTAATATTAATTGGTGGCAATCACGATATGTGGTCTGGCAGTGGCGACCCTTTGAAATGGATTGCAGGTAGTCATACAATACATGAAGAGTGGGAATGTAAAGTATCTTTAAACTTTCCTAATGGTCGCAAGTGTAGGATACATGCCGCGCATGATATGTCTGGTCATAGCCAATGGAACTCATTGCATGGTCAAACAAAGATGGCACGGTTTAAACAGCATGCGGAGCTTTATATAAGTGGGCATAGGCATAACTGGGGATTAGCTCAAATAGAAAATGTTGAGCGCAAGACTACATCATGGCTTGCAAGAGCAAGAGGATATAAGTTTCATGATACATATGCTGTTGTAAAAGGATTTGACCAACAGAACTTTGGGCAAGCTATCTTACAGGTGATTGACCCCCACAACGACAGCCCTGTTTCTTGGGTTCAATGTTTTGCTGACCCATTAGAAGGTGTTGATTATCTTCAGTATCGCAGACAACTGCGGCAGTAACAGCCGCATATCCTGCTATATCTTCCCAATGGTCTAGCTTATGTGGTGATTCCATGATGCGTGCTATCTTCACAAGCATCATCATCACGCCCACATCTGTAACACCATAGGTTTGTTTCTTGTGGTCATAGGCTGTCCAGAAACGAGCAATGTTAGAGAAGTTTTCTCTTGGCGTGCCGTAATCCTCTCCTCTATCTTGGATAGTTTGTTTACATCTCTCAAGTAATGCCACTGCAAATTCATGCTGTTTCATTTAATGTTACCTCCTAGAGATAAACCTCTGCGCCAACCAGATATATTTTTGTACCCTTGCTTTGTCATAGTGGGGCATTTGAGTGGTGCAATTCGCCCATAGGTTTGCACCTTTGAATTATTTTTTGTAGCTAGAGTTTTTTCGTTTAATAAACGAAGCTCATCTTTAAATTCTTCTAATGTTTGTGTGCTCATTTTGTGCTCTTTTTAAAAAAAACTGCATTATTAATATCAAAATGCATCACATTATATCACAGTGTTTCTCAATCTTTTGCATTAATGCAGTATTCAAATTACGTAAGAATGATTTGTAAGTGATTGTAATATATAGGAAAGATTGGTCGGAACGGCAGGATTTGAACCTGCGACCCCTACACCCCCAGAGTAATGCTCTCTTGTTTTAACCTTTTGTTTTTATTAAATCTACCTTTCTTATAATAAATTGATTGTGTCAATAATGTGTTGTTCTGACACTGATGCATACCGAAGAACCATACGTTCAGATGACCAACCCCCAAGCTTCATTAATGCAGGCATCGTTGCCCCTTTCATTGTGAGCCTCGATGCCCAATGATGCCGCCAATCATGTATCCTAAAGTCTTCAATGCCTGCTCTCTTGCATGCAGTAAGATGCACCCTTCTTAAATTTTTACCTTCTTTATATGGAACACCATGCATGTTAGTAAATAAATCATAATGATTTGTATTAATAACAGAACGCACTCTTGGGTGTAGTGGCACTATTCTTCTCTTACCTGATTTTGATTTATCTATAAGGATAGAATTATTCTCAAGATTTATGTGTTTTGATTTTAATGTTATTGCCTCCCCTACTCTTAGACCTTCATAACAAAGGGTGATAAATAGTGGGCGAATAAAATCTGGGTAGGATGCAAGCAACTTTTCTTGCTGTTCGATAGTTAGAAATCGTATCCTATCTTCTGCATCTTTTTCTCTTGGTATTTTAATTGGCACTTGTCCATAGTTAAGGATAGCAACAAGTGTAGCGCGGATGCGGTTAGAATAAGAATTAGCTTTGTCTTGTAAAAAGGTATTGCGATAGTCAAACCAATCTTCTTGTGTGAACGTGTTAATTAATTTATTGCCAAATGCCATCTTTAATTTAGGTACACAAAACTCATCGAAGGTATTTCGGTTTTTTAGATTGAGCCATCTATCTGCAACTAATGAAAAAGGGGTGGTATTATTCACCCCTTCTATTCTATATAATGCTTGCGCTTCTAAAGATTGAAGTATTTCGTGCGCCTCTTTTCTTTTACGCTTGCCTGTAGATTGCCGTATTGTGATTGATTTATCATATCGTGAGACGGTTCCTCTGATGTGATAATATTCTCCTCGTTTGTATAGCTTGAGCATGTTGTACTCTCTAATAGTTTATCGAATTGTTCTTGTGTAAGAAACTTAGTCTGTCCCATCTTTGAATATTCCAAACCATTGGCTTTTATATAATGCATCAAAGCCCATTCAGATTTATCAAACATGGATTGCACTTCATCAAAACGGTATATCATCTACAGAAACCTCTTCTAATACAGTCATATCTTTAAAGTCTGTTTTTTGTGGCGCAGATTGCTGTTGCTTCTCTGATATTTTTAATGACAAATATTTGCCTGCTGTATCAGAGTGCTGTCTCCAAGCCGCGATGCGTTTATCTTGATTAATGCTACCAGAATATTGTGGCTTTTTATTTTCTTCAGTAGCATCTTCTTGTTCATACAAGACACCTATTCTTTTGAAGACACCTATCATGGCATTGCCTTTATAATCTGTGTCCTTCATAAGAGCGATTGTATCTTGCTGTCCGTCTATATCTAGACGACCAGTAAGTAATAGGCTCTGCTCTTCTTTAGGTTTGAATGCCGCGCCTGTGTTTGGTCTTTTCTCTGCCATTTAAAACTCCTTTGGCTGTAATGTTTTGGTAGCATGTTCTTTCTTTTGTGCTGACCAATTGGGTTTAGATGCTTCATTGCCATCGTCATCATCTGAAGGCAAACCAAGCATTGCTTGTAGCCCATACCTTTTGGCATAGGTTATTCCACTGCCCATCTTTTGTGGGTCAGCAGGGTCTTTGGAACGTATAGGTGTGCGTGATGTGCGTGACTCTCCTGATGGTGCATGTATAAGTGTTGTGCTTACAAATACCATTTGAGATTCTGCATCAAAGTCTATGTCTTGTGTGAAGCATAGACCGAACTCATTAGCTTTAGATGCCGCATCAATAACAGATTCCAGACTAGCATAATTAGATCTGAAATGTGGGTTCTTGCTATCCTTCTTTGCAGATACAGATAGCTTTTGAAATTCAAGCAATGCCATATTTAAATTGGTTGGTAGTGCTTGTTTTGCTTTAGTTTTTATTGTAACATCATTCATGGTTAGCTCCGAAATGGGTTGATTGTTGTGTATAATATAAAGGGCAGTTGCTTCATGTAGCTGTCCTTTACTTATTGATGGTAATTCTTTTTGCGCCTCTCTTATCACGCCTGATGGTTAGTAAATCACAATAGACCTCACGCTCATTGTCATTCATCAACGCAACTAATTCTTTTTTGTACTCTGCATTTTGTTTGGCAATCTCATGCGTCTCAACATATTCATGCGCTGTGCGCACAAAAAAGTTATCTGTGTTAGCGCATCTAGAAGACAGCCCATCTATATTAACCTGCTTCCAATCTATCTTAGAGCTATGGTCGGCTTGTGGCTCTATGTTATTAATAACTAAGTTCCAGAAGTTAATTGCCTGTGTGTGAACATCGCGCCAGTAATCCTCATTCCATTCTATGCGCACAGACTCCCAATCATTGCCGAATATCACGGACAAATAGGCAGAGTCACAATTAGATATGCGCATATATAAATGTATTTGTGGCAGGTATGATGCCAACATATCATCCATCGTATTACGTGAAGATGTATGTTTGCATTCTAATACAGAATGCTTGCCGCCAAGATGTAATAGATAGCCATCGAGTGTGCCTTTGTATGGCACATGTGCAATTGTTTTCTCGAATGTCTGCTGATAAGCAACATCATCTATTTGTAGATTAGGATGGTTTTCTAAAAACCAATTAATATTGAATGCTTCTGTTTGTGTGCCAAGCATTACTTTAAATATGTGAGACAAATCATCTGGCTGTTTGCGACCAGTTTTGATTTCCCATAGCTCATGCCAATCACCTTTAATAATTTTATAAAGGTCTGAGCCTCCAATAAATCCTGTTCTATCCATGAATATCTCCTGTATTTATTCATTACTATATCATATCTAACTATTACTTTCAATGCATAAATGCAGTACCTCAAACATAAGTTTACGTGGTTTGAGTCTTGGTTTGATTATATCTACAAACTCTGCATAGGATGGCATGAATTTAGATTGTTCTTTGACTGTATCGATTGCATCTACAACAAGGTCAGCAGGATACTTGCTGAGATTTTGTGCGATAGCTTTTAGTTTTGCATTAGCCGCATGACCATCAAAGTTTGCAGGGAGTATGACAAGCAAGAGTATGTCTTTCAACCGCTCCTCAATATCTGGGATTGGTAGCGGTTGAAGAGACATTAAAACTTTTTGATATGACTTGCGTATATTTTCAAGCGATGCATCTTTAGATATTGTGTAGCCTTTGAGTTCAAAGTCTTTAGTTACTTGAATGTCCAAGCCCACTGATTGCTCTAAGTATCTCTCCAGATTGTTTGTTGTTCTGTATGGTGTTGACTCCAGCTGTCTTGCTATTGCCATTTGTTGCTGAGAATCTGTTAGCGTTACGACACCAGTTTCTGTATGCGGCGTTAAAGTCTTTATATTTTTTTCCGCTCGCTCTAACATAGTCTTTGAATTTATCTGCTTCAAGCTCATGATTAATTGTAACTCCTTGGTTGGTTGAATTGATTTGTTGTGTAACTTCATTAGATAACTGCCACTCTTCTATATTGTTTATATAGTTTACTGGTAGTTTAGTGTGTCCCTGTGATACATGGTTGTATCTCTCTGACACAGGTATGTCCCCCTCTGCTACATGTAAATAATAGCGAGTGCTTTTGCCCTCATGCCCAGATGCTCGTGTTATAAGTTCTGCATTTTCGAGCAATAACATTTTGCGATTGACAGTTGTTCTACTCATGCCTGTTCTATTTGCTAATGTAGATTGAGATGGAAAGCACATGCCTGATGCATCTGCGTGGTCTGCTAATATGACGAGCAACCACTTAGATAAAGCATCAGGTGTCTGTGCTTTCATAGCCCATGCAATGTGGTGAAACATATTATCTCCTGTTTTAATGCATTAATGCAGTTATTTATATTGACATATATCCTGCATTTATGCAATATGAATTAAGCGCATATCGTCTCCTGTTAGCGCGGTGTGGTCTGGCTCAAGTGTCCTCCCCACTTAGCCAGACCATAAACCTTTCAGCTAACAAACTATCTGCTTCCATAACTATAAACTTTGGGCCTGAGCGTTGTTTGTATAGATACAAATCAGCAGGTTGTTTAATGTGTGTTTTAGTTAGGAAAGAAAACCCTCTGCCATTGGATTGGTATTTGCTTTCAGCTACCAATCCTCCCAATCTTGTTTCGATTTTGATGTCTGAGCTAAACTCTCCTCCCATTGCCCCAGAGAGCGGTTGCCTTTTGGCTTCACAGCCTTTGGCTTGGAAGAATTTAACCCACCATCTTTCGTGATAGCTACCTTTGTCGCGAGATAATCCCATTCGTAATGACTCCAACACTCATCGCAAAATGTATGGCTTGCGGCAGTTATTACAAACCAATAGCTTGTAATGCCACAATGCTGACACTTTGCAGGTAATCCTCTATTGTCTGGTTTCGATTTTGATTTTGGCATTCAATGCGTCTGCCCAACAGGTAAACATAAAACCTGATGGTACTCTTTTATATTGTTCCCACTTGTGTATGAGAGATGAAGTACATCCAATCTTGTCGGCTAAATATTCTTGTGAATATCCTTTGCTGTTACGAATTGTAACAAGGTCACTCACTATATCTCGCCAACTATTTGTAATTGTCGTTGGCGTTTTGAGATGTATAAATTCTGATCGCATCTTCAACCTTTTGTGCTGTTGATAGACGCAAATCATTCCCCATTCTTGCGCGGTAATAAGTTGATGTTGGCACATTTGCTAACTTAAAAAAGGTAAGCAAACTCTCCCCAGATTGTGCAGATAGTTCAGTTAATTGATTTAAATATGTATGCATAATATTTATATAATGCATTAATGCACCTTGTACAATAGGTTTGTATGATATATGCTTTATAAATTGCTAATGCAATAAACATAACACTGTGTCATATAGCTGATATTATCAGGGAGGACTCAATGACTACAGACCCAATGAAGTGTCAAGAACAAAATGCAATACGCGTTTGGATGCGTCAGGTTATGCAAGATAGGGAGTGGAGTGCCAACCACTGGGCGACTCTTGCAGGTACATCACCTACAAATATTACAAGATTCCTCAATGAAGGCACATTCACGCCATCATCTACAACTATAGCTAAACTTGTGCATGCCGCAGGTTCACAGCCAAACTTTTCTTCTACTCATAATCTTATGATGCAGAAGGTAAGGCAAATTGTTTTATATAATGAAGCAAACCAAAAGATAGATGTAATTGGAGTGTATGGAATGAATGGAGATTTAAAAGCTTTTAAATCGTGTTTTACATATACATCATTAGGCATTGTTCCTTCTGATATAATTGTTGTGAAACCAAATGATATAAATAGTAGCATTCAAGGACAGAAATATTTGTGTAGTAATGAT
>VMHT01008431.1_pt1 | contig 11469 bp, 9 predicted proteins | sample 4693611 | NCBI WGS metagenome assembly VMHT01 (sample SAMN12280063, study PRJNA550983) | marine metagenome | isolation source: seawater sampled from same location over 5 years 0.02-0.2 micron viral filtrate | place: USA: collected off the coast of southern California halfway between the port... ... | reverse complement strand
TTTATTACCCAAATAACAGATAATCTAGTATTTGAACAAAATACAGCAGCTACAAGAAATCAATTCTTAAGCCAAGTAAATCCATATTTAGAAAGTGTTCAACAACGTCAAGGTTTGTATGCTTTTAAAGTAGTAATGGATGATAGTAATAATACAGCAGATGTAATTGACAGAAATCAATTAGTAGGTGCGATTTATATCCAACCAACGAAAACAGCTGAATTTATTTACTTAGATTTCAACATTTTACCAACAGGAGCTACGTTCCCAGTATAAAAAGTTTAGAAATCGAATATTTATAATTGAATAAAAAATAAGAAAATAATAATAAAATGGCAGTATTAGATCCAAACGAAATATTTTTCACAGCATTTGAACCAAAACAGACAAATCGCTTTATAATGTACGTTGATGGTATACCATCATATGAAATTAAAGGGGTAGGTGGTATTAATGTAGCTCAAGGAACAGTAGCTTTAAATCATATAAACGTTCAACGTTTTGTGAAAGGTAAAACTACTTGGGGTCCTATATCAATGACACTATTTGATCCAATCACACCTTCAGGAGCTCAAGCAGCTATCGAATGGTTAAGATTGCATCATGAATCTGTAACAGGTAGAGATGGTTATTCTGATTTTTATAAAAAAGATTTAACTCTTAATGTATTAGGTCCTGTAGGGGATGTAATATCAGAATGGATCATTAAAGGTGCTTTAATTACCTCAATTAATTGGGGTGATTATAACTGGGATGATGCCGACACAGCAGTGAACATCTCATTAGAAGTTCAACCTGACTACTGTGTATTAAATTTCTAATACAAATTATATCATATATTTTTAAGAGGAGCTTGGTTTTACCAAGCTCCTTTTGTATATTTAGGTATTAATATCATAAGGAAAATTCTTTAATATTTTAAAATTTTAAAAATTATGGAAATATTAGCATTTATTTTAGGTATAAGTACTATTGCATTTATTGTTGTAGTAGTGGTTATGTTTATGAATAGTAAACAAATTAAAGAATTAAACAAACAAATTGAAAATTTAAAGTCAACTTGTAATGAAATTTATAGTAATATAAACAATTTAGAAAGCAGAACTTTAAATGATCTTAAGGAAGTTGAATTTAATCAACGTAGAGAAAATGAAGGTATTATACGTTTTGTTGATAGTAGAGTTGATAAACTAGAAGACAAAATTCATAAAAACTTCGATATTAAACAAAAACAATCAAAGAATTATTAATTAACTTAGGTTAAAGAATTTTCCTTTATGATATTTATCCACGAAATTAAGTTATAATAAAATAAAATTTATATGGAAGAATTAAAATTACCTACTGAACAAGTAGAACTACCTTCAAAAGGATTAGTATATCCAAAAGATAATCCCCTATCTTCAGGTGTTGTTGAAATGAAATATATGACGGCAAAAGAAGAAGATATTTTAACAAATCAAAATTATATCAGTAACGGAACGGTTTTAGATAAATTATTAGAATCTTTAGTTATTAGCGAAGGAGTTAAAGTAAAAGATCTAATTGTAGGAGATAAAAATGCTGTTTTAGTAGCAGCTCGTATTTTAGGATATGGTAAAGATTATACCTTTTCTTATGATAATACAGAGCATAAAGTAGATTTATCAACTTTAGAATCAAAACATTTTGATGAATTACTTATCACCCCAGGAGTAAATGAATTTGAATTCAAACTTCCTAAATCTGGGAATACTATTAAGTATAAATTATTAACAGGACATGATGAATCTAAAATCGATAGAGAAATTAAAGGATTAAAAAAGATAGATAAAAATGCTTCTCCTGACCTATCTACAAGATTAAAATATCTAATTGTATCTATCAATGGTGACTCAGATTCAAAATCTATACGTAAATTTGTAGATAATTATCTTTTAGCTATGGATTCTAGGGCTTTAAGAGAACATATTCGTAATACCCAACCTGATATTGATATGAATGTTACTTTGGACAGCGGTGAGGAGGTCGCAGTCCCGATTAGTATCAACTTTTTTTGGCCTGACTATTAATATTATATCTCAATCGAGAAGAAATTTATTTAAACAAATACATGAAATTGTATTTCATGGGAAGGGTGGATATGATTGGGAAACTATTTATAATATGCCTATATGGCTTCGTAAATTTACATTTCATGAAATAAGTGAATTTTATAAAGCAGAAAATGAATCTTATAAAAAGTCAACAAATTCAAAAACATCAACCCTAATGGATTCATCTGGAAAAATAAATTCCCCAGAATTCTTAAAAAATTCTAAAAAACCAAGCCAACCAAATTATGTTACAAGAGCGTCAAAAAAATGACGCTCTTTAATATTTATAATAAAATCCCACCTCCATGGCTGAAGATATTAACAAGTTAATTAATGACCTTAAAAAATTACAAAAGGAATATACTGTATTAACTAGTAAAAAAGCCCCACTATTTGATACTTCTAATATAGAAAATACTAAAAATGCGATAGACGCTATATCAACATCGATTGAAAAAGCTAAAGAAGAAGCATTACGTTTAGAATCAGGATTTAATGGTGTGTATGGGGAACTTCAAGGGATTGTATCTGAATTATCATCTACAGAATCTGCAACTAAAAAAGTTGAAAAAACTTTTAAAGGTATATCTAGTCTTACTCGAGATTTACGTAATGATCAAAATGGTCTCTATCAATTATCCTTAAAAGATCTTAAAAAAAGAAAAGAAAAACTTAGAGATCTTGATGCAGAAGCTAGATACCAAGCTGAAAGAGTAGAACAAGAATATAAAGGTACAAAAGCACTACAAACAGGACTATTACTAGGTAAAGATAAAAAAACACTTAATGAAGGAGCATTAAAAGTAAGAGCTAAGTCTTTAGGAATTACTGTTAAACAATTAAAAAATGATGCTGCTATCTTAGAAGGTAAAAAAGGTGGATTTAGTGTTTTACAGGATGCAAATGATGAATTAGATAAAAGAATAAAAAAAGAAGAACAAATTAATGGACTAATAGGTTTAGGGGGGGCTGCTGTTGAAGCTATTGGTGGTGCTCTTGATAAATTAGGAATGGGTGGTCTTAAAAATGCTTTAGGATTAAATGAAGTTCAAGATGAAATGCGTTCTATAGCTGAAGAAAGGTTAAAAGAAATTAAAGAAGGGTTAAAGGAAGGAGAAGAAGCTACTTTATCGTTTGGTGATAAAATGAAAGTCCTCAAAGGGGGAATTAAAGAAGCAGGAACTCAATTAATTCAAAATTTAAAAGACCCACTAGCTATAGCTGGATTTTTAGCAACTCAACTAATAGACGCTTTAATATCTGTAGATAAACAATCAGGGGAATTAGCTAAAAACTTTGGCATTTCATATAATCAAGCTTTAGCTTTAAATAGTGAATTAAATACGACTGCGAATCTTTCAGGAGAGTTAAATGTAACTACAGCAAATTTAGTTGAATCCTTCACTACCTTAAATAATAGGTATGGTACATTTGCCTCTTTAAATAGTAAAACATTAACAGATTTTACTAAATTAACAAAACAAGCTCATTTAAGCAATGATGCCGCTCTTGCTCTACAAAGTACTACTTTTTTAACTGGTAAGGGATTAGAAGAATCTACAGAAGAATTTTTAGGTCAATCCGCGGCTTTAGCAGCTCAAAATGGTTTAGCTTTAAACCAAAAACAAATTTTAGAATCTGTTAAAGATGTATCTACTGCTACTTTACTTCAATTACAAGGACAACCTGAAGCCTTAGCCGAAGCGGTTGTTAGTGCTAAAGCTTTAGGTTTAAGTTTAGACAAAGTAGAACAAATATCTAGTAGTTTATTAAACTTTGAAAGTTCTATTGGTGCTGAAATGGAAGCTGAGCTATTAACAGGTAAACAATTAAATTTAGAAAAAGCTAGACAAGCAGCTTTAGATAATGATATAGCTACAGTAGCTGAAGAAATAGCTAAACAAGTAGGTACAGCAGCTGAATTTACAGAGATGAATGTTATCCAACAAGAAGCATTAGCTAAATCTGTTGGCATGACACGTGATGATTTAGCTAAATCTTTAATGGAAAGAGAAGCAATGGCTAAACTTTCAGATCAAGAAGGTAAAACCGCTCAAGAAAGATTTAATAATTTAGTTAAAGAAGTTGGGTTAGAAGAAGCTAAAAAAAGATTAGGTGATGAAAATTTAGAAAATTTATTAGGTCAACAAAATACTCAAGACAAGTTTAATGCTGCTGTTGAAAAATTAAAAGAAGTATTTGTTTCTTTAGCAGGTCCTGTAATGCAACTAGTATCTCCTATAGTAGATCTACTTGTTCCTGCTATTAGTGCTATATCATTTCTCCTCACCCCAGTTTTTGATGTGTTTAAAGGAATAAGTGGTATTTTATCAGGAAATTTAGAACAATTAGATGGATTCCAATCAGCATTAGGAGCTATAGCAGTAGCAGCAGGTGTAGTATTTGGAATAACGAAAAGTATAGCATTTTATAATGGTCTAATACGAACTTACCAAATTGCTCAATTAGCATTAGAAAATGCTAAAAAGGGATCAATTTTTGGAACTATTGGGGCCATGACAGTTGCCTTAGGAGTACAATTAGGTTTATTAAGTGCTGCTTTAGCAACAAATGCTGCAGTTACTTTTGGAATTGGTGTTGCTATAGCAGTTGCAGCCGCAGCTGCGGGGTATGCTGCTATTAAAGCTATGACTGCAGATGATATGGTTTCATCACCTTCGGGGTATGGTTCTAGAACATTAATGGGTCCTGAAGGTGCTATTGCTCTTAATGATAAAGATACAGTTATAGCTGGAACTAGTTTATTTGGTAGTGGTGGAGAAAAAATGGAATCATCTTCAAATAATAATACATCTATTAACATTAATCCCTTAGTAGAACGTATGTCAGCTGTAGAAAATGTATTAATACAAATTTTAAATAAAGAAGGAGATGTTTACATTGATGGAGCTAAAGTAGGAAAAACAGTTGCATTGGCATCTTCTAACCTTGGTTAATATTTATAATAAACAATAAATAAAAAATATAAAATTATGGCTTTACTTGACAAATTAACAGTAGCAGGTTCAAATCTATCAAGCTTAAATGGTGGAACACCTCCAATCCCAAATTTTGCAGGATCTAAATTACATGATACCTATTCAATTAATGATATCCCCAATATTGTAGGAAAACCTTCCCCATCTCAATTAGATTTAAATGGTGATGTACCTGCAAGTAACTACAGAGATAACGCACCTGAAGGAAGAACATTTTAATAGATGCCTTTAATAAATCTCAAAACAGACCTTAGATCTTTAAGGTATGGGAATGATAGACCTGGAGGTGGATCTAGTGGTCAACCTTACATCCAAAAATCTATCCCCTCACCTGAGGAAGATCCATCTAATATTTTTAATACTGGAGGGAAAGATATTCTTTTAAGAGGTGGGATATTAGCTCCAATAAAAGGAGTTAATGATGTAAGTCGATTGTCTCAAATGTTTTTTGATTTTAAATCACCTAGTGGTCCTTTATTTATAGCTAAACAAAATTTATTATCTCGTACATCAGTAAAAACCGAAGCATCCAAAGGTGCTGGTTATGGTGGGGGTGGTGTTAATCAAGGTGTATATTTACCTACTTCTACTATAGCACAAGCAGGTGTCGGATTTACAGGAACTCATTTAAATTTATTAGGTATAGATCCTACATCTCCTGTATCGCCTGATGGGGGTGGTGGTTTTCTATCATCATTAGGGTTAGGATTAAATAGTTATTTTAATATAGTTAAAAATCAAGATACAGAAAATAATAGATTAGTAGAACTAAATTCCAATAATAATCCTGTAAATATATTAGAGTATGGTGGTGGTCCGGGCTCTATATTAGGAATTGGTAAAACTAAAATTAAATTTGCTGATCAAAGAACAGGAGATAATAATCCACTTGCTGTTAGTAATCCTGAATATTTTAATAAAGGGGGGGTTAAATTACATACTTCTGATGATACTAATTCGTATTTATCCACTATTATAGGTTCTCAACAAATTGATACTAATAATAGTATTAATAATGAACTATTATCTAATGAAGATAACCAACAAGTATCCCCATTCACTGTAAATAATAAATTAATTGGTGAAGTAATCCCTGAAGATGAAATAAAAACTTATTCATCTATACCTTCCCCAACTAATCCAGATTCATATTTATCAACTATTGAGGGAACTAATATAACTGATTCTCATAATGTTGAAAACAATGAATTATTACTTAATGGAGATAATCAGGTAATATCACCATTTACTTTAAATAATAAATTAATTGATAATGTAGTACCTAAAGATGAAATAAAAATTTATGCATCAACCCCATCTCCAAGAAATCCACAATATTTTACTAGTCTTTTATTAGGTAATGCATCTAGTGTAACTTTACTTTATAATGGGTTAATTGAACCTGTAGATAATAGTTTTAATTCTCAATTACCTCTTGACTCTTATAATAATGCATTTGGGTTTAGTGTTTATGGAGATAAAAATATTACAAAATATTCACCTTTACAAAGAGTAAATAATTCTTTAACTCTTACTCAAACACAAATTATTTCTATTCCAGAAAATCCTGGTAAACTTAGTGGTAATCCTACTATAACGGATTTTAGAAGAGCTCTTATAGGAACCCCAACTTCACCATCAGTAGATAGTTCTACAATAATGTCTTTAGCTCCAGATTATAATCGTGGAAATGCTAAAAATATTGAAGATAGACTTAGTTTAGGAGATCCTGGAAAAACAAGAAATGTAATTAAATATTCAGCTGGTCAACCTGCATTAGATAAAATTAATGCTAGACCCTTTTATTCAGCAGCAGCTCCTGATCATAGGGGAATAAGTGATGGAAATGATCTAGTAAAATTTAGTATTGGTATTCTTCAAAATGATGGATTTGGAAAATCTAATTATATCCACTTTAGAGCTTTTATTGAAGGATTTTCAGATAATTATACTGCTAATTGGTCAGATACTCAATACGTTGGGAGAGGAGAAAAATTTTATAATTATGGAGGATTTAATAGAGAAATAAGTATGGGTTGGACAGTTTATGCTCAATCTAAAGCTGAATTAATCCCAATGTATAAAAAATTAAATTACCTAGCTTCATCTTTAGCACCTGATTATTCCTCAGGTGGTTTTATGAGAGGAAGTTTAGCACGTTTAACTGTTGGTGGTTATTTATACAATCAACTCGGAATTATAAAAGGTCTTACGTATACTATACCTGATGAATCAACATGGGAAATTGGAATTGATGAAGAAGGCAATTATGATACGTCAGTTAAAGAATTAGCTCATATGATTAAAGTTTCAGGTTTTACATTTATACCTATTCAAGATAATGTCCCACAAAAAGGAAAAAGTAAATTTATAGCATTATCTAATGGTACAAATACAAATTGGAATAGTGGATTTGGAATGCCTGTAGATAATCCTAGAACCCCTAAAGAAGTTGAAGATAAAGTAGCAGCAGAAAGTAATGTACCAACTCAAGATAACCCACAAACTGAACCTGTATTTGCCACTGCAGTACCTGTATCAATTGATTAATTAAAATATGAAACGCTACGCTACCATAAAAACCCTAAGAAATACTAACGAAAATGTTGGAACCCTGGGGGCTGTTTATTATCGTGATGTCAAATATCCGGAAATACCATTATCTGAAAATGATATTTATGTACTTACAGATTTTGGTGATCGGTTAGATTTACTAGCTAATCAATTTTATAGCGATGTTACTTTATATTGGATTATAGCAGCTGCAAATCCCAATAAAGTTAATTTTGGATCTTTATTTTTAAATGAAGGTACTCAATTAAGAATACCAGTTAACATAAGTTCAATTATTGATAGTTATATCGAAATAAATAGTTTATGATATGTCAAACCTTTTAGGACAACCATTTGAACCTTGGGTAACCAAACAAATAGATGTAAGACAAAAATCTTTAGGGAAGTATTCTACTGCTCAAATCCAATCTAACCTTGTTAAAACCCCATTTATTCGTTTAGCAAGTTCAGTAGATCTAACTTTTGATTTTGAGAGTGGTGGCAAACTTAAAAATGGTGTTCCTCAAAAATTAATAGATTCTGGTTTAGATGTTTCTAATTTTGATGGGGTAGAACTAGCTAAAAAATCTATTTTATATGGTGGGGTAGTATCTATGACAGGGGAAAATAATAATGTGGCCCCAAACTCAGGTTTAAATAATAGTAGTTCACCATTTAATGGAGCATATGGTTGGGGTGGAATAGAAGAAAGAGGATATGTTCCAATGCCTGGTATTACTGATGTATCGGTACAATATCAAAATAATGGTGCTTTAACTAAAACTACAATTAATATCAAATGTTTTAGCAAAAGACAATTTCAAATAATAGATGTTCTATACCTTCGCCCAGGATATTCTCTTTTATTAGAGTTTGGACATAGTACATATTTGAATAATGATGGAAAATATGATTCATTTGAAAATTTTTCTTCTGAACCTTTAAGAACTCTTTTTAACCCCAAAGATAAAACCCAATATGATATTTACAAAGAAATTAAAAAATCAAAAGAAGAATATGATGGGAATTATGAAGCTATATATGGTAAAATAACCACATTTAAGTGGAGTTTTAACTCAGATGGAAGTTATAACTGTCAACTAACTCTAACAGGAATGGGGGATGTTATAGAATCACTTAAAATGAATATAAGTGTAGAAGATGAAATTGAAGGAGAGGAAAAAAATGCAGGTGAAGAAAGTGATGACCCACCTTTAATTTCTAATAAAAACAAATCAGAATTAAATAAAATATTATTTAATATATTTCAAACAATAGAAGGTGATAAAACTGATTTTGGTGATATAACTCTACAAAATTATCCAAATCCTACTAAAAAATTTAAAAAAGAAGAACTAATATTTAAAAATTCTTTATTTACAGTAGGTGATGTTGATACCGTGGGTTGGGGGAGTGATAATCAATCCCCTCAAGTATATATAACTTTTGGATCTCTATTATCTATGATTCAATCTAAAATATTACTCCATGATAATAGTAGAGGAGTAGATACATCAATTCCTTTATTTAGATTTGATATGGATTTTAATGATCTAAAAAATGATGAAAACTATATATTAAGAATTCCTGGAGGATTTTCAGCAGACCCTAGAATTTGTTTAATTCCATATACCAACACATCCCCCCCAATTCCAAATTTAGAATTACCTCAATTTGACTTTAACGAAATTTTATCCAAATCTTCTTTTTGGAATGTAGATGGTGAACCTTATGTCGGGAGATTAGCGGGTGTGTTTGTTAATTTTTATTACATAACTAAAGTATTAGATGAATTACCATTAGATGAAGAAAATAATGCTAATCTAATGGATTTTTTAAAAGATTTAATAAAAGGTATTACTCAATCTTTAGGTGGAGTTAATAAAATCACTATTACTGTTACTGAAGATGGTTTAATTAAATTTATAGAAGAAATCCCTCAAAGATTAAAGAAAGTTGAAGATGAAATAGAATATGCACGTTTTAAAACATTTGGGGTTGAACCTGGAGTAGAAGGTAGTTTTTTAACAAGTTTAGATTTAAATGCTGAAATACCAAGTAGTTTTACAGCCACAATAGCAATAGGTTCACAAAGTAATGGAAATCAGAAATCAGGAAATGCTACAGCATTTTCAAATTATAATGCGGGGTTAAAAGATAGAATAATTCCTGAAAAAGTATTATCAACTAATGATAATGAAAGTACTACTGAGGATGAAGATAAAAAACAAGAAGTTACAATAGAAAGCAATTTTAAAAAAATTATTAAGATAGGTTCTTCTTTAAGAAGTCCATTTGGAGCTATATATAATGCTAAAAATTGGTTTCCTGAAAATATAGATACTTTATCTAATCTTAATACAACTCATGCTTCTTTAATTTTAGGTAGACTAACACAACCCGATAGTAAGGGTGAACAACAATTACAATCCCCATTTTTTCTCCCATTTAATTTTTCATTAGAAATGGAAGGATTATCAGGGATGAAGTTATATCAAAAATTTAAAATTAGTGAAGAAATTCTACCTCCTTCATATGAAAAAGGTGGAGTGGATATCCAAATTAAAGGTATTAATCATACAGTTAATAATAGTGGATGGAAAACAAAACTTGATACACAATCAGTACCAGCTGCTAAATTATCCGAAATTCCAACATCATACCCCCTAAATACATCTGAAGGTGGGGGTGGTTCATCATCAACTAGTACAGGTAATATTTCTCCTCCACCTCCATCAAACCCCCCAGCAGACGAAATCCAAAGAATTACTTTACGTCGCTTAGCTGATGATGGAGAACAAACTTATGGTATTATGACGGTATTTGATAGTAGTGGTAAGGTACTTTATGCTCTACCTACAGTAGAACTTCCATGGAAAGGAAATCAAAATAGTATTAGTTGTATCCCTCCAAATGATACTTATAGAGTTAAATCTCATTCTTCTGGGAAATACGGAAAATGTTTTTGGGTCATTGGAAACGGTAAAGGTGGATTTGAGTTTGATAAACTATTTGGAAATGGATATGTACGTTCATCAGTACTAATTCATAAATCTCCAATTGCTCCTGGGTGGTTACAGGGTTGTATAGGTCCTGGTCTTAAATTTAACAAAACACAGGATATGAAGGATAAATTTGGAGGCTCTAATACTAACCCATTAGGTACAGGTGATTTTTACTTAAACCCATCAAAAGAACAATCTCAACAAGCAGTAGATAAATTAATTGGTACTTTATATAGTGAAGGTAGTTTCTTAATGCAAATTAAAAACCTAAATGGTGTTGGTGAGGGTCAATTACCTAAAAATTTAAATGATCCTGCTGTTCAAACTTATGTGAATAGTTCTGATCTTTATAAAAAATTATTCTAATTATGTATATTCCAAAGAATAAAATAAAAACCAATTTATATACTCGAAATAATGAGTTCCAATATCTGAGTAGTGGGAAAGAATATACAGGATATTATCATAAACTTTATACAGGTAAGTTTTATACAGGTAAAACACCTAATGATAAGCCTATTGAAGAAATAATAAAATCCCCTAACAATGATGCCCAATGGGATGCTACTCCTCTAACAGGAGAAGGAAACTATGTTAGTTATGCTGATAATTATGATGGAGAAATTATTCCTAACCAATATCAGAATATGAGAGATATTTATACTTACAACTCATTAAAAGGTACTAATATGGATAATATCTTACAACTCCCAACTTCATACTATCCTCAACCAACTGAAGAAGATTATAATTTAGGAGTATTTACAAGATATTTTTGTGTTAAAGTAAATGAAGATATTTACCTTGAAATTAGTAAAGATACCTATGATGCTTTAA
>VMHT01145501.1_pt1 | contig 11473 bp, 6 predicted proteins | sample 4693611 | NCBI WGS metagenome assembly VMHT01 (sample SAMN12280063, study PRJNA550983) | marine metagenome | isolation source: seawater sampled from same location over 5 years 0.02-0.2 micron viral filtrate | place: USA: collected off the coast of southern California halfway between the port... ... | reverse complement strand
ATTCTAAAGGAGTCGATGGTAGAAGAACCATAGGTTCGCTCTATGATCTAATCGCAGCCGAAAACTTATCAGAGGTCAATCGTTCTAATGTAAGAGCCAATGGCCCTGATCGATGGAACAGGGCGAGAATTATTGTATCCGGAGGAAAAGTTCAACACTGGATCAACCATATTAAAGTTTTGGAGTATGATCGTTTTTCCCAGTCCATGAAAAACCTGATCAAAAAAAGTAAATTTGCTAAACACAAAGGATTTGGACTAAGTTCTAGTGGTAGAATATTGCTTCAAGATCACAGTCCAGGAGATGTGAAGTTTAAAAATTTAAAGATCCGTGAGTTTTAGAATTTTAATTTCTTTAGTTCTTCTTATCGGTTTATCAAATTGCAAAGGAAACCCTCAACCGAAAAGTCTTCCCAATGTCATGCTAATTTTAGTGGATTATATGGGGTATTCCGATCTTGGAACATACGGCAGTGAAGTAGCAACACCTAACATCGATCGACTGGCTTTCGAGGGGGTGAGATTTACCAATGCTTATAATACCTCCAAATGTTTTCCTTCCCGCGCAGCACTCCTTACAGGATTGTATTCCCAACAAACGGGATACCATGAGAGTTTTAGACAACCCATGCGCAATGCCATTACACTGGGGGAGTTGTTTCAATCGGCAGGATATACCACCCTTTGGTCGGGCAAACACCACAGTACAGAAAACCCGGTGGAAAGAGGTTTTGATCCCTACAGTGGGCTGTTAGACGGCGCAGCCAATCATTTTAACCAAGGAATAAAAAGAGAAGGTGAAGGACAACCGGCTCAAAAGGGACTTAGAAATACACCTGTCAGCTACCGCAATTGGGTCATCGAAGGAGAAGTTTACAACCTCTACACACCCAAATCCAAAGACTTTTACACTACCGATGTATTTACAAATTATGCCCTTGATTGGATGGAACAAATCGAAACCGAAAAAACTTTTTTTCTGTATCTCTCTTATACGGCACCGCATGACCCTTTGATGGCATGGCCAGAAGATATTGAAAAATATAAGGGTCGTTATGCTGAGGGCTATGAAGTGATTCGAAAACAACGATTCAAAAAACAAAAACAACTGGGGATACTCCCCAAAAATGCTATGTTGTCCCGGGCAGAACACACCGATTGGAACAGTCTGACCGCAGCAGAAAAAGCAGAAGAAAGCAGAACCATGGCAGTATATGCTGCGATGATCGATCGGCTGGATCAGAACAAAGGCAGAATACTGAAAAAATTAGACCAACAAGGAAAGCTGAATAATGCTCTTATTCTTTTTGCCTCTGACAATGGTGGATCAAGCGAAGTAGTCAATATTCCGGGAGGAATTGGAGCAAATGGCATCTCTACCAATTGGAAGTCGTTAGGGGAAATTTGGGCCAACGTATGCAACAAACCCTACAAAGAATACAAAAACTGGAGTCATGAGGGAGGTATAAAAACCCCCTTAATTACCTATTGGCCCGAGAAAATAGAAAACAAGGGGTTTGTTTCTCACAAACCCATACATTTTATTGAATTCCTCCCTACCCTACAAGAACTGATAGGAGCAAACTATCCTGAGGATTTAAATGGCAATACCATTTTTCCCAGCCCGGGGAAAAGTTTTTTCCCCCAGATCTTGGGAGATGCCTCCAACGAGAGAAATGATCCTATTTTTTGGCAATGGCGACATGGAAAGGCTATCAGGGATGGAAATTGGAAACTGGTCGCTCAGAAAGATGTATGGGAGCTATACAATTTGGAAACCGATCCTGTTGAGGAAATGAATCTCATTGATAGGGAAAAGGAGAAGGTAGGGCAATTAGAAGCACGCTGTGAAGATTGGGCCGGCCAGTTTGAGATCACAAAAAGATAATCTGATTTTTTTGACATGATACGCCTTTCCACCTTGCTTTTTTTCTTTTTATTTAACAGTTCTCTGTTTTTAGGATGTTCCAATACTTCGGAGGGAGAAAAAAAGCGTCCCAATATTCTGTGGATCACTGTGGAGGACATCAGTCCCGACTTGGGCTGCTACGGAGATCCATTGGCCCACACGCCTGCGTTGGATGCATTGGCCACAAAAGGATTTAGATATACCCATGCCATAGCCAATGCCCCCGTTTGTGCCCCGGCGCGAAATGCCATCATTACCGGAATGTATCCCTCATCTCTGGGTACCCTTCACATGCGTTCTTTTTCAAATTCCATGAAAAGTTCTGGAAGAATTCCTGAAGATATTAAGCTCTATCCGGAGGTATTGAGAAGCACCGGATATTACTGTAGCAATAATAGCAAAGAGGATTACAATTTTAATTTAAGAAGAGAGATATGGGACGAATCCGGCAAATCTGCTCATTGGAAAAACAGGCCTGATAAACACTCCCCTTTCTTTTCGGTCTTTAACTTGACCATGACCCATGAAAGTTGTATTAACAATAAGGAAAAGCACGAGCGAGTGACCCAAGACTTGCACGATCACTTGCGTACAGATCCCGGAAAAATAGTGGTTCCCCCTTACTATCCGGACACACCCGAGGTTAAAACACTACTGGCCCGGCATTATGACAATATCGCCACAATGGATACTGTGGTGGAAAAGCTACTCAAAGAGCTCAAAGATGCCGGCGAAAGTGAAAATACCATTGTATTTTTTTATTCCGATCATGGTACGGGCCTGCCCAGACACAAAAGGTGGTTGTTTGATACGGGAGTAAAAGTCCCTTTGATCGTATACATTCCGAAACAATACAAAGGGATTTACCCTGCTGAACCGGGAAGCGAAGTAGATCAACTGATCAGTTTTATCGATTTGGCCCCCACTGTCATTGCTCTGGCAGGTGCCAAAATTCCAAAAACCATGCAAGGAAAAGTTTTTTTGGGAAAAGATCTAAAACCGGAAAGAAACTATGTATTCTTGGCACGAGGCAGAATGGATGAGCGCTATGACATACAAAGAGGAGTCAGAAGCAAAAGGTATAAGTATCTGCGGTACTACGAACCCAATAAACCATTTATACAATACATGAACACCCCCGAAGGAGGACCTTTGATGACAGTCCTGAGAGAGACCGAAAAAATGGGTACTCTCAAACCGGAAGGAAAACAACTGTTTGCTGCTACCAAACCCACCGAATCCTTGTTCGATTTAACTCAAGACCCAATGGAGTTCAACGACCTTGCCAACGATCCAAGCATGAGGGAGAAACTGGCTCAACTCAGAACCGTTCACGACCAATGGATGAAAGAAGTACTGGACGTTGGACTCATACCCGAGGCCGTCATGAGAAGCTGGGAACAACAGAACGATCAATCTATTTACAAATGGATCAGGGCACAAGATGATTTTTATGATGAACTCTTATTGATGTCTTCTACAGCAAATGAAAATGTATTGTTTAAAGGGCTGGATCATCCTAACGAAGCCATTCGTTATTGGGCAGGACAGGGCTTTTACAATTTGGATAAAAAGATTCGTAAGAGCAGCCTAAATCGTTTAAAACAAAAACTTGATGATCCAGTGATCAACGTAGGGATTAGTGCTGCAAGGGCATTACTCAAGTATGAATCCCACTCTAAAGAATTGATAAAAGTATTATCCAGCGGATTAAAAGCAGAAAACGAGTGGACCCGTTTACAAACTGCACTGGTTTTAGATGATTTTCAAAAAGTACTAAAAGATTTGGAGTCCGAGGCACAAAATCTCCTCCATAACGATGCAAACAAGTATGTGGTTCGTGTTCTCAATCATGGGCTGAATGGCCTCAATGGAACTTTGAATAAGGTTAGGTAGTCTAAATTTTTTTAGGATTTAAATTATTTAAACGCTTAAAATAGCTGGCAATTCTCAAAAAAAATTTTATTTTTGGTGGATAGTACGTGTACGCACACAATCAAAGCGTTTCAAAAATTTAAAAAACTAAAAAAATGGATCTAAACAGAAGGAAATTTATCAAAGACGCCTCCTTGGTCTCAGCCGGGGTAGTTGCCGGGATAAGTGGGGTTAGTGCTGCCAATACTGCCATGAGTACCCAAAGCTATAGAAGAATTATTGGTTCTAACGATCGTCTCAATGTGGGAATTGTAGGTTTTTCAAGCCGAGCCAAAGGATCGTTAATCCCTGCTTTTCAACAACATACCAAACAACAAAATTGTCAGATTGTAGGCGTATCTGATATTTGGAACAGAAGAAGAGAAGAAGGAAAAGCATTTTTGGAGGAGAAAACCGGTAACTCCATCGAAACATGGAGAAACAATGAGGAAATGTATGACAAAAATCAAATTGATGCTGTCATCATTTCAACTGCAGATTTTCAGCATGCCCTTCATACTGTTGAGGCAGCCAACGCCAAAAAAGACGTATATGTAGAAAAACCCTTTGCCGAAACCATGGAAGATGCCAGATTAGGTAAGAAAGCTGCCAATGATGCCGGTATCGTTCTTCAAGTAGGATCACAACGTAGAAGTGGGAAAAACTATCATGCTGCAGATAAATATATCAAATCAGGAGCTTTTGGAGATGTGGTGATGGTTGAAATGACTTGGAACGTAAACCAACCCGGAAGATGGAGGGTATATCCCAACAAAGTAAGTGATATCAAAAAATCTGATGTGGATTGGAAAAGATACTTGATGAATCGTCCTTACCAAAAATGGGATCCGAGAAAATACCTAGAATACCGTTTGTTTTGGCCCTTATCATCTGGGATCCCCGGACAGTGGATGGCGCACCAGATTGATACTGTTCACTGGTTCTCAGGACTAGAGCATCCAAGAAGTGTAGCTGCTAATGGTGGTATTTACCTTTGGAAAGACGGTCGAACCAACTTTGATACCATGACCGCAGTATTCGATTACGGTCCCTTAGATGATCCAACCTCCGGATTTCAAGTGGTATATTCTTCCCGCTTTACCAACTCTGCAGGAGGAATCAAGGAAATATATTACTCCAATGGAGGTGAACTAAACATGAAGACCAACAAAGTAACACCCACCGGTGGACTTACAGAACGTCATTCTAGTGCAATGAAAATGAAACCCAATCAATTGAAAGAGTTTTCTTTGTCTGACATCGATACTAAAGTAGTTACTTCTGCCAATACAGGAGTGGATAACATGACTTCTAATCACATGCTCAACTGGCTGGAATGCGTCCGTTCCAGAGCAAAAACCAATGCACCGGTTGAAGCCGGCTACAACCACTCAATTGCTAACATCATGACTACAGCATCTATGAGAACCGGGCTTAAAGCCACTTTCGACGAAAAAAATCAAGAAGTGTTGGCTGGAGGAAAAGTATTCAAATACTAATCCAGTACGATGATTAGGTCTTTTACTTTAATGATAATCCTGAGCGTCGCAATAAATTCATGCAAAGGACAACTTAAAACAACCGAAGCTGAATCCGATACAGTTGTTTTTGTAAACGATACAGCAAACCAAAAAATTGACGTACAACTTAATGGTACGCTATTTACCAGTTACCATTATCAAGCTTCACTTCCCAAACCCGTTCTTTTTCCTTTGGTTACCGCCAGTGGTAAAACACTTACAAGAGGTTTTCCCATTGACCCTCAACCGGGTGAACGTGTTGACCACCCCCATCATATGGGTAATTGGTTTAACTATGGTGACGTTAATGGATTGGACTTCTGGAACAACTCTGATGCTATTCCAAAAGAAAAATTGGAAGACTACGGTAAGATTGTCCACAGTGAAATCGTAAAAATAAATCAGGAAGAAGGAAGCCTTACTACCAAAAGTAAGTGGCAAAACATTACCGGCAAATCCTTACTGGATGAAACTACCGTTTTTAAATTCTCGCAAGAAGGCAAAACCAGAATTATTGATCGGTACACCACACTCACCGCACTTCAAGACATTTCTTTAAAAGACAACAAAGAAGGGGTTTTTGGCGTACGTGTTACTCGCGCAATGGAGTTACCCGCCAAAAAACCGGCAATTTTTGTCGATGTACAAGGCAACCCAACAGAAATAAAGGTTTTGGACAACACCGGAGTAAATGGAAATTACCTCAGTAGTGAGGGATTGGAAGGAAACGATGTTTGGGGGACGCGTGCCGAATGGGTAAAACTTTACAGCACCATAAACGATGAACCCGTTTCCATCACCATCATAGACCACCCAAACAATGTGGGGTATCCCACCTATTGGCATGCCAGAGACTACGGTCTTTTTTCAGCCAATCCTTTGGGGCAAAAGGTGTTTTCAAAAGGAAAGGAAACACTAAATTTTGCACTTAAAAAAGGAGAATCGGTAACTTTCCATTACCGCATGCTGATCCACAGTGGCAGTGTTTTAAAACCCAAAGAAATCAAAAGTTTCTCATTGTTGGAATCTAAATTTACTCCCTATTTCGATGGTAGCGATCTTTCTAAATGGAAAATTCCTGAAAACAACATCTGGTGGACTGTCGATGAAAAAACCTTAAAAGTCAAGAGTGGGCCGGATCAGAAAGGATCAACCCTATGGACAAAAGATGAATTTGAAAATTTCCGTGTGAGACTCAAGTTCAAGTTTGGTGAGGGAACTGTTGATTCGGGGATTTTTATGCGTGGAGACGATGCGCGTAATCCTCAAATCCAAATTGGAATTTCAGGATCACTCAAAAGAGACATGACAGGATCTCCCTATGTCCCTAAACAAGGCTATCCTCAAGAAGCTGTTCTTACATCATCATTGCTCAAACAAGAAGATTGGAACAAGTTGGAAGCAGAAGCCATAGGCAACCGTTACCGCGTTTGGCTGAATGGCAAACAAATTATGGATTACACCATGGAAAATGCAAATTTATCCGGCCCTGTGGGCATACAGTTGCACGCCAAAAGGTATATGGAGATTTGGTATAAATCCATTGATATAGCAAGCTTCTAAAAAAAATTGTTAAATAACTTAGCCGCCATTAAAATTTAAATAATTTAGTTGGCGGTTAAATTTTCTGTACAAATAAACTTTTCTGAATGTTAAAAAAAATATTGATTGGTTCCTTCATGTTCCTCTACCTACAGTTCAACTTTGCTCAAGAAACGAAAAAGGAAATCAATGAAATTATTAGGAAATGGGCTGCTCCCGTCGAATTTCCAGACCATGTTATCTTGAGTGCAACGGCCGACCCTTCAAGCTCAATTGGCGTCAACTGGCGAACCCATGCAAGCAATACTGTGGGCTATTTAGAAATTGCGGAAGCAGGGCCCGGTCCTGATTTCATAATTAATAGTAAAACTTATCCGGCTGTGAGAACCATTGTCAACTCCACTCAAGCTTCTAACGATGGTTTTAAATCCTCTTTTTTTGAAGTACAAGTGGATCAGTTGAAACCCAATACCCTATACGCTTATCGAGTGGGAAATGACCATTTTAAAAGTGAGTGGCATCAATTCACCACTGCCAGTGATCAGCCCACTCCCCTATCATTCTTGTATGTAGGTGATGCTCAAAATTATATTTTGGAATTGTGGTCTAGGGTCATCAGAAATGCATACAAAAAAGCACCTGACGCTGACTTTTTTATCCATGCAGGTGATTTAGTCAATGCTGCTCATGACGAAAGTGAATGGAATGAGTGGTTTTCCGCGGGGGGGTTTATCCATAGTGAAATACCCGCCATTGCGGTACCCGGAAATCACGAATACCGCGGCCTAAAAGCTAACAAACCTAGAGAAAATAGGGAACTTTCTGTACAGTGGAACGCCCAGTTTGGCTTCCCCAAAAACGGCCCCGAAGAATTACACGAAACCTGCTATTACGTAGATTATCCTAATCTGAGGCTTATCGCCCTTAACAGTAACAGAGATATTGCACGACAAGCACAATGGCTGAGAAAAGTTTTGGATAAAAATGATAAAAAATGGACAGTCGTCACCTTCCATCACCCCATCTTTTCTGCTTCAACGGGAAGAGATAATCCCAAGCTAAGGGCACTTTGGAAACCCCTGTTTGATCATTACAATGTAGATTTGGCCTTACAAGGGCACGATCACAGCTATGCCAGAGGAGCAGTCTATGAAAAACCTATTTATGTAGAAAATGAATCCCCTAACAAAACAGTAATGGGTCCGGTATATGTCGTCTCTGTGAGTGGTGGAAAAATGTATTCTGTCAAAGAATCGGGTTGGGAAGAATTTGGGGCAACACAAGATAAAAATGGAGAACGTAAACAATTGTTTCAACATATTTCAATTAATGGGGACCGATTGATTTATCGTTCTTTTACTGCCACAGGTGAGTTGTTTGATCGTTTCGAACTTTTGAAACAAAATGGTAAAAATCAATACATGGATTAAAATTTAGATTAATCTATTTATCCAATGAATAAACGTTTGTATTTAGATGATCCAAGTTTTAAGAGAGCGGCCAAGTTGATTTTGCCTTTGATCATTGTGGTTTTATGTTTTATAGCTTTCGCTCAAACGCAGTCAGTATCACCCCAAGGAATGAGGACTGATTTGATGCGTAATGCAGATTATGTAGGGCTTTACGGAAAAAAACAAACTTTTTTACTCCACGATGATGTCTTGACCAAAGGAGGATATGAAATTGCAAAAGTTCAATCTGAAAAACCCCTATTCAATTGGATACTGGACGACCGATCTCAAAACACTGTCGCCTATCAGATCTTGGTGAGCAGTGATCGAGAGGTATTAAAACAAAACAAAGGAGATTTCTGGGACAGTAGAAAAGTTAATACTCCAAAATCCTCATCACTATACAGAGGTAAACCACTTCAAAAAAATAAGGTCTATTACTGGAAAGTCAGATATTGGGAAGATGAAGATCAGAGCTCCAGCTATTCAAAATCCCAAGCTTTTGTGATCAATCCCAACGCATATATTGAAAAATTTTCTCAAGAACCACTAGTTGCCTCGGACGAATTCCCCGAAGTTATCAAAAAAACAGATGGAAGCTATTTTCTCGATTTTAAAAAAGCTGCTTTTGCTAAGCTTAAAATCGAATTGAATTCATCAATAGAAGATTCGATTCTAATCATTGTAGGCGAAATGAAACAAAAAAATACTTTATCAATTGATGCTCAGGCAGGGAGAAATATCAGGTATCATCAAAGCCATTTGAAATTAAAACCGGGAACGCATTGGTATGAAATTGAATGGCCCAAGAACGAAAAAAGAGCAAGCAATAGATTTATGATTAAAATGCCGGACTATATCGGAGAAGTTTATCCCTTCAGGTTTGTTGAGATAAAAAGGTATAAAGGAGTCCTAAAAGCTCCTCAAGTGATCCGGACAATGATAAATTACACATTCGATGAATCAGCCTCTTCTTTTGATTCAAGTGATGAAGTATTAAACCAAATTTGGGATTTTTGTAAATACTCCATGAAAGCCACCAGTTTTTGCGGCTATTATGTCGATGGGGATAGGGAACGAATCCCTTATGAGGCCGATGCTTTTATCAATCAACTATCTCACTATGCCGTTGATGCCGAATATGGAATTGCCAGAGGCAGCATGAAGCACCTGTTGTTCAACCCTACTTGGCCTACCGAGTGGACCCTCTACAATATATTGATGGCTTGGTATGATTACCTCTACACTGGAGACAACCGCTTTATTTTAAAATATTATGACGAATTAAAGATCAAAACCCTCATGGACTTGTCGGACGAAACAGGCTTGATCAGTACTTTGACCGGAAAACAAACGGATGCTTTTTTTGAAAAGTTACATAAAAATCATTGGGGAAAAAACAACAACCTGAGAGACATCGTCGACTGGCCTCAAGCCATACCACCGGGAGGTTTTGACAACCTGAAATACTTTACAGGAACAGAAAAAGAACATCCCGGAGAAAATGACGGCTATGTATATCAAACCTACAATGCAGTGGTGAATGCCCTGTACTATGGAGCATTGAAAATAATGGAAAAAATAGCCCTTGACCTGGATCAAAAGCAGGATTTAATCTTGTATCAAAACCAAAGCCTAAAAGTCAAAAAAGCATATCTGGAAACCTTTCAAGACAAAACTAATGGTTTGATCAATGACGGTGAAGATACCTCACACAAATCGCAACACGCAAATATGTTTGCCCTGACTTTTGGCCTGATCCCGGAAAAAGATATCGAAAATGTAGTGACTTTCATAGCCCAAAAAAAAATGTCCTGTAGTGTCTATGGCTCGCAAATTTTGTTGGAAGGTCTCTTTGATTACGGTGGGGCAGATCGTGCCATAGGTCTTATGGCCGCAAAAACAGAAAGAAGCTGGTACAACATGATCCGATACGGGTCAACCATCACAATGGAGGCATGGGACAAAAGATATAAACCTAATTTAGATTTGAACCATGGTTGGGGTGGAGCCCCCGCCAACATCATTGTCAGAAAAATGATGGGCGTAGAACCAATGACACCCGGAGCTCAAAAAATTAAAATACACCCCAAAATAGGAAACTTGGAGTTTGCCAAACTCAAAACCAGTTTTATCACTGGTACAGTAGAGGTAGAGTGTTGGCAAACCGACAGTACTTATGCGATAAAAGTCAAACTACCGGGAGGGGTTAAGGGAGACCTAATGATTCCTGCTTTGATAGGTGATAAAAAGCTTTTTATCAATGGTAAAACCACACAAAATAAGTCTGAAAAAGGATATTTTCATTTAAAAAATTTCCCCGCCGGAAAAACATTATTAGAGGTCAAATGATTAAAATGAACAGTATGATGTCCAAAATTTCTTAAAACTTATTATCTTTAAAATAAATATTAACATACGAATGCAACAATTGTGATGTGGCCGTCAATGCCAGTTGTGCAAAATGCGATCAACCCTTTGTTGATGACATATTTAAACTGGACGATGGATCGGAAGTACAAAACACCAGACCTCCGGAATGCGAAGCTAAGATAATGCCTCCCTCTTGTTGTGGTACTTAAATAACATTTAACAATTAATCTTTAACTTAATAATTACCCAAATGAAAAAACTATTCATTATCATCCTCGCGGCTTCGGCTACTCTTACCAAAGCACAAGACTTTAAAGGTTTGGACAAAAGTCCTATGGATCGTGTATTTTATCCTGCTTCCAATCGGGTTACAGACAAAGCTATTGTCATCACTTACAGTCGCCCTCAATTGAGAGGAAGAAATCTGGAAGATGTGGTTCCCACCTACAAGATATGGAGAACAGGAGCCAATGAGGCTACAGAGATCAGACTCTTTAAATCGATCAAATTAGGTGGTAAAGTTATCAAAGCCGGAACATACACCATGTACTCTTATCCTAAAGACGACTCCTCTGAGATCATCATTAATTCTGCTACAAACGTCTGGGGGGCCTACGCCTATGACAAATCAAAAGACGTTGCCAGACAAGAGGTGCCCGTTATGGAATCAACAGAATACTTGGAAGCTTTTTCTCTTGCCTTTAGTGGTAATGGAAACAATGCGGTGCTTCATGGTGGTTGGGGAAATGTCAGGGTGGAGATTCC
>VMHT01054753.1_pt1 | contig 11473 bp, 7 predicted proteins | sample 4693611 | NCBI WGS metagenome assembly VMHT01 (sample SAMN12280063, study PRJNA550983) | marine metagenome | isolation source: seawater sampled from same location over 5 years 0.02-0.2 micron viral filtrate | place: USA: collected off the coast of southern California halfway between the port... ... | reverse complement strand
GCTGTAGGTGTTAATGCGCTGTCTACAGATACTTTAGGCAGTCGAACTGTAGCTATTGGTAGAGAAACTTTATTTAATCAAAACTTCACGACTGCTACTGATACTTACAACGTAGCAGTGGGCTATCGTGCAGGAGCAGCAGTCACAACAGGTTTACGAAACAATCTGTTTGGCGCATTTGCAGGGGACAGTCTAACTGACGCAGATGATAATGTAGCTATTGGTGACAGTGCATTAAACTCAGACACGCTAGGTTCTAAGTCTGTTGCAATAGGTAGAGGCACTTTAGCTACACAAAACTTTACTACTGCTACAGATAGTAACAATGTAGCGGTAGGTTATTTTGCAGGTAATGCAGTCACAACAGGCCTTTCAAATACCCTCATAGGTGGACTTGCTGGTACTGCTTTGACTAGCGGTTTTGGTAATACTGCTGTTGGAGTAAACGCCTTAAAAACAGAGGATGCTCATGGGTCTAATGTTGCTATAGGATATAAAGCACTGGAGGATTTAAACGCAGGAGCAGAAGGCCATAACATAGCAATAGGTTATGAAGCTGGTCAAAATATAACAACAGGCGTAGAAAACACTATTATAGGAACTAATGCAGGTGATGCACTAACGGATGCTGATAGGAATGTTGCTATAGGGTTAGGTGCAATAGGCACTGATACAAAGGGTAATAAGTCAGTGGCCGTTGGATATGCTGCTTTATTTACACAAAACTTTACTACATCTACAGATAGTCTCAATACTGCTGTTGGCTATAATGCAGGTGGAGCAGTTACAACAGGCGTAGCAAACACCCTTATGGGTGGAATATCTGGTGATGCTCTTACGACAGGTGGGTACAACGTAGCTGTGGGTCAAAACGCTTTAAGTGCAGATACTTTAGGAAGTCTTACGACAGCTATTGGTCAAGGTGCTTTAGCTAACCAAAATTTCACAACTGCTACAAACACTTATAATACGGCTGTGGGTTACGATGCAGGATCAGCAGTCACAACAGGCGTACAGAACACCTTTATTGGAGGGGCTGCTGGTGATGCTTTAACTGATGCTGATTACAATGTTGGATTAGGCACTGGGGCTTTGTCTGCGGACACTTTAGGAAGCAAAAGTACAGCAATTGGAACTAATACTTTACACTATCAAAACTTTACTACCGCTACTGATACTTTTAACACTGCGGTAGGTTATAATGCAGGATTAGTAGTCACAACAGGTATACAGAACACCCTGATCGGTGGTCTAGCTGGTGATGCTTTAACCACTGGTGAGGTAAATGTAGCTGTGGGCATGAGTGCTTTAGGCGCAGAAACTAAAGGTCATCACTCAGTAGCAATAGGTAACAGTACTTTAGCTACACAAAATAACACAACTGCTACAAGTGTTTACAACACTGCGGTGGGGTCTCTTGCAGGTAATGCAATCACAACAGGAATACAAAATACCTTTGTGGGTGCTAATGCAGGTGATGGTACTGATGATGGTAATAGAAACACAGCCGTTGGTTATGCAGCACTCAATGCTAACTGTGGTGACGAAAACACAGCCGTTGGCGAAAATGCTTTAGGCCGCTGCACAGGTGCTACCAATACAGCAGTGGGCAAAGATGCAGGTGAATTTATAACAAGCGGTTCTAACAATCTTCTTTTAGGGCCTGACACAGGAGTTTCAGGAAGCCCCGGTGGTCAGATTACTACTGGTACTAATAATATTGTGGTAGGCGATGAAAATAATGATGCTGCTTACATCCAAATAGATTGGACTGTAGCCTCTGACCAACGTGATAAGACAGACTTTACAGCCCTAGACCTTGGCTTAAACTTTGTTAAGGCACTATCCCCTGTAACGTACAAGTGGGACAAGCGTTCTAGATATGGTGACAAAAAGGCTGATGACTATGACCTTAACGCACAGTCTCCAGATGGAACCCACAAAGAAGATTGGTTAGATGTAGGTTTTAAGGCTCAAGAAGTAGAGGCACTGGAAATAGCTGCTGGGTATAAGATTGCTGACAAAACAAACCTAGTAACATCACTTACTTCTGATGGTAAACAGTATGGGATGCAGTACAGCAAATTTGTACCAATTTTAGTCAAAGCAATCCAAGAACAGAACGCATTAATTGAAGCACTCACTGCAAGAGTAGCCACACTAGAAGGGTAAGCATGGAACTAATACCAAGACACTTTCCAAACGTAGGCGTAGTTGAGGCCCAGCTACCAGAGGACGTTGTTGCAAACATTTGGACAGTTATCAACGAAGCACGAGACAAGCCAGAGGATATGAAACCTGAGTTGGCTGGTAACATCAGTTCTTCCATCAGGTTGGACTCTAGCTCTCCTTTGCTTGAAGAGTTCGTTAGTAAAACAATACCGTCCTTTATGGATAGTCACATGCAAAACTATGGCCCCCCTTGGCGAGCCGTTATGAAAGAAGGACAGGAGTTTACTTTAGAAAGCCTCTGGGTCAACTTTCAAAAGCAGCATGAGTTTAACCCACCGCATGACCACAGTGGTGTGTACAGCTTTGTAATCTGGATGCAGATACCAACATCGTATGCAGAGCAAAAGAAATTACCTATTTGTGCTGAATCAAATGCGGATAACCACATCAGCAACTTTGCATTTAGCTACACAAATACTCTAGGCAGGGTATCAACCTTTGCCTACAATATGGAGAAAGAAGCAGAAGGTTACATGGTTATGTTTCCATCACAAATGCTTCATCAAGTCTTTCCATTTTACGATAACGATGGAGAAAGAATATCCATCTCAGGCAACATAACAATTGAGGATAAATAAATGACACGTACAGCAGATGAAATCACACAAGCACATGCAGCTTGTTTAGGCGGGGCAAGCACAATCAATAGTGTTATTGCTACACATGCCAAAGGCAATAGTGCAACAGATAAAGATTTTGGATATGACCTTACGCATGATGAAAAGAAAGCCCGTGTGACACGTAGCGTAGGCTATCTAAAACATCAGAAAAACACATATAGTGATTGGGGCAGCAAGAGCTTTACCGCAATCAACGCAGCAATAACGGCAGCGGATAACTTTACAGGATAACGCCATGCCTTTGACCAAGCTCCAGTTTAAACCCGGAATAAACCGAGAAACCACTTCGTACAGTAACGAGGGAGGTTGGTTTGATGTGGACAAGGTCAGGTTTCGTTTTGGTTACCCAGAAAAGATAGGCGGTTGGTCTAAGTATTCTAGCACCGCTTTTTTGGGAACGTGCAGGGCATTACACCCGTGGTCCGCGTTAGACGGCACGAGTTTTATTGGTGTTGGAACGCACCTCAAGTATTACATACTAGAGGGAACGCAATACTACGACATTACTCCTCTTAGGTTAACAACGAGTGCGGGGGATGCCACCTTTGCTACGGGCGCGGATACTCTTAACGGAGCTATAGACGCCACTGCGGAGTCTATTGTAATAGACAGCGCCACGGGGTTTCCTGCTTCGGGTCGTATTCAGATAGGTTCTGAAGAAATAACCTACGCTTCTATTTCCAGCGTAACTTTGTTGGGTTGCGCTAGGGGGCAGAACGGCACTACCGCGGCGTCTCATGCAGATGGGGCCGCGGTTGGTTGTTGTACTATTACTGTAACGGAAAACGAACACGGCGCTTTAGCTGATGATTTTGTAACTTTTACGGATGCTGCTACGTTAGGTGGCGTAATAACCGCTGCAGTTCTTAATCAAGAGTACCAGATCACTTCTATTGTAAGTGCTAATGCCTATCAAATTGAAGCCCGTACAGTTTCCACTATTCCGTCAATTACAACCACGGACGGTTTAAACCCCACCTTCGTGTTTGCTAATACTTCTGATAGTGGTAGTGGCGGTAGTTCTACGGTAGCTGCGTATCAAATTAACACGGGCCTAGATACCACTATTGTTGGCAACGGCTGGAACGCGGGTACTTGGGGCCGCGGAACGTGGAACTCATCTCCGGACACAAGCGCCTCGGGTCAGATGCTTAGGATTTGGAGTCACGATAACTTTGGCGAAGACCTTTTGCTTAACGATAGGGATGGAAACATTTACTATTGGGATAAGACTAACGGTACAGGCGTCAGGGCGGTAGCTTTATCTACCCTTTCGGGGGCCAACAGTTCACCCATCAAGGCTAAGATAGTTTTGGTTTCGGACAACGACCGACATGTGATAGTGTTTGGAACTAACGCTGAGAATAGTACGGACCAAGACCCGTTGTTAATTCGATTTGGCAGTCAGGCAAGTCTTACGGGTTGGGCTGCGGCGGCTACGAATACTGCGGGCGACCTTAGAATAGGGTCTGGTTCTCAGATTGTGGCTGCGATAGAAACAAAACAACAGATCATAGTATTTACGGATGTTTCGTTACACGCGATGCAGTTTCTAGGACCGCCGTTTACCTTTGGTATTAACATGGTATCGGACAACGTAACTATTATGGGTCCGTTGGCCGCGATTAACGTAGAAGACAACGTGTTTTGGATGGGTCAGGAAGAGTTTTACACTTATTCTGGCGCGGTGCAGCGCATACCTTGTACGGTACGTGATTACGTCTTTTCGGACTTTAACTTCTTTCAAAAGGAGAAGGTCACAGCCTCTTCAAACACTGCTTTTGGAGAGATTTGGTGGTTTTACCCCTCCGCAGGTAGTTCTGAAAACGACCGATATGTAGTGTTTAATTACCAGCAAAACCTTTGGTATTATGGCACAATGGACCGCACTGTATGGCTGGATCGTGGTATAAACGCTGATCCGATTGCAGCGGCACCGGATCATTACTTGTATAACCACGAGGTAGGTTTTGATGACGGTAGTACGGACCCTGCAACGGCTATTTCTGCGCGGATTGAAAGCAGTCAGATAGATATGGGTGACGGGGACCACTTCTTGTTTATGAGCAAGATGATTCCTGATTTAACCTTTAGGGACTCAACGGCCACCCTTCCATCAGCCACTATGACCTTACAGGCGCGTAATTATCCGGGCGGATTATACCTTCAAACGCAGGCAAAGGCGGTTACTCGGACGGCTACGGTGCCTTTGGAGCAGTGGACAAATCAGGTTAATTTACGCCTTCGTGGCAGGGCGTTTTCGTTAAAGTTGGAATCTACGGATACAGGAGTTGGATGGCGACTAGGGACGCCGCGGGTTGATATAAGACCAGACGGGAGAAGGTAGTGTCTCGTAACTTAATCAAGCCGTTTTTTCCTAGAGCGCCGGACGAGTACGACCGAACGTACATGGAATCTGTAGTTTTGGCGTTTTCGGTGTATTTAGAGCAGATGCAGAATCCGGGTCAGGGGAGACACACGGAGTTGGTTTTAACGAACTTACAGACGGACGATCAGGGTTTGGAGGTAGGTGCGTTATTTCAGTACAGGGACGCTGCGGGCGTTATGGGACAGGTAAAGATAGTGGTTGCGGATCAGCCGAACTTACGCGGTAATACTGCTACGGGTTCTGTCGGGTCTGTTACTGTGACGACATAGGCATGGAAAAGTAAAACGACATCTGCTATTGTGGATTAAAGGGGCGATACGATGCAACAACAACTAATTCTTCCTGAAGGTGGTTTGGCTTCCTTTTTGACATCAAACCTAGATGAGATTGATGACAGTCGGCTCTTGTTTGGAAAGCAGTCGGGCATTAATTCGCACCGCGGAATTGCGGAGAAGATGGCGGGGTTTGGTCGCAACGGCGATACTGAGATGATCCACGCTGAGAAGGGTGAGATTGTAATTCACCCTAAGTTGTTGGAAGAGAACCCACGTTTAGCTCAAGAGATGATGGACGCGTTTTCCAGTTCTGGGGTTAATTTAGACCGTTACACGGTTGGCGGAGAGGCAAACAGCATTAACCCGCGAACTGGACAGGCGGAGTTTTTCTTTAAGAAGCTTGTTAAGGGCGTTAAGAAGATTGTTAAGAAGGTCGCTCCTATTGTTGTGCCGCTTGCGCTTAACTTTTTTACGGGTGGCGCGTATGGCGCACTTTCTATGGTAGCGCAGGGCGCTATTTCTGGCGGAATTACTTCTTTAATTCAGGGCGGCAATTTAAAAGACGCTTTGAAGGGCGCAGCAATGGGTGGCGTGATGGGCGGCATTTCTGCGGGCGCTCAAGGGTTTATGAAGGCCGAGGGTAGCCTCGGACAAAAGTTTGGCGCAGGTATACAGAGCTTTAGAGGCAGTGTTATGGATACCTTTAAAGCTCCGAACTCAGGGTTTATTCTTGGTGAAAGTGCTAAAAAGTTTTCTACGCCTTCGGGAGTAGACGGAACCCCCGTTGGTTTGGGTACACAAAGTTCTGATTACACAATAAAACCAACCGGTGCGAACCTCCAGAAAGTGGGTAATAGTATTGATGTAAACATGGGCACTGGTGCAGAAGTTCAAACGGGATTTCGTAAATATATTCCGGACTCTGTTGAAAAATTATTTTACGATTCCCCGAAGGATGCTACTTCGTTTTTACCAGAAGGGGTTAGTTTTACGGATGCGTCCGACTTGGCGCAGAAAGAAGCAGTGGCCCTTGCAGCTAAGTCCGGCGGCATTAAACTTGTACCAACAATCGGGGCGGGCCTCGCTTTAGCTGCACCAATGGGTTTGTATGATCCAATTCCCGAAAAAGAGTTAGAAGACCCCTACGACGGAACGTCTCCGTCAGAGGATCGGTTAGCTGAAAACCCTGAACGTTACCGCGTTGGCGTTCCAGACGTTCCGTACCGCCGTGCCACAATGGATGACATTGCGGTGCCGTCACAAGAACAACTACTGTATGAACAATACCTAAACCAACCTCAATACGCCGCGGCTGGCGGAGAAATGCAGAATTTCCCTCGCCGCACTGGGTATATCGCGGGCCGCGGAACCGAGACTTCCGACAGCATTCCCGCCATGCTTTCCGACGGTGAGTTTGTAATGAACGCACGGGCCGTCCGCGGCGCGGGTAACGGAAGCCGAGAAAAGGGGGTTCGTAGGATGTACGACATAATGCGAGCTTTTGAGGGGGGTGCAGTAGCATGACCACATCAACGGTAATTAACCGCCAAGACCCCGCCATTGAGGCGTACCGACTAGGGCTGCTGGCGGACACGCAAGAGTTTATTAAAAAACAGATTGAAACGGGTGATTTACCGCCGGACTATCAGATTGCTGGTTTAAGTCCCGCGGAGCAAGCTGCAACAGCCGCGGCCCAACGGGGCGTCGGGGCCTATCAGCCCTACCTAAATCAGGGTGCGGCCTCATTGCAGGGCGCAACGGGGATGGTGGGTCAGGGTCAAGGCTACATGGGCGCGGGAGCCGCGTCTCTTGCGGGTACAGGCCAACAATACGATCCAAACAGGGCTCAAGGCATAGCTTCTGCCGGAATGCAGCAACTTGCAAGAACGGGCAGACAATATGACGCCGTTCCTACAATAGCTAATACTTACGGCGCAATGCGGGACATGGCTCAAACTACGGGCGCTTATGATCCCCGCAATGCCCGCGGTTTTATGAATGAATACGAAGACCAAGCGGTTCAACAGGCTTTACAAGATGTTGCTCGTGCGGGTCAAATGCAGCAATCACAATTAGGCGCAAATGCCGTCGCTTCTGGAGCGTTTGGCGGCGCACGGCAGGGCATTGCAGAAGCTGAATTAGGGCGAAACACCCTAGAACAACAAGCGCGGACCGCGGCCCAAATGCGTCAAGCGGGTTACGAAAGCGCGGCCCAAAGATCACAGGCAGCTTTTGAACAGGCTCAAGGTCGGGGTCAAACGGCGGCACAACAACGTGCTTCGATGGGATTAGCGGCGGGTCAGTTTGGTCAGAGTGCGTATGAAAGCGCGATGGCCCGCCAGCAAGCGGCGGCACAACAAGCGGCTGCTCTGGGCATGTCGGCAGAACAATTTGCAGCTTCGGGTCTGGAAAGTGCCCTGAACCGTCGTCAGGCGGCGGCAAGTGCGTATGGCAGTTTAGGTCAGGGGCTTGGTAGTCTTGGTCAAGGTTTGGGTCAGCTTGGAATACAGCAAGCTGGTCTGGGCGAAATGTACTCGGGCCTTAACACGCAGGATATTCAAAACTTAATGACCACGGGCGCGAATCAGCGCGGTGTGCAGCAAGCGGGTTTGGATGCGTTGCGCATGTCTAATTTACAGCGTTACACGCAGCCTTATCAACAGTACGGCTTCTTGTCGGACATATACTCTGGTACACCAACAGGGTCTTCAACACTAACGGCATCCTCTGCCCCACAAGTTTCGCCCTTTCAAACGGCATTGGGCTTGGGTATAGGTGCATTAGGCGCAGCGACAGGCGCACAAAGAGCGGGGTTATTCTAAATGATGAATCGTAGCGTAATGAAGCGTCAGATGTTTCGCAACGGCGGCGAAGCAAGTTTCCCCGACCTAAGTGGCGACGGACGCATTAGTCAAAAAGACATTTTGATGGGTCGCGGTGTTCAAGGCTTGGCAATGGGCGGTCCTCCGATGGACCCCAACATGATGCCACCACCTCCTAATATGATGCCGCCTCCTCCAATGGCTCCTCCCCCCATGCCACCCGCGGGTGCTGAACAAGCTTTGATGGGCGCGGAAGCGCAGGGTCAACAGGCGGGCATGATGGCTATGGAAGGCATGATGCAAGACATAGACGGAGCCCAAGACTACGAAAGCCTGATTAACGGGTTACGGGGCAATGATCTGCCCCTAAATGCGCGGTACGAGGAACTTGCTGGTTTAGTAGGTCCCGAGGATGCGCGGCAAACACCTGAGTCGGTTTTAACTTTAACCCAGCCCGCCATTATGATGACGGAAGAGGGCGCTTTAAACAGCGGCGTCGGGGAATTAATGAGGGGCATAGCGGGCGACGTTGAGATGGAAGGTCCGATGTCTGGGGGCGTCGGTGGTTTAATGATGGCCCAAGCGCCGGAGCCCGCGATGGAAGCTCCCATGATGGAGGCGGGCAACACTCCCCCCGTAAATTTTAGGCAGGGTGGGCCCGTAGAGGTCCGAGGATACCAAAGCGCGGGAGAGGTCAAAAAAGGCGGTGGTGGTCCTCTGACCGATGTTCCGCAACCGTTAGCGGTACAAACGCCTGATACGGAGATTCCTTTAGAACTTCAACCTTATTTAACCCGTGCTACAGCCGCCCGTCAGGGTATTTTAGGTACTCCCGCTGAACGTGCAGCACAACTAGAACGTGCAAGAAATCAAGCGCAAAGCGATGCAATGTTTAATTTAGCTCGTTTTGGTTTGGCCTTTGCTGGTGAAACGGAGGGCGGCTCTATTGCTGAAAGGCTTGCTAACGCCGCAGCGCGATCACAGGTGCTTGAGGGTGTTCAGCAAGCGGGTAGAGATGCTGAGGCACAACGTGCCTTACAAGAACAGCAAGACGTTCAACTTCGAATGGATGCATTGGCTTCGGCAGAAAAATCTATGGACACGGCGGAAGAACGCCGCGGTCAAATTTTGTTGGCTAACGTTAAGGCCGCTAATGACATGGCAAGTCAATTACAAACACAAAGCTTTACTGCCGCAGAAGGTCAAAGTGACCGCGATCTTCGAATGCAAATTGCTGAAAACCAGATTGCTGCTCAAAAAGCTATGCAAACCGTTTCTGGAACTCAAAGTATTGCTGAAATTAACGCCAGAGGAGAACTGGAAAAAGAAAGACAAAAGAGCCAACAAAAGTTTCGCGCCTTGTTACAGGATGACGAATTTGAGTTTAGGCTTATTGAGGCGGGCATGGGTCAAACTAGAGCCTTGGCATTGGAAGACCGTAGGGCAGAAAACGCTAAAAAGCTTGAAGCCTTACGCTTTGATAACACTAAAGAAGCTGACAAGCTTAAGCAAGGATACATTGCGGAAAACTACCGCATTCAAGCTGAATTAGAGTTAGACAACCGGCTTGAGGTAATGGGGTATCAACAAAGCTTTGACGTTGCTAAAATTAACTTGCAAGCGGGCAATTCACGTACCTTGGTACGGTTGCAGGATCAATTACAGGGCGTTGCAAGAGAAGATAAACAGGTACATGAGGCGCAGCAAGCGGCTCTAGCTCGTACCTACGCGGGCATTGAGAAGAGAAAAGACCGAGAGGCGGCATTTAACTTGTCTGCGTTTGAGCAAGATTTCCGTTTAGAGTTAAAAGAAATGGACATAGGTCAAGCTGAGATAGATCGTCAGGTTGCTAAAACTAGAGCGTCCATTGAAGACGCGTTTACAAGGCACCGTTTGATGCAGGGCGATGAGCAAATAACCATTGCTGAAATGCAGGCGGCTTTGGATGAACGGTATAAGATGGGTATGTTGGGCGTTAAAGAAAGAGCCGAGTCGTTAGTTAAGGTTGGAAGTGATGCTAAAACATCTCAATTATCGTACCTAACAAACCCCGATAATTTAAAAGCTTACGCTAACGGCACCTTGGAAAACCCTGCACTTTACGAACAGGTTGTGCTTGATTACATCAAGCCAGAAATGGTTTGGAATCAAGGGCAGGGTGTATACACTCAGGGCGCATCCCCCGAACTAGCTGACCAAATTAAAAAGGCTATTGAAGCCGGAAACCCTGACTTTTTAAAACGCGTTACTAAAGGAGAGCCGAAGGAAACGGTTTACTTTGATCCAGACGCCAAAGTAAACGTAGAGGCCGTTCCATATTTGCGCGAGGCTAAAAAAGAAATACTTAACCCTGATGGGACGGTTGCTTTAAATTCTCCAGTTTGGCAGGGTAGAACAAGAACCAGTTACTTTGATCCCGAGGTAGATTACTCGCAAGCTATCGGCGTTTCACGGGTCGCGGGCGCTATAGAAAAGGGTTTTACAGAAGCTTACGCTGAACTTACTGGTAAAAAAGGGCCCGTTAGTCCACAAGTTAAAAATCTAACCAAAGCCAAAGCGACTTTAGATAATTTTGCTACGCGATTGCTACAGTTGTCTAATTCTTTGCAAGACGATAGGGTGCTTTTGTTTGTTCAAAGACACATTGCTAACACTATAGATAACATTAGACCCGGAGGTTTTTTCCTTAGAACTGATGCTGATGCTTTAGCCACGTTTAATTCTTTAGCTACTCAACTAGCTTCTGGTATGCAAGAAAACGCAGCTAAATTACCTGAATACGGCGGAGATGCTTCGGGTCTAAGCCGAGGTGAGGTGCAAAAAACCAATGCCCGACAAGAAACTTTAAAAGTCCTTCTTAACGAAGTATTGGCGTTTAAACGTCAATTTGAAGGGTTCGCTTCCGTTAGCGGAGAAACAAAAGGCGGAACCCAAGCGGCACAACAATTTTTAATAGATAATGCGAAGCCTGTGAAGCCCGTGGAAGGTAAAGACTAATGAGTGAAGACCAGCCAAAAGCTACGTTAAACAGTCCCCTGTCAACAGGTATTATCTATCAGTTTACTGAAGATACGCTTGATGAAGCTCTGGGTACTTATGGATTGAGTAACACCGCGGCTGCATTAGCCAATAGAG
>VMHT01036328.1_pt1 | contig 11474 bp, 14 predicted proteins | sample 4693611 | NCBI WGS metagenome assembly VMHT01 (sample SAMN12280063, study PRJNA550983) | marine metagenome | isolation source: seawater sampled from same location over 5 years 0.02-0.2 micron viral filtrate | place: USA: collected off the coast of southern California halfway between the port... ... | reverse complement strand
GAAGACACAATCAACGAGAACGCGGTAACAGAGACGGACTCTACATCCAGTTTCTACCGTGGCTCTCCAGAGCAGACGACCGTTGATGGGTATGTGGCTGATGCCGCAGGACACGCAACTGCGGCAAGTAATTCAGCTTCTGAAGCTAGTGATTCAGAAAGCGCGGCGGCAAGTTCAGCGTCTGCCGCCGCTAGTTCATTAGCACAGCAACAAAACTTAGAGATTACTTCTGCATCTTTTGATACAACCGATGGCACACTAACACTTACCAAAGCTAACAGCGGTACAGTTACTACAGACCTCGATGGTAGATTCCTTACGTCATACACAGAAACAAACGATTTATCCTCAGCTGTTACATGGGTTAACGTACCTAATGCTTATATTACAGCAGGTAGCGTTACACAGCATCAATCGGCACTGACTATTACAGAGTCACAAATAAGTAATTTGCAAACATACTTAACAGCAGAGACTAACGATTTATCAACAACTGTTACATGGGCAAACGTACCAGATGCAAATATTACAGAAAGCAGTGTAACTCAACATTTAACTGCTTCTAATGTGGCTAACGCAGGGGCATTAATGGATTCAGAAGTAACTAACCTAGCACAGGTTAAGGCTTTTGATTCTTCTGACTATGCCACAGCCGCGCAAGGTTCTACTGCTGATTCAGCGTTACAGAATCTTGTTGAAGATACTACGCCACAACTAGGCGGTAACTTAGACCTTAATGGTAATGACATCACTGGTACAGGCAACGTAAGTATCACGCAGGCTTCTACCACAGTGCCCGCTTTGACTCTTACTAGCACTGATGATGGCACTGTAGAATCGCCAACTATGAGGTTGGTGCGGAACTCAGCAAGTCAGGCAAATGCAGACCAAATTGGTCAGATAGAGTTTTATGGTAGAGTTGGTACATCAGCAATCAGAGAATATGCAGGAATAAAAGCGGTTCTTAATGATGTAACGCCCAGTAGCCATGATGGTCAGTTAGACTTCTACACCCGCAAAAACAGTGCTGAAACTAAACTAATGTCGCTAACTCCGACAGCATTAGAGTTGACTAACGGAACTGACTTAGAGGTTGATGGCAATATAAAAACAGACTTTATAGAGGGAAGCGAATATTTCAACTCAAACTTAAACTTTTATGACACTGCTACGCAAGGGGGTGATGGAACAACTTTATCATCAACCGCAGGTCTTAGTTTTAAATACGACACAAATGCCAACGATGATGACGGCTTTAAAGTATTTGCTAATGGTAATAGTACAGCTTGTTTCACAATAGATAATAATGAGAATATATCTGTAACAGGTACATTAGATGGCAGAGACGTAGCCACAGATGGTGCTAGATTAGATACTATTCCTTATCATAGGGTAAGAGATGACAGGATAAGTTCTTTTAATCAGCAACTTTCCTTAACAACAACAACCAAGAATCTAGGGCAATATCAAAATCTATATCACCCTAGCACCCCTGTAGAGACTATGCGTTTTGTTGATGTAGAGTGGACTACATTTTGGAGTTATGTAAGCAGTAGCAATAACGACATTAGGCTTCTTTTATATCTAACTGTACCAAGCACTGTCTCAGCCGTTAGTATAGGTACTGCTACTTCTTTTTCATCTTCATCCTATTATAGCGTACGACAAAGTAATGAGCAGTGGTATTGGGTTTCAGGAAACTACGAACACTTATTTACAGAGTTTGGCAGAGTATCGCAATCTAGTTCAGGCAGTATTAAACAGCAAGTTCTATCGGCACAGTACAACCCCGATGCTGATAGAACATACTTCTGCGCTACAAATACTACATCACCTATAGCGACTGGCGATACCGTTTATTTCCACCCTTATGCGTGGCAAACCGCAAACGCACAGCTTCTTGCTTATAAAGACTTTGCAGAGAAATATAGGGCAGGTTCTGAACGACATAATGTTAGCTTTAAATTACCCTACACCGATGATACTTTAGTTTACACGTTAAATATAAAAGAAATGTCTACAAGTGATTCGGCTATCGTTAAAGATGCACGAGTAAGAATAACAAGCACAGGAATATAAGTATGATTGTTGGATATAGCAAACTAAACAGCGAGGGTAGAGTAGTAGATGTTATACATCAAGAATGTTCTACAGAAGAAGAATCCCTACAAGTAGCAGAAGCCCTTGTTACAGCATCTATTGACGATGAAACTGTTGGTGAAGTTTATCGCGGTACAAGATATGGCGATGATGTAGTTTATAATATAGTACACGAAATACCTCGATAACTTTTAGGAGAACAACATGGTAACAAAAACCATAGTTTTACTCCTGTTCCTATGTCTAAGCTCTTTAGCTGTATCAGAAGTAAAGCAAGAAGGTTCTCTTAACAGTAGTGCCGTAAACTCAACGGTTAGTAGTAACAATGTTAATTCGGATGAGTCAGTCAGCAACACATACAACGGCGCAGGATCAGCGAGCGAGATACCTGTGGGTAGCGCCATAAGTCCTAGTTACATGAGTAACGGCATGGACACCTGTTTAAAAGGCACAGGGGGATCATTACAGACCGTAGGTGTCGGGTTTAGTAGTGGCGGTTATAACATTGACCCTGAGTGCAACAGGCGCAGAGACGCAAAGGTTCTTTCCGATCTAGGTATGAAGGTAGCCGCGATAGCAAGAATGTGTCAGTCAGAAGATGTATGGCTAAGTATGTTTACATCTGGAACACCCTGTCCTATCCAACAGCAAGGCAGACTAGTTGTAGGTAAACGAGCGTTTCTTGTTATGAAGATGAATCCAGAATTACACATCCCATCTTATGGTCGGGTTGGAAGAAACTATACCGACAACCAAAAATGGTTTAACTCAATACTTGGAATAGGTGTCGAAACCGATGAAGAACAACCTGACAATAGCGAGTCTATTAGCGATAAGTTCCGTAGTTCACTCAAATCAACTTGATGACTTAATTGATGCATCATCTGCGATTGTAGATCAGATCGACAGAGGTATTATGTTGGTAGGAGCCGCAACAGAGTATTCACACCACGGTGATGCGTTAAGCGATGGCACATTGTCTACTTCCGCGCACATATCTACTGCACAGCTTGAAGCCTACAACAGCGCACTTATGGGGATGCAACAATATATGCCCTACGGCTCAGTAGCCGATGTATTGGAAAACGCGGCGGTTCAACAGTTAGAACTTATGGACAACGCTATAGAAACTTTCACTGAAGTGACGGTAGACATGATTACTGTAGTTCAAGTTGCTGAGATTAGTGAGCAAGCGGTCACTCCAGATGATAAAGCTGATGTGCAGATGTTTGTTTCTGACAACGCTGAGACACTTCAGATTTCACAAGAAGATGTTGAAACATACAACCAAAGTCTTGATGACATTGAGACTCACGCCAATACCGCATCTGCTTACATTGCTGTAGCCGCAAACGCTGAAGCTGTAGAGTTCTTACAAACAGGCGCTGAAAACAATAATGCAGATGCCGCTGAAGCCACCCTGTCTTATGACGCTAATATGCAGTGGGTTCGTATGGGGTGGGCTAACACTAGTAACGGGACTGCTGTAATGCTAAATGGCGGAAACTTTGGGATGCCAAATTTATATGCCTCAGAGCCTGACATCCTTGTAGCAGGCACTGAATCAGAGTTTTATCAGACAAGCCCCGTGGCATTAGGTTATGAGTGCTTTATGAATCAAACGGACTGTGAAATATGAGTTTAGAAGATACTGAACTGAAAATTGGAAATACCTCATTTAAGGGAATGTGGATAGCTGTCGTGGTGACGATAGGCACGAGTATCGGGGGAACCGTCTGGACGGCATCAAGTTTGTATTCAAGATTAGAAGCAATAGAGTCCACAGTGATACCAGACATTGTGCCGTTAGAAGAAAAGGTACTGCTAATAGAGCAAGAACTAAAAGCCAACGATGTCTCACAGCTTCAAGGCAAACTAGCTACGTTAGGCACTAACCTTGTCACTATATCGACACAGCAAGATAAGCTGTTACTTATAAACGACAGTGTTTCTGAATTGAAACAAAATGTTATTGAAATGCAGACAACAGTCCAGAAAGCAGAGATGGTGACTAAAGAGGTAGAAGGATTCCAGAAACAAGTAGACGCTGTAAAGCGTGACGTTCAAGACCTGTGGGATGGGATGGACTACCTTAGTAACCCGCTGAATTAGAGGATTTTTGGAGATATATTCAACTTGAGGTAGAATATGCCCTAAAGGGGTGTATATTATTGACGCTACACGGATAGGTCAGTCAGGTGAATATCTAGCTTCCGCAGTGCTACAACGCCACTTCGTGGCGATAGCCTACCCCAACATTCCAACCGCATACGACCTCACAGTTCAAACCAAGTCTGGCGACTTTCTTAAATGCCAAGTTAAAACATCAGACACATTAGAGACTGTGAACGGTAGTAACTACTGGCGTTTCCACACCAGTAGGCAAAGAGGTCATTACACAACAAGCGATGTCGATTTTTTTGCTTTTGTAGTCTTACCTCAACGCCTGTGTTTCTTTGAGTTAGCTGAAGATATATGCGGAAAACTTTTTCACAGAATACCTGAATTAAAAGCGACATCAGAAAACGAACTAGACAACATAAATAACGTGTTAGGGCGATGGGCAGTAGATGAGTAAATTCACATACAAATATTTTAAAGTAAGCGATTTTGACTGTCAGGAGACAGGTGAGAATCGTATGGAAGAAGAGTTTATTAAGAGATTGGACTTACTTCGTGGAGCCTGCGGCTTCCCTTTCATTGTTACTAGTGGATACCGCGACCCCTCACACAGCGTGGAGCGAAATAAGAAAAATGGCGGTGGAATGCACACAAAAGGTGTAGCCGCTGACATCCGTATTTCAAACGGAAAGCAAAGATACGACATTATTAAAAACGCGATGGCAATGGGATTTACAGGTATTGGCATCGCTAAAACCTTTGTTCATGTAGACACCAGAGAAGATACGCCAGTGGTATGGACTTACTAACGGATAAAACGAAAATGACCGAAGAAGCAAAACAAACTGTCGATGTTTTGGCGGCAAGCACTGGGTTTTTCTCACTGGTTGCGTGGCTTCCCCCTATAGCGTCTCTGCTTACAATTTTGTGGCTCGGCATTAGGATTTACGAGAGTGACACAGTGCAAGGGTTGCTAAATAAAAAATGAATATTTTAGGTGGCATGATAGGCGCAGTGGCTGATCTCGGTAAAAGTTATTTAGGTAACAAAGCCGCAGAGAAACAGGCTAAACATAAAGCCAAAATCACCATGATTGAGAACGATGCCGACTGGGAATCTAAGATGGCTGAGGCTTCTAATTCGTCACTCAAGGATGAATTTTTCGTAATTGTTTTGAGTTTTCCATTGTTTTTTATTGGTTACGCTGTCGCCGTAGATGACCCGACTATTATTAACAGGGTAAAAGAGGGTTTCAACGCACTTAGTGAATTGCCTGAGTGGTATCAATACTTATTATTTATTGCTGTCAGTTCTAGCTTTGGTATTAAAGGTGCTGACAAAATTATGAACTTGAGGAAGAAATAAAATGCCAATAAATGTTGAATCGGCAACCTATATCAATCAGCTAAACACAAACTATCCGACACAGAATGACAATGTGGCTGACGGTGATAATCATATAAGGCTTATCAAGTCTACTCTGCAAGCTACGTTTTCAGGCATAACGGGTGAGGTTACTGGAACACACACCGCTATAAACAGTGCGGTTGCGGCGGCTAATGCGGCAACAGATGCAAACACTGCAAGCACAATAGTTAAAAGAGACGCATCGGGTAACTTTACCGCAGGCACAATCACAGCGGCGCTGACGGGTAACGTAACAGGGAACGTAACAGGGAACGTAACAGGGAACGTAACAGGGAACGTAACAGGTAACGTCACTGGCAATGTGAGTGGCGATGCGGGGACAGTTAATGGAAAAACGGTGGGAAAAAATGTCCCTGCTAACGCTGAGTTCACAGACACTAACACGTTTAGAGCGATTAGTAGTACCCCTACAAATAACGCAACTTCTACAAGCATTAGTTCACATTGGGCGTACCTTAATGTTAAAACAGCTGTGCCAACAGGTGCTTTGTTTACAGACACAAATACTACATATACCGCAGGAACAGGCATATCGTTAAGTAATGGACAGTTTAGTGCTGATGGGGCTAACATCGACGCGGGTAAAGTAGATGGGTTTAGTATTTCAACTGGTTCTGGCACTGATGCAAACACCATTTATTTTAGGACTTAATAATGCCTATTTTTGTTGCTGGCACAGAAATTACAGACATTAAAATCGGTAGCACTGAGATTAATGAAGTGTATGTTGGTGCAAATAAGGTGTGGGAACGTGCTACAACTTACAGCACAACCTATCAAGACCAAGACGATATGTTTACCAACACATCTACAGGCGGTGCAACACAGTACAACAACCATAAAAAACGTGGGTATGTTGAGAATAATTGGGTTGGTTATATAACTAGCCCTATGGGGTCAATAACGCCAACAGCGTTTACTTTATCCTCGTATTCAGGAGCTACCCCTACGATAAATACTTTGGCTAGTGTTTATATTTTCCGTAGTAATATAAGTTATTACCGTAGTGGTACTGTTGATTATAATAAAACACGTTTTGTTCTTAACGGCTTGGCAAATAATGACGGTTGGTCAACAGTAGAGGTAGACGGTACTACATACAGCAGGTCTTCGGCTACGCATTCTCAGGCTAACGGTAAAACAACTTGGGAGTGGAATAATTCTACCTTAATGCCAAGTTCTAACAGCACTACTACGTTTGAGATTAAATTCAAATAAACGGTGTAACCATGCACAAAATTACAGGAAATACAATGACTGAAGAATCGAAACAAGTTTTAATCGTGTTAATTCAATGGGTTTAAAGTTTACATGACTTATGTACCTCTTAGGCAAATAGGTTCTGGCGGGATTGTAAGCGATCAGAATCCTTACGATTTAGAATTGACTCAGTTTCCTGATGGCAACAATGTGGCGTTCCACGATGGATATTTAGGAACTACTTTAGGTTACACGCTTGAGACAGATCAAACTGCCGTGGGTAGTCTAACTGGCGTTAAAGGTTGGATGGCAGGAGGTAATAGCACTTTAGTGGTTGGTGGTCAAAATAGCTTATATCGTTGGGACGGAACAACCTTTTCAGATGTAACTAGAGAAGATGGATCAGGTAACAAAGTATCGTACACAAACAGCCCTCGTTGGCAGTCTGAACAGGTGGGTGTTGGTATGCTTTGCAACAATGGAGCAGACACCCCTCAGTACATGGATCCCTCAGACACAGAGTTTCAAAATTTACCTAATTTCCCGTCAATCACAACAAAATGTATAAAACCATACCGTTCGTTTTTAATCATGTTGGGATACTATACCGCCAATGATGAATACCCTTACACTGTCCGTTGGTCTGATGCTTACGACCCCACTGGGTATCCTGCAAGCTATGACATAGCAGACACAACAACATTGGCAGGCGAAAACGTACTCTCAGGAAACAGTGGCGAGTTAATAGATCAACTCACCTTGAACAACGCGCAAATTATCTACGCTGAAAGAGGCGTGTTTGCAATGGACTACGTTGGCGCACCCTTTGTTTTCAGTTTCAGGGAAGTGTTTAATGATGACGGTATTATAAACCGTGGCGCGGTAGCTTCATTCTTTAACCAACATCTAGTCGTTGGGCATAATGATATTTATGTGCATGACGGAAACCAAAAGAAAAGCATAGTTGATAAAAAAGTTAGAAGAACATTTTTTAACGCTATCGCAGACACGAGAAGTGTATATTGCCAAACCATTACTGACAGATCAGAGGTTTGGATTTGCTATGCGGATGCTGATGCACCCGACTCACAATCAGCTAACAGAGCCTTAGTCTATAACTGGTCACAAGATGCGTTTACCTTCATTGACCTACCTAACTTGCGTGAGTTGACACTTTCTGAAGTCATCGACCCTAGTGGCTCTTGGAGTACCGTAGGAGGCACATACGCTGAGAGTAGTGCCTATTGGTCTAACGTGTCTCAAGACGTTGAAGCTGATTCACTAAAGATTTTTGGGGTAGACACAGAAAACAGTAGCGTGTTCCAGATGTCTAACTCGCGTGGCGCAAGCGGATCAAATATAAATTCATACTTAGAGTCTACAAAAATTGACCTTGACGTTGTTTTAGGCAAAGCCACTAACAACATAAAGCAGATAAATGGAATTATGCCTCAAGTCAGAGGGCAAGGAATAATTAGTGTTTCTTTAGGCGTTTCTGAATCCCCCACGGATTCAGTATCGTGGCAGTCAACGGTAAGTTATAATATAGACTCGGATCACAAGATTGACTTCAGATCGTCTGGCAGATACTTCGCCATTCGCTTTGAAAGCACAAGCAACACAGACCACTGGCAGTTGACGGGTCTGGATATAGATGTTGCCGAGGTTGCAAGCCGATGAGTTTTCAACCTACATCAACACAAGCAAACACTGTTGCGGACTTGCGTTCATGGATAAGAAATGAACTCGTTAGAGTTTCAAATGCTTTTCTCACTTCATCGCAAACAACCACACTCCCCTTATTAACAGTCGCTCCTGCAAAGCCTCAAATCGGTCAAATTGTATTTGCGGATGGCGGCAATTGGAATCCCCAACTCCCTAATGGTCGTGGTCTTTACTACTACGACACAGGCGGTTGGGTTCACATAGCATAGGTATATAAAATGTTTAGTTTTGGTGGTTCAAAATCAAAATCAAAATCAGAAAGTGAATCAAAGACATTTGTTGATCCGAATCAGCAACCGTATCTGGATGATATCAATCAGAAAGCGCAAAGCCTCAACGCTCAAGGTATGCCTGTTGAAGGTGTTGCGGGTATTAACCCAACGCTTCAAAACTCACTGGATACCCAAAACCAAGCGGGTCAGATGCAAACCTCTGCGGGTACGGGTCTTATGAATGTCGGTTCTGCTCAAATGAGTGGCACAACTAACGCGCTGAACTATGCCAACAACGCAATGGGACAAAACACATCGGGTCAAGCACTACAGACAGGTGCTAACTTTGGCAACCAGATGGCAGATAACACAGCCCAGATTCAAGGATCGCAAGGCAGTGGCGTGAATCACAGCATGGCAGGCAACATGGCGAACAACGCATCGCAGGCTACTACTGTTCAAAATCAAGGATTTAATCAATCTAACCTTAATAACTATATTAATAACGATGTTATGTCTGGTCAGATAGATGCTATGAGTCGAGACGTAACTCGTAACCTTCGAGAAAACGAACTGACAGGTAATGCCGCCGCCGCTATCGGCGGTGGGAACATGGGGTCTTCGCGTAAGCAAATGTTAGATTTCGGCTCATCGCAACGTGCGGCTGATCGTATTGCCGATGCGTCTTCTAACATAAGAAGCAACGCATATAACAATGCTATGAACATAGAAGCTAACCGCGCATCGCAAAACGCTAACATAGCTTCTGGTAACAATCAGTTCAACGCAGGCGCACAGAACACGTTAATGGGGCAAGGTTACAGTATTGATTCTAACCAGTTGCAAGGTAATTTAAACAGAGATCAGCAAGCTAATATGTCGAACCAAAACGCTGTGAACAGTGCTAATCAATTCGGCACAAATCTTGGCGCTAATCAATATAACGTAGGCACTAACAACCAGTATAACGCGGCACAGCTTGGCAATAACATCGGTCAGTCGGGTGTTAATAACATGGTATCTGGTCAAAACATGATGAACACTGGCACTGGTCAGTCAATGGCGGCAGGGCAGTATCAGCGTGATTACGATCAACAGCTTCTTAATCAAGATTATCGTGAAGGCATGGCTCCATATCAATCTCTTGAGTTTTACGATCAGATGGTTGGTGATCCAACTAAACTCAGTGAAGCCAGTTCATCAAGCAGTGGCAAAAGCAAATCACTTAGTTTCGGATTCGGTTCATAGGTACATATAAATGAGAAATTATTTAACAAGTAAAGGGTTACTTCAGGACGGTAGCGAACAGCAAGCGTTACTTCAAGAAGGTGCAGGGGCGCTTAATACTCAAGTTGAGTCTATGATGCCCTTTGTACCCCAAAACCCAAGAGAACTAGTCCAGATGCAAAGGACTATGGTTCCCACTGGTGAGACACAGCTTGTTGGAGATAAGCAAGTCCCAACTTTTGTCACTCCAGAAAACGCCATATATAAGAAAAACAAGGCTATGTTTGAAGGCTTAGAGCAAAAAGCCACTTCTGACTTTGAGCGTAAAGTGAATAACCCTTTCTTTAAAGTGGGTGACTTTATAACGGATGTCGCTAGAAACACTATCGGTGCTATCCCCAACTTCTTTACCGATGGAGAGGCGTTTAAAGCTGACCCTAGTAAAAAAACAGTTGAAGGATATAAGGGTAGATTGCAACAGCTAAGTGATTTGCAGACCGCTAACATACAGTATTTTACTGAGGGAAGAGGTAAACGAGCCGAGGCGTTAGCTACAGCGATTACAGGTGTAAATGATATTACACCAAGCCACTACACCGCTAACTCGTTACAGGAGTTTCAACAAACTGGAAATTTTGATGACTTAGAGAGATATAATAACTTTGAGACTGTAGAAGATAAAGACACAGGTGCAATTTATCAGTTAAATAAATCAAATAACGAGAAAACATTTCTAAAGACACCAGAACAGGCGGCGGCAGATAAAGCGGCGGCGATAGTGGCTAACGGCTATAACGAACAAAAAGCCTTGTTCGCACAGAATCAAGGCGCTCAAGTATCACGCTTAGACGAAGCGAAAAATTCAACTGCAAACATACAGAAGCAAATTCAGGACGCTAGAGACATTATTAATAAATATCCTAACGCCACAGGGTGGGGGAGTTTGTTGAATATGATTCCTGATACCGAGGCGGCGCAGTTGAACGCTTTGCTTAGAACTTTGGAGGCTAATGTTGCATTTAAGGCGCTTCAAGAAATGCGAGCAAACAGTCCGACAGGTGGCGCGTTGGGTAACGTGTCTAATGTTGAAATCGAACTTCTATACCAAAGCCTATCGCCAATATTGCAAAAAGGTGGAGTTAAGGAACTCCTTAGCACACTTGATACTATCGAGAATGACGCAACGCAAACTCTCGATATTTACGAGAGAGCCTACACTGAAGATTTACGTTACTACGGTGGTCGTGAGAATTTCACAATGCGACCAGACAGCGTCAAGATACAGTCAAAAGAAACTCAGAACTCGCAGTTAAATCCGCAAGATTTAGAAAGCAACGGTTATGTGTTACAGCAAGACGCTGACGGTAATCAAGCGTATGTGCATCCTACTACTAACGATATTGTAGAGGTTCCGCAATAATGGCTTTTAACCCTCAAACAGCTAAACCTGTAAGACGGTTT
>VMHT01166814.1_pt1 | contig 11475 bp, 10 predicted proteins | sample 4693611 | NCBI WGS metagenome assembly VMHT01 (sample SAMN12280063, study PRJNA550983) | marine metagenome | isolation source: seawater sampled from same location over 5 years 0.02-0.2 micron viral filtrate | place: USA: collected off the coast of southern California halfway between the port... ... | reverse complement strand
ATCAAGTACGAAGGTGACGGTGCTACCGGCGGCGAATCAATCCACAGAGGTTGAGACGCACATCCAATTGGGGATACTAACCGTATCACCCTTACTAGCAAGAGTATAACACAAACTTTTACACCAAGTAAAAGTAACTTGATCAGTTGCCCGAAGGATAAATTTGTCGGGAATTTGGAGCAGAATAAGCAGAGCCTCACAACTCTGCTTTGGCTGGCTATCCTCGACTTGATGTAAAGGCATACACTTGCACCAACGGTGCGGCATAAGCAATTGCAAAACTTATGTCGCCCAACAGATAGATTATGGATTACGAAGATTAGTGATAATAATACTGAGGTAAATAACCAATGACGTTATGTTACCATAGGAGGGATGACCCTAACGGGTCCCCAAAACTAATTATACACGTAAAACACACACAATACGATTTAAGTAAAGCACTTCTCCAAAGATTGGAGAAGTCAAAACACCTATCGAATTGTCAAACACGCAAGAAAGCACGCTAACAGTCTAACGACTACCGCGATTAGTTTTGATCCCTCCTATGGTAACATCAGGGGAGAGAGTAACTAAACGCATGCAATGCTTTTGTAGAACACTCTGAAGAAGTAACATAGTGTCTTCAAGTGAAGACCCAGTTGTCTTCACCTAAAGAAGACCGTGTCTTCACCTAAAGAAGACCGTGTCTTCTACCTGACTGCAGCAGTAACATTGCTGCCAGAAAAGTTAGGCAATGAGTAACTGTGATGTAAACGAAAGGCATTTTCTACAAGACTTAGTCGACAAAGCACCTGGTTACTATAACATAGGTGTTGGTCACAAAGAAGTTCTTGGAACGTAAAACAGAGCGGCGGACCGCTCTTCTCCTCATGATGATAATGGGGGGTGGACCACGGTCTCACACCAGGTGAACTCCTGTGTGTGTAGAACCGAGTACAAATACAACAGAAAATGATTTACAGTAGAATATGGCTTTTATTAGCACATCGATTCTACCATCCACTGAACTCCATACATGTGACCACCAGATGGTCCAGCGGGAGTACTGTGATTACCTTGGGTTAAATGACCAAAAAAAGTTTACAGAGATAACATTGGAATACATGTGTACCATCAAGAAGCCTACCCTGGTAGACGAAGTGCACATCCATGCGCCACCTAATGGTTGGCGAATAACTCATAAAACAGTTTACAATTAATGATAACATCACCGTGGTACCACCCTGGTAACTACGGGAAAGACTCCTGGACGACGTCATCGGCGATGATGACTGAGCCCGGGTGATTATTGATACAAAATCTGCCTATAAAACCTTTTCAGAAGGATTATGGACAAGGTTCTACACGCGTAATACATGCGCACGAGAGGAGACGAAATTCAATTTATGGACATAACATGGTCCACGAAGAATGACGTTAACTATGACTCCTGCACAAAAGGAATTCGAAAGAATTCCGAAGACAAAGAAGATATCACTACTACACCGAGCACTAGTACGGACCGTACATGTGACACATTGTATAGTAACAATGGTTCACTGCAAAAAATATGGAATTAAGACCTTATTACATCCGCAGTGACTTAAAATTCCGAGTGTGAATTAAACGATAAAATAAGTTTACAACAAGAACATCAAAACATTAGTCTAACTTCTACGAATCTAGTCACCTAACGGTGACTTATTGTAGTCACCTTAGAAAATATAAAACAAATGTAAAACATATGGAGAAGTTCCAACCCAGAAAACCACTCAGTAATGAGATATGGTGTTACTGGGTACTGAATAAGTTCGTGGTGCTGTCCGACAATTAGTCGGTTACTGACCACCTCTTAAAAAAAAGGATACTGAATACCGATAATCAGTGGATACAATTCCTCTGAATTCTTAACGCTCAGCAGGCCCTACAGTACCTTGCGCGCAAACAGTTCACTAGAACTGCCCAAAAAGAATTTTACAAAACAAACATGTGAATACAAAAACGGTTACCGCCACACCAAGGGTGTTGTGGACCGTTTACGTAGTTACGAGCATGTAACGTTTCTAAAACAACGCTAGCCAGAAAGCAATTTACATTGAGAATGTATACTTCTCTGGCTCCGCGACTAATGGTGCACTATACCACACGAGCGGCTCTACCAGTACTGGTAGACCGGTGGTAGAGCACTGGCCAATATGGCTGTAAAAGATTTTCAAGTCGCTACACCAAGATACCAAGTTCCTACTCTGGGGACCCGGTAACTGTGGCGTTCGGCCAAAGGGAGAATACGGAAGGGGCGCTTAGCGCGCTGACCAATTCTCTATCCTAGACACTTAGGGTGTCTTGGTGCTGCTATAAATTAAGCAGCCGGCTAAAATTATGTAAACAAAACAGAAAACAACTTATGGAATCACTGTTTTAACTTTATCACTGGCGATTGGTAATATGCAACCCGACTATATGTAGGGAAGAATGCTACCAAAATTCCCGCTTCCCATAAATCTATCACCAGAAGGAGTTCAAAAATATGAATGAAAACCATACAAAAAATGAATTAAGAATGATAGTGAACGCATCTATACCCTGCTTGGCGATATCGTCGCCAGAGACGCAATGCATAATTGACGAAATAGTCAAATCTGCTTGCGAGCAGTTTACTGAAACACCAAGAATATTGGTGTGGAGAGTATCCCGTGGCTTTGAAGAGTACGCTGGATATGCTAAAGATGATCAAAATGAAGAACACGAAATACTAACAAATGTATCCGGCTTTGCAGTCGATGATATTGCAGTTAGACCAACCGGTGTTATTGAAGCCAGTGATGAAGACTTCCCTGGCTGTCAAGTACCGTTTGCAGTTCAATACATGACAGATTATGATGGCCATAATGAAGGAAGAAGAGCAATCTTCGTCCTCAGAGACTGGCACAACTTTATCGACTCTAATACAGAACATATAGATCGACAACTAAACTTGTTTGAAACAATATTACGAGGTGCCAACAAAAATGTTGTCATGCTCAACCCTTCAAGATGGACAAGCGAAAACGTTCCTAAGGAACTAGACCAATTTGTAAGACTAATAAATTATCCTTTACCGGATAAGGCTACTAGGCTTGACTTGGTTGAAAGTATTCGCCACCAATTTGCATATGAATCCGATGGGATGCTTAGGCCACAAACCATAGCAACCTTTAGGAATTATAGTGACAAAGATATCGAAACCTTCACAGATGCCTGTGCGGGTTTTACAAGAAACGCTATTGATGATGTGCTCACCTTGAGTGTAATCAACAATGGTAGATGGGACGTAAGTTTCATCCTCGATGAAAAAAGAAAAAATGTTGAGCGAGCGGGTTTTACCCTGGTTCGCCCGACAACAGGCTTCGAACAAATCGGTGGATTGACCCCTTTGAAAGAATGGGTTACACTGATATCGAAGCGGTTTACAAACTCTGCGAAAGACTACGGATTTATTCGTAACATTCGCGGACTTTTGATGGCTGGTGTGCCTGGTTGTGGAAAGACAGCCATTGCAAAAGCAGCAGCCAAAGAAATGAACATGAATATACTAATGGTAGATGCAACTGACCTGAAAGGCTCCCTAGTTGGGGAGTCCGAAGCAAAAGTGCATAAACTATTGGAGATTGCTAAAGCAGCGGCTCCGCTAATCGTCTTCGTTGACGAGGCAGAGAAGTTACTTGGTAAGTCAGAAGGAATCCACGATGGCGGCGCACACGATGCCGTTCTCGGACAGTTTCTTACATTCATGCAGGAAGATGACTCAGGAGTGTTCTTTGTTTTTACAGCAAATAACATGAATAAGTTCGCTCCAGAATTGATAGACCGATTCGAAGGAAGATTCTTTATTGACCTTCCAGAACCTGAAGAAAGAGAAGAGATTATTAAAATCCACCTGGGACTAAGAAAGCAAGATGCAAGCAAGTTTGATATTAAAGAACTAGTTCGCAAAACTGCCAAGTTCTCAGGTCGTAACATCGAAGACGGTATTGAAGAAGCAATGACTAGGTCTTTTAGCGAAGACCGTCCACTTGAGATGAGAGATCTCGTTTACGTCTTAGAGGCGCTGGTTCCAACTAGCAAAACTAAGAAAGACGAAATTGAAGTCATGCGATCCTTTGTTGACAATGGATCCATGAGAAGAGCGAATAACAACAGTTCTATCGGAAAGTCTGGAAAGACCAACGATAAGAATCGCCGAAGAAATATTGTTGACGATTCGAGTAATCAATCTGACAACGTAGAAGTTGCAGAACTGACAGAACTCGAATGAATCAAACCTTTAACTGACCACTTAGTGGTCTTACTAGATGACGAACAGCAGAGGATTTGTAAGAGAAGGACTAGAAAAAAAGATAAAAACTAAGGAGATGTTTTCTCCCGCAGACTATTTTTCAGTTGTCCTTTATTACCAACTAATGAAAGAAGACACGGGCTTAATGCCTATATTGTCTAAACGAACTGACTTTGAAGATGCCCCAATAGAACTTGCAGAAGGACTAGACGGCATTATTCATTCAATGATGAACGAAATGGAAAAGAACAATATTGACCCAATGCAAGGAAAAATAGACCTTGGTGATGTCAATATTTATTCTTTTATAATGCACGACCCGTTGCTTAAAAAAGCAATAGGAAACGTAGCAATCCAGGTCGTTATGAGAGACGACAAAGTCGATCGTGAATCAGCAATAGAACAAGTCAAAGAAGCACTACCAGATTTACTGGGAGACTTCCAAGAAGTGTTCTTACCAAACTTACTGCATCGTACTTTACCGCAAATATTTGATAAAATGAAAATGCATAGTATTGAACAAAAAGATGCACTGCATACATTGGCACCAAAAGTTGCCACTATCGGTTATGAAACTGTAAGACGACATGGATTTAAAGTCGGAGAACAACTAGAAATAGGTCTCCATTTTGAACAACCTGTTGTCGACAGTACTGAACCTGCAGACAAGAATGATGGTCCAGACTCGATGTTTGGATAATATGGCTTCACGCCATTACTAGGAGAAACCAATATATGACTATTGAAATAATAATTAATATAGATACCAATGAATTGAAAAAACTGGAAGCAAATAACAGCGCACTTGTTGCGTTTATTTTAGCAAACCAAAGCAACACTAAAGTTGTCGGAGAGAACTTAAAACTCGAGACGCAGGTGGACGCAAAACGTAAGTTGAACCAAAAGAACGCTGCTAAAGCGGAAAGGGAACAACTTAAAATCGCCCACCAGCAACTTGCAGAAATTGTTCGAAATTCACCAGACCTGACGACTGTTAAAACAAAAGCAAAAGAATTAAACGTTCCACTAAAAAGGAGTGAAATTATTACTTTGGCGACAGATACATCATGGTTAAAAAAGCACAAACTTCCTCGTCTACCAGACGATGATGATGTTTTTAGAATGTCCAATGACGACTTTATGACCGAGATTCACAACCACTTTAAGCACCGCTTGCAAAGCGTTGCTAGTGGCCAAGAGTCTCATTTGGAAGTCCATTTTTCAGCAACTGAAACAAGCCATGTTGAGTACGCCAATTGGCGGAAAAGCGTGTGTGATGAAATCACTGCCGGGAAAAAATTTGATTCAACTGAAAGGTATAAACAAATAGATGATATCATAATGAAGATAGTAAAGGCTGGGCGTAATAACCTAGGGCCTGCTACTTCATGGTCGATAATCATCATGGACAACAACTTAGGATTTGTTGTTCTACAACAAGGTGCCGAGTTTATCTTGGCACTATGAGTGTAACAACTCTACTAGAAAGAAAGAAAACACTGAGGCAGTTAATGCCAATGACGTTTTTTTCCAAGAGCCATAATTAACCAGAACAAGTACAGAACATGATTTCACATTACGTGAGAAAACCGTATTTCCAGAACTTCTAAAAATACAACTAGAAGTGCGGAAAACGCAAAATCGTGTCCTCAGTCTTTTCCGTTTAATTATGAGAATTGGAAAAAATTCTGCTTATGCACGGCAAAATATTTTCGACAACTTTTCACGAGTAACGTATTAATAAATAACCGAGATCTGGCAATAGTAAAGCCAGAGACTCACAGCGCAGGCGCGCAAAGACAACAAAGTTGGGTTATTTTTATTAACACGCATCTCGAGCAAAACTTGTCTAGGAAATTTTTGTCCCTCCCCGATAAGTCGGGATGTGCTATTTGGAATAAATCCAAAACCGCAGAATAATATAGTTTCTTTCACTAGGAGAGACAGAAAATGAATAAAAAAATATTTTCAATCGCACCCAGTTTCAACTGCCAACTCAGTTGTGAAGGGTGCTACTTAACAACAGATGTTACAAAAGAGATGAGAAATGCAACCAAGTCAGAAGCATACTATTTACGAGCAATTGAAACTGCTGCGGAAAATGGGTATACTGACTTTGCAATAACATGGAACCCATTTCCTGGGTCTTATGAGATGACTAAAAAATATATACTGTACGCCAAAAGTTTGGGTTTCAACACAAGTGTAACAACTGTGTTGAGCACCGTGGACGACGGCGACAAAGAATTTTACAAGAACTTAGATGTTCTAACTATCTCAGTAGACGATATGCGATTTGAAAGCATACAGGACTTTACGGTACGAAATAGATACCTAGAACGGGCTATTAGTCAAATCTCTACTCTTGTAATTAATTACAATTTACTTTGGACCCCAACGGTCTTTAAATGGCTTTATGAAAATGAAGACGCATTTGGAGAAATGCTGGAGTCTATTAATTACCCCAACACTGTACAACACCTAATTTACAAACCACTCTCGATTTACGAGCAGCAAGGTTTTAACTTTTGGGAAAACTACCAACGAGTATTCACAGAATATCCGTGGGTGAACATTACCGGAGACGGTAAAAAATACATTGGAGACATTGCTCTAAACAACCTACTTGGAATTAACAACTGCCCTGGAGAAGATTTCCAGATGGTAGACGTTGACCCAATGGGACAAGTTAGACGATGTCCAGAAAACCCCATCTCATATGATGGTGGAAATATTTACAAATTGAAAAATCTGCTTGCAGATGGTACTAGTTGTAAATCAAAAAAATGTAATTGTATCACTGGTTGATACTACTAGGAGGAGTAAGCATATTCTACAAGTTATGTTGGTTCTTGTTTTATTGTCTCTTTTTGAGATAGCGGTTGCCTGTGATGGGCAAACTATCTCATTTCATCAAAATGCTTAGTCCTCCACTAGATGGACAAGAGACAGAAACCAACAATTAGGAAGAGTAAAATCTGAGATTAAAATCAATGACGAAACGCCTCAACATCGGTGACTATAGATACGTGCTGACTTCTTACCCCGCCGGTAAGAAGCATCGGAGTAGAGTATGCACTCTACACCTGCACCGTGAAAATAAATTTCACGTCAATAGTCAAAGAACCGATTTATGAGACGTCTCAGAACAACCAGCCCCATGCCGCACGCTACGCGATGCGCTATGCCTTGCCATAACCTGGCCTATAGGGCCTGGTAATGGTGCCTGACATGCGTCAGGCAGTTGCACTGAGAATTTAGAAACTTCCACTAGAATGAGTAAAGCACCCACTGAAGCCGAGAGGCTAATGACGTATGGCGTCAGAGCCTGAACGGGGATAGACCCCTTTTCAGTCTACACTGACAAAGTCCTGAAAATACATGAAGATACATTACATCCGCAAAACGATGTTTTTCGGTCTTCATTGATTCTCAGACGTTCTGACACCAGTGATAATATTACACACATCAAGATAAACTTGACGTAAGGTTCAGAAAGATATGAACTATCGTCACTCGAACTCGTGACTCATAATATTATCACATTAGGACTTACCATTCACTAGAAGAGTTAGATTAAACTACTGAGGCCGCAAGGCCAATGACGTAGTGTTAACCCACGTTACCATACCAGCATAAAGTACACAATTCATGTAAGAGTAAAACCATAGACCTGGTCTTATTCTTCGTGCTACATTATGCTGGTGTGGCACGTAGGTTAACACTGACACACCTGAAGGCGGCAAACAACAACACCCTTTGTTAAGGGTTAAATAAAAATTGTTTTCTGCGATTTTGGCCTAAAAACCAACATTAACATTTGTGTAAGTTTTTTTGAGAAAGATTGAGGATAGAAACAGCACTCTGAAGCGTGCAGTTCTAGCCTAGGGAAGACATCGTTACTTTTGACCCTGTTAAGATCACCCCTAGTATAATCTAGAGGTGCAACCCATCTACTTTGCATCCGCAAAGCACGAGGTGGTCGCGGAACATTCCGCTCAACACTATAAAAGGGCTAACCGTTAACACGGCACAAAATTAAGCGATTCTTACCTAAAAGACAAGACACAGACCAATGGCGAATGCTAATGCATTTCACGGATTGGACTTTCTCAAAAAAACAATATAGTTTACTCTTCACCAGAAGGAGATAATATGTCAGATAATACATCAATATTTGTACGATACACCAGAAAACGCCATGAGTTCGAAGTTGCTCACCTAGAAATAGGTGAACAATTTGACGAACAATACTGGCTTGATTGTGCGACATTTCGCACAGAAGGCACTGCATTAAAATCTGCAGCAAGCCTTTATGTTAATTTATTACACAATGACCGAGCACCAGAATATGGCATAACGCCATTATACGATGCCGACAACCTAATACCAAAGGAGCAAAAAACTTTGGAACCATGGATGGAGGCTTAAGTATGGAAGAAAAACTCAATGTGATAATTGACTTACTTACTGAGATTAGAAACAGTCTCAATGTCTTTAGCGAATTTGTTCTTGAGGTTTCCCCTCAAGACGCGCAAGAAGAAATTGAGAAACTAGAATAAATCTAATCTCTACTAGATTAAAATGAATACAAACACACTAATTAACTTAGGATGCACTGGCGACAGAAAAACAACGACGGTAGAAATACCCGAGCAGTTTCGCTCAGCGTATCGTAATATGATGAGTATTTTTCTCAAGCAAGACTACAACATCGAAAAGGCGTATATACAAGTTAAAGACAACAATTTGTCTTTCGCTTTACACGCCAAAATCGGTAATGTTTTGTTTGTGAAACTAAATGAATTAACTAAGAAGACTCGCCTTCCAATTGAAGGTGATTTCTTACTTGAAGGCACGAGCGACCCTGAAAGTAAATCCCTGTTAAGAAAGAGGATTTACACTCCGGGCGTACATGCAAATTCAAACGAGCAGTCGGATATTCCAATTAGCCCTGCGGGGCGAAGCGGATATAACCATAACACAAGACGAGTAAATAATATTACTCAAATGTACAACCTAGAACTAGGTTTGACTGCATTTGCAATTCCTTTGGCTTGGAGTCCAATAAAGGGCGTACATGGGTGCTTTCGTGATATAGTCACAAATGAACCCAGAACTCCCCCAGTTGGGAACCAACCAATGACATCGTACCTGTTAGAACATGGTGCGACTACGAATTTGCCTTTGACTTCGCATGCATATTATGCAAGCGGTTTCGATGTTAACTCACTCAGTTTAATACACAGCATAAAAAATGAAAGCATCGTAAAACATGCTCTACCAAATGATTACGACATTGCTAACTTGGCTTTCCTTTGTGAAATGCCTCGCGGCACTATTCGTAAAGCAATTACAAAAATAAAGAAAAGTAAACCATTTGGTGAACTAAATGTTTTATATGATACAACTAATGGCAAAGTAGTCGTTAGAGTACTCAATGAAACATCTGAAGTCCAAACAACTTCTATAAGTAATAATATAATATATACTAGTCCAGATAATATATCAGGAAGTAGTAGTATAACTTACCCAACATGGTTCGATGCGGTTGAAACAAGAAGACAAGTACCCAGTGTAAATAATTTTACACTGACTGACTCTACTGATTCGTTACAACCCCAAGAACTGTTTGGTGTCACTAAAAGTGGCGCCATAGTATACGGTTTAAAAACAGAGACTGCGACAATAATGACTTCGCTTTCTAACCTTGAAACAAGTCCAGCCTTCGATAAAGATGCGCTGGATAAAACTGCAGTAGCAGTAATCAAGAAAAGAAAAACAAAGTCTGTCAAAGCACCCATAGTTTTGAGCGAGGAAGAACTCCTTGTACAAGTTATGGCTCAAGCAGTCTTAAGAGACGAACCTTTCTACGTAAAGTGGAAAGAAGTTTCAGACCGATACTGTACTGACCGCAACGAACCAAAAGTTGCTGATTTACAAAAGGTATTTCTAAATTACTTTCTACAGACTACTGGTTCCGGTGGAACCATAACTGATGAAGATAGGGACGAATTTAATCGACTTAAGTAATTAAGTCGTTTTACTAGATAACATGGGAACAAGAAATTTAACCATAGTGAAGCACAATGAAGAAATAAAAGTAGCACAATACTGCCAATGGGACGGATATCCGGACTCGGCAGGTTTGCACATACTGAATTTCTTACAACGATTCATTAAAGAAGACTTCAAAAATAACCTAGAGCGATGCTCTTGGGCTACTGAAGAAGAACTGGTAAAAATGGACGAAATTATTGGAAGTATTGAAGAAAGTAATTTAACAATACACGCCGATACTTGGCATGCAGTATTTCCTGCATTCCATAGAAACACTGGTTGTCGTATACTGGAATTCATTATTGGTTCACCATATGGTGGGCCTAAGAGAATACTATTACAAAATAGTTTTAAATTTGGAGGAGACAAAGTCTTTTGCGAATGGGCATGGGTAATTGACCTGGACTCGAATCAACTAGAAGTGTATTCTTCTAGAGACGGTTCCAAGGGCATATTCGAAGACCTAGATGATCCGGTTAGATTAACCGTTTCATGGGACTTAGATAACCTACCAACCCCAGAAGACTTTATGACTTACTTCAATGACCTAGCAGCCGAACAAGAACGACTTTGGCTTGCAAACAACAACCAATAAAGAACGCAAGTTCTTTTACTAGAGAGATTATTATGAACAATGATAACAATAAAGAAAAAAACTTAGAATGGATGATAAGCCAAATGGTGGACAAAGCAAGCGCAAAAGAAATCGGTGATATGACCGAACTAACTTTTAGCGAAGAACAAGCCCTGTCGTTTTGCGACGACATGGTTACTAAATATGCAATAAACAAAGCAATATGCAGTCCTACCAGCAAACTGATAAAGAACAACAAAAGTATTTCTGAAAACTTTTCTAACAACGATTGTAGATTTATAACTACGAGTGTTGTAGAAAAAAAGATGAATATGAATGCTTCTGATGCAGACTTGAACTTATCCGAACTAAAGGCTTTCTACATACGAAACAATATGAAAGATTACAAGTTTTCCCAGGTTTTGTCCAAAGGTGCTATTGAACAGTACTGGGGCAACCGACCACATCAAAGGGAAATTATGGAATGGAGATGGGACAATGGCTTGGCGTTCATGGATTACAAAGAGAGGGTATTAACTTACCT
>VMHT01141524.1_pt1 | contig 11475 bp, 15 predicted proteins | sample 4693611 | NCBI WGS metagenome assembly VMHT01 (sample SAMN12280063, study PRJNA550983) | marine metagenome | isolation source: seawater sampled from same location over 5 years 0.02-0.2 micron viral filtrate | place: USA: collected off the coast of southern California halfway between the port... ... | reverse complement strand
TTTCGCAATGTTAAACCTATTGTTATGGAAATCCATCATGATTTCTTTTTGGAAATCATACATGGTAAAAGGAACCAATCCCTCATCAAGAGAGATAATTTTGATATAATTTAATGCAAAATATAATGGATCTTTTTTACACTTAATCCACTCCTCTACTTGTTTCTTTGTAAATTGTATCTCAGTACCAGCCTTTTTCAGGTTGGGGTTACCAAGATATACATCGTTCATTACTGCCATTATCTTGTTTCTTCAATTGCTTCCTTGATAATTCTTTTAAGTTGCTTACCTTTTTTACCTAGACCAACAGAAGAATCTATCTTCACCTTAACCCAGTAAAGTCCTATAACAACTATGAGGAAAGGAATTGCTTCTCCCCATGAGATCTCATTCCATGCTTGTACTACATTCATTATTATCCCTCATTAAGTGTTCCAAAAGATCTACGTATAACACGTAGTTTCTCAAGGTTCATATCCTTGGTACCTCCATCATAAGCGTGAGCGTACCCTTCTGTGATCATTTGTTCATTTAATGAAACAGTATCCTCGTTAATATAGAGCCAACCAAGAAGCCTACCATACTTCCCAGTCCCACCCACAAGTTCTGTTCTAACAGTAAGTTCATCTCCATCACCTGCAATAGTATCTTCTAATTTTTGTTTCAACCAATTGGTAGCATCTATTCCCAGTGCCTTCTCTTCCAAGTTTCTTGTTCTTTTCTCTGGCGTATCAACTCCTGCAACTCTAACTCTTTCTTTCTTGAATAAGTCAAACCCAAGATCAATGGTGACATCAATAGTATCGCCGTCAAGAACACGGTTAATCTCCGTTACTCGGAAGTTGTAGCAGCTCTTTCTGCTCGGTGGTGTCATCGCTCCCATTTGGCCATAATTCATCGTACATGAATATGTAGTAGATCACAATACCCACTGCAACGAGTAGGATAGCAATCATTATATTGATTGACCAAACCACCTCAGACATATGCTTCTGCAGCAAGTCTTATTGCTAAACCTAGAGATGTTCCCATGATGGTGATTCTACTCATCCACCACATGATCTCGTGCTTGTTTTTAGTTATAGTTCTCATTTCGTCACCGTTGCATAGTCAATAAAATGAGGATGCTCCTTTAGATAAGAAACATCCTCTTTGCTGTGTTCTATTGCATCATATGCACTCATGGCATATTCACATATCTCGTGATGATGCTGTTGACCGTCGTGATAACCGACAGTATAATGTCTTTGTTGCGTTAGGGGCATGATTCTTTCAATCCCATACTTCAGTTATTTATTATACCATATAGGTATTATTACGCAAGTATGTGTTGGCTCAAAGACAGTGTTTTAATTTCCTCAATTGCTGCTGGCAATATCCCATATTCCATTCTTTGAATTGCTTTTGTTAATGATTCCACTGTATCGTCAGGTAATATAGGAACCACACCTTGCTTGATTATCTCTCCACCATCCAATTCCTCATTGACATAATGGACAGTACATCCAGTTACTTCTTCACCAGCCTCCATTGCTCTCTCAACTACATTTAATCCTTTATACTTTGGTAGTAATGAAGGATGTACATTAATGATAGGAGCAGGAAATTCGGATGGTTTCTTCAATACTCTCATGTATCCTGCAAGAATTATAAGATCTACCCTCCAAGCTTTGAAGAGTTGAATCATTTGATCTTCTTCTTTATGACTGACATAGCAATGGGGAATCCCCCATCTCTCTGCTCTCTTTGCTGCACCACATTTCTTCTTGTTGTGTATCATTAACACAACTTCGTGTTTATTACATATAGGATTGGTAACTATGTTCTCAAAATTGGTTCCGTTACCAGAACACATGACTCCTAGTTTCATTTGCTTAAGGTTTTATAGAACAATTTCCTTGTTCGCATAGTTTATGTAACTTTTCTATGATGCGTTCATATTCATCCCAAATATATTCAGAACCAGTAGTCTCTTGAGATAACTTACAGGAAGTTACCAGACGAGCAACATCATTCTCGTTAAGTCTCATAGTGCTATTAAACAACTATGAATAATTATAGGTGTGATTTTTAATTTTACACCAATATGTTATCCTTTCAAATCATTTCGTACTTATGACTGAATGGTTTCAACCCTTTATTTTTGTTTTGTTTATCTTGCAGGTCTTGAAGTCTTTGTAAATTTTCTTGAGTTTTTTTAATATCGTCTATCTTTTTTTGAACTTCGGTGAGTTCCTTGTTGATATCCATAGTAGTTTAAAATTCTGCACTTATGACCTCCCTGCCTTAATCTCACAGCAAGTTGTTGGTCTAAGTGTTATTATTTATGAACTTTTATCTTTTTCCACCGCCCATTTCTTTTAACATTTTCTGTAGCTCTGCTGTAGAACCTACAAACATTGCATTGTTAGTAACGTTTTTGGGACCTTTTTGTTCTGCATCTAGGTCTTTCATTTTCTTATGTAAATCCGCAAGTTTATCAGTCATGTCTGCGACATGTTTCATTGCCGCTACAGCGACTTCATATGCTCTTGGGTGCCCTGACTCCTGTGCAACCTCTAAAGCACCTTGTACTGCCTCCTGACCCTTGTCTATGAGACTGTACAATTCACCACGAGTATATTCATAGTCTTTTGTCTGGTCATCCGCTTTAGGTTTAGGAGCAGCTGGTTTAGATGGAGTCTCAACATCAACACTGATGTTAAGCATATCTTCCATATTTTCTTCTAGGGTATTCATAAGAATTCAATTCCTTCATTAAAACCAAAGTCATCACCAGCATCTAGTATAGCTGTATCAGCAGCATCTATATTACCATCTGTATTAATATCAGTCTTGGCAACTGGTGTATATGTTCTTGTAATAGCTCTACGGTTGACTGCAAGATCACCAAGTGTTTCATGGATGATTGCTTTCTTAATAACATCTGATGTGTTATAAGGACCGTATAGATAAGACTTCATTGTGAAGTTTAGAGTATAGATGATATATCTACGTTCATAGAAACTATCGTCCCACTCATCTTCATAGCTAATGTTGTTCAGAACAACAGCAACATCACGCTTCTCATTCATATCAGGAATCATGTTAAGTGTGATAGAGAACGATGGCTGAAAGTACGGCAATATTTGCTCAGTAATTTGTAAGGCATCGTCTTGAGACTTTGCCATAACACCAAGTTCAAATGATAAGTTGTATGGTACAGGAACATACTGCACTCTTACCTCACCACCATTACCATCAATGATAGTTTTATATTTTTGAATTGGAGATGTCTTACGAGTAGCATCGTAATCAATACTTGTCATCTCAAAGTAAAGACGTGGTAAAGTGATTGCTACTTTTCTGTTAGATGTGTTCTCTTCTAATCTAACAATAAATTTTTGCTTAGGACCATATGCCAATGGTACTTTTAATTCTTCTAATACAGTTCCATCACTAGGGTCTGTACTCTTTAACGTAATGTTATTAAAGAGTGTACCAAAAGCCACAATGTTCTTACGAACAATTTGATTGTAAAAATGTGATCCTAACATTAGATACTACCTGTAAAATTACCAAATTCACCAAATGGATTTCCTTCTGACCAATCCACTATATTATCAGCATCGTCTTCAATCGCTCTATTTTGATCGTAACTGCTGTTGGAGTTATTTAGAGTGTCAAATGTCTCTGGACTCCACTTGGCACTTGAGGTTAGACCAGTGATTACCTCAGCAGTAGTAAAGGTTCCTGTACGATTGATAACTTCAAGAGATCTAGTTGCACTATCCCATGCCTTGACTTCTGCTCTATTGTCCTTAGGTGAGTAATCAATAGTAATAGTAGGAGCAGATGTATATCCAGAACCACCAGCAGTAATAGTTACAGCATTGACAATACCAGTAGCACTAACAGTTGCAGTAGCAGTTGCACCTGTACCACCTCCTCCTGTGATAGTAACTGTTGGTGGTGTAGCAACTTTATAATGTGCTCCACCATCTGAAATTGTAACACCTGAAACAGCATCTCCTGTGATAGCAGATGTTGCCTTAGCTAAGAACTCATCACCAACAACTTCCTCACCTACAGTAAAGTTTCCTATACCACCAGGATCCATGATTAGTTTTATAGAATTATCAAAGAGTTGTTCTACTGCATCAATCTCTGCGATGCCAGTATCAAAGTCATCACTACCAACCTCATAGATCTCAGCAGTGATAGCATAAAATTGAATCTTACCAAACTGATAGAATGGTTCTTCTTTTCCTACAAATTTAATTTCGTAAATATCTTGTGTTAATGGGAAGTACAATAAGTCTCCCTCATTAGGTCTGCTATCAACTTCCAGTGTAGGATTATGATCAGCTACCTCTTCATCCCATCTTCTAGTAGAGACACGGAAGATAACTTCATCTGTAATTCTTAAACCGAACTTAGATATAAATTCAGCATTGTCACCAAAACCCATAACGTTCTGTAACAGCATCTCAACTTGGAATTGTTCTTGATACTTAGTGTATCTAACTTCATCCAGAGTGCTGTCTGCTAAGACGATCTTGGGGATATAGTAAATATCTGTACCAAACAGTTTGATTTGCTCATCCACAAGATCCTGAATGAGACCTTGTTCGCCACTGTGACCTGCGTAGTAAGTTGGAAAGTAGGGACTTGTAGGCATTTTATCCGATCATATCCATTGGTGGTATTGCATACTTACTGAGAACTTCTGATTCAAGTTTCTCAATTTCTGCTAATGCGTCTGTATATAACTCTCTACCATTAAGTGTTACACCGCCAGGTAGCTGTACATTGTTATACTTGATTAAGTTTTGACCCCACTGCTTCTTTAACAATGAAGTAGTATATTTCTTTACAAAGAAATCATTGTACATTTCCGTTGCATCATCAGGATCAATCATACGATGAGCCTCTATTAATAGATTCTGTCCTTCTTGTAGGAAGTCTTTATCTATATCAAGATACAAACGATCACGACGCTGAGTATATCTAAACTGCTGGAATGAACCATTGTTTAAAACCATATCTAGAGTTTCTAGATATTGCTTGGTCATAAAGTAGTTTAAGATATCAAGGGATCCAAAAGCATATAGATCATTTAAAAACATTCTATATTCAATACCAAATAAGTTAGAACGAATGGAGTTACCTACCATTCCAAAAACTTTATGAATACCAACTACATGAGGTGGTATAGGTATATAATTTGTTGCTTCATTCCAATTAGTAGTTACTGCACCTTCAACCTTAGAAGTAGTTACAGTTGCTGCAAGACGAGTTTTATCATCAGCAGTTATCTCATGATAAAGATAACAACGCTCCATGCCATTGTAACAATTCTCTTGAAAGAACTGAAACGAATCGTCAATTACATTGTTTACTTGCTCATCATCAACATTTATTTGCAAAACAGGTTCGCCAAGTTGCCTCTTGCAATATGTGATGAGTTCAGCTTTAGAACTTGGAGATGCCATTACACACAAAAATCCCTTCTTTCTTATTTAGGAAGAAGGGATCTAGTATTTATTCTGCTGGTGTTTCTTCTGGTGTTTCTTCTGTTTTTGTTTCTGCTGGCTTATCCTCTAAAAGATTCAGAGTTTCTAAACCACCATCTAATTTAATTTTATACTCTTTTGCTTTGGATAGATTTGCTTCTAGTTCTCCAATTTGCTTTACTGTATTAGCAATTTGCTCTTCAAAATTTTTTCTCAATGCTGCGGGATCCATAGTAATCACATGTAATTGTGTATGATATTATTTATAATCCTTCGCATTCGGCACAATCTTCTCCATTCAGAAGTTTTAATTCCTGACATGCATCATTGGGTGTTGGTATCAGATGTCTAATCTGTTTTAATTCATCTTGTTCTTTCAATTTTGACTGAGGATCAATGATTTGATCGTCAATTTGTTTTTCAATGTATAGCAGAAAATCATAATTTTCATACCTATCTCTACGAACTCTTTCGCATTGATCCTGATTTAAACCAGCAAAATATACTAGCTCTTCTATTGTAAGTTCCATAGTTATTAATAAAAATCCATTTTGATTGATGGTACCTGACTGGTACTACCATAAGGGGTGTCATTACAACTTGTACCACCAGAGTCTGTTCTACTGTATCTACTGCCAGTTTCGTTTACTACCCTTGCTTGCCCATCAGCACGATAGTTTCCTTGGTTTTGATGAGTACAATATTCCATACAAATATTATTTACCCCATTCCATTCAAATGGAGTATTGAAAGTAAATGTACATTCACCTGAACTTTCCCACTGTGTTACATCTGTACTGTTACCAACAGAATAAACTGTTAATTTAGACTCTCCAGATATTGGAGATCCTTGAGAACCCTTACTAGCATTTGTGTGGAACATTCTGATATTAAGACCACGAGCAGAATAACTTCCATTAATTGGGTTATTTACATAATGTTTTACATTCCTAAAGATAGCACCTTCTTCTCCTCCATTGTTTAATATATCACTTGCATTGTAAACAACGTTAAATATATTTCTTCTGAACCAAATATTGATAGGATGTCCCTGTGAGTAGTTTCCATTGGAACTACCTGAACTCCATCCATAAGATAAAGTTCCAGAAGGTTGAGAGAAACCTGATTTAGTTTGGTAAGTACCATCTCCTTTGGAGATGTATAACTTATTATCACTACTATTGAAATAAATCTCACCCATCACAGTTGAATCTGCGGAAGGCAAAGTAGAGTTATTGACAACGGGAAGACGCAACCTATATGGTTCCATTCTTGTGCCAAAAGTTAAAGCAGTTGTTCCGTTAGTATGTTGAAATGTATTAACTTTTAAGACTGACATTTTTTATTTCCACTCAGAACCAGTATAAAAACTCATTTTTCCTGTACTACTATTGAAGATCAATTCTCCTGCTACAGGACTAGAAGGAGTTCCATTAAAAACAGGAACTCTAACTCTTTGCATATTCACTCTACCATTACTTTCAATAGTAAAAGCTTCTGTTCCGCTTACGTTTTGTACAGCTGATAATTTTAATGTAGACATTTTTTTAGAGGTTTAACAGTGCTTACTTTTTAATATTTATAATATTGCCCAGAAACTATTTGAACCGATGGTTACAGTGCTTCCACTATTAATTGTAATAGGTCCTACACTATAAACTAGTTGGTTATTACCGATAGACTCACTAGAAGCAATTGTAGTTCTTTGTGCTTTAAGTGTTCCATAGCTATCTGACCACTGTTCTTGACCATTGGCTTTCAATGTTCCAGTAAGGTATATAGATCCACTGACATCTAAAGCTTCACTTGGGTTTGAATTACCTGTATTAATACCTACCTTTGTTCCTCTATAGATATCAGTTCCGTTAGGAGCTGCTGTCCATCTAGAAGTTACAAACGCATTTCCATTCTTATAAATCTCACCAGTGAAGTTGAAGTTACCTCCAACTGTAAGTGCCATGTTAATGCCATTAGCAGCGAATGTTGTGGAGTTAATAGCAACTCTGTTATTAGTTCCTTGAACTGCAATAGCAGGAGTTGATTTCCAAGTAGTAGCACCCGAAGGACCATCGTTAGCAGTAATCTCAAAGATATCACTACCGATAAGACTGTTACCAACACGGAAGTTGCTTAAGTATCCACCAGAACCATCAGCACCACCAGTTGCACCAAGGAAGTATAAACCAGTACCAGAGTTATCACCTGCATCATCAAGAGTAATGAAGTCTCTAAATCTAGACTGTCCATTAACATCTAACTTATAACTATTGCTTGGGTTAGTGACATTGATACCAATTGTACCCTCTTTAATGATGGTCATTGCCTCAGTTCCAACAGTGATTGGAACCTCATTACCACTAGTACCAGGATCAACCATGAACGCTAAACGTCCATAAGAAGACCAAATTGCCATTCTTTCACTGCTTCTATGGTCATAAAGTATACCACCTCTTACTGAATCTTGCCAACTGAATGACATACCAAACTGAGAGTCAGCACCACTAGAACCATCTACCCAGTTACCATTAAACTGACCAAAGTCAATTGTATGGTTAGACTCATAACCGTTGTGAATAGAAGGTCTTATCCTTAACTTAACAAATGACTGACCAGTTTTGTTAGTGAAATCAGTCTCACCAATACCTACCTTATTCTCAGAAGCATCAACGAACAAGACCTTGGTATCAACAGCTAGGTCTGCTGTAACTGTAATATTACTTAAGAAATCTGCTCTACCAGATACACTCAATGCTTGATTGGCAGCAACAACACCACCAATAACCAAAGCACCAGACATTGTATCACCAGCTCTAAGAACGTTATTAGATGCTGAACCTGTTAGAGAAGCAGTAATTGTTCCTGCAGAGAAATCTCCATTTGCATCACGAATAACACCAGTACCAGCAACGTTAGATGAGTTGAAAGCAATGTTACCTTCGTTCCAAATTTTGTTACCATTAACAGTGAATGAGTTATTGTTTCCAACTTTTACTTCAAGAGTACCACTACCATTTGTACTACCACCACCTGTAGCAATAATTGCTGAGTTATAATCAGAAGGTGTAAGTGAAGAAGATCTAAAGAAGATAGAAGGATCAGATGCTGTTCCATCTTTTCTACCAAGTCTTAAACGAGCATTACCAGAAACACTTTCTCCGCTAATAACCTCATATGTTCCATCAATATCTCCATCTGCGTTATCATCAACTTGTGAGATATTCCAGTTTTGGAATTGGAATGCATTACCTACACCACCAGTACCAATAAATTCTGCATCATCAAAGGAAGTATAATCTCCATTAGTCAAACTACCAGTAATTAATGTGTAGTTATTGGCAGCATCATTAACATCTTGATTTGGTTCTACCTTTGTGATACTAATTGAACCTCTAGCAACACCACCTGCTGTATACAGATTAACTGATTGACCAGCTACGAATGGTGTTGTACTTAATAATTCATCTCTAACAAGAACATTAACTCTAACATTTCCACTCCAATCCATAACACGGATTTTGGATAAGAAATCTTTTTCTCTCTGGAGATTTGGTAATCTTTCATTGCTGAATACACCATAATCTGTGTGCTGAGCAGACTGATACCAAGTTCCTTGGCGACCATCCATCTTGTCAGCGTCTAGTCCACTTAATGTGCCGTCGTTACCTGAATGCCAGATCTCGTGCCAGTTACCAAATGAGTTTGCTGGACTATTGAAAGATCCACGGAGCCACAAACCAGCTCCAACATCAGCGTTAGCATCTGTGAATGCAAGTTGTCTTACACCACCAAACGTAGCATCAAAGTCAGTACCACCATTTCTGATAGTCATTACAACGTGTCTTGATCCACCATCTGCTAGACCATCAGCAGAGTTGTTCTTAGTATCAGCAATGATACCAGCAGCAAACTCATCAGGAGATGGGTTACCAGTTGGTGAGTTGGTAGATGTCTTAAGTCTTAATGTACTACCAGACTGGTTAGCAATATTAATATTGTAAGTACCAGATAGTCTTTCTACTGGTAAAGTACCAGCATTCTGGTTTCCAGAGTTTAGATAGAATGTACCTTGTGCTCCATCAAGTGTATCAGCATCAAGACCAGAATCAGGACCAGTGTTTATTTGAACAGAACCATTTCCAGCTTGACCAATCAAGAATTGCTGCTTGTAGAATCTAGAAACACCCAATGTTCCATATGGATCACCAGATGTGGTTAGATCACTAACTCTATCAACATCAATTGTGACATTTGCATATTGACGAAGAACTGTTGTAACCTTACCTAAAAGATTAAGACCTGTTCCTCCACCAATTTCTGCTGGAGCAGATGATATAACAAAGTCAACATTTGATTGAGAAGTATTTTGTCCATAATCTTGACCACCACTTACGATAGTACAGTCAGTAACTGAACCACTACCAACAACTATATTGACTCTTAATCCAGTTCCAGCACCACCAGTTAGAGGTAAGTTGAAATATTGTCCGTCAGTAAATCCAGAACCACCACTTTGAATAACAACTTCTTCAACGAAACCACCTTCTGTTTGAGAAGACTCAACTGTTAGTGGTGATTTACCTCTGTTAAATTCTAGAACTGTTCCAGCAGGAAGAGTTGCTGTTAAGAACTTATCAAGAGTAATTGTAGTTTCACCAGATTCGGTTAGAACACCATCAATATTTGTGTCTGCCTGAATACCAGTAATTTGATCTACCTCATGACCCTTAAGGAAATTAGAACTAGAATCAAAGATTAACTGAGAAGCACCGCTATTTGCTTGTATTTTTAACTGAGCAAAGTATCTTGTCTCAGGACCTTTAACTGTTTGTACAGCAGCTGCATATGACTGATCTCCTCTCAAGAAAGTAAAGGAGTTAGCAGCACTTTCTGCACCAGCAGCGTTAGATGCTAAACGTGCTGTAGAAATAACACCTGATGTAATATCAGATGCAGCAATCTGGTTAGTAGATAGAGATACCCAGTTATTATTATTGTCAGCAGATGTGTTGATAACACGGTTGATATTAATTGTCTCAGCAGGAAGATCGCTAGACAGTATAGTATCTGTGTCTACAATCTTAATGTTGTTAACAATATCACCATACAATCTACTTTCAATTAAAGCAGTTGCGGTTGCTTGAGTACCAGATCCTGCAGGAGCAGCAATAGTGATAGTAGGTGGAGTAGTGTATCCTTTACCACCAACATATCCATTAAACAATTGAATGGTCATAATCACAACCTGACCATTAGCAATGGTTGTTGTAATGTTTGCGTCTACAGCACCAGCTTGTGGGTTACCACCAGATACTGTTACAACAGGTGGAGTAATATATCCAGATCCACCGTCGGTAATATTAATCTGGTAAACAGCACCTTGTCTATATTCAGTTGCTTGAATCTTACCACCACTAATACTACCAGTGAAAACATCATTAATAGTAAACTGTAATGTTGGGTCAACTGCGAACGAAGTAAATAAACTTTCGTTATCATTATTCAAGATGTATGATGTTGTAGTATCTTGTTGAATTGCGATATCACCAGCTAGTGCTCCTTCAATAGCAAGTCTTTCATTTTGGTTTGCAATAGTGTAAACCTGGAAAGGACGTAGTGGTGGAATCTGATCTTCTGAAATCTTACCAGAATCGGTAAGTTCAACCAATGCTCTAGGAACTGGGTTAGTGGAGAATGGTTTGTTAATATAAGGTCCTAAAGCATTAGTGATAAAGTCTTTAACTGCCTTCTGTGTAGGTAGTTTAGAGTCACTAGAGTTAGCACCACCAAGTGTATTGCTGTTATCAAAACCAGTAACAACAACATCACCACCTTTCAATTTCAAGAATTCAACTTCAGAAATTGTAACTGTACCAGTGAAGGTGATGTTACCAGTTCTGTTTTCAATTCTAGCAAATGTACCAACCTTAAAGTCACCAAGTTCATCAGTACCAGAAACATATACACGACCGTAGTTTTCAGA
>VMHT01031139.1_pt1 | contig 11475 bp, 12 predicted proteins | sample 4693611 | NCBI WGS metagenome assembly VMHT01 (sample SAMN12280063, study PRJNA550983) | marine metagenome | isolation source: seawater sampled from same location over 5 years 0.02-0.2 micron viral filtrate | place: USA: collected off the coast of southern California halfway between the port... ... | reverse complement strand
TTTAACGCATCCAATATTGTATACAAAGAATATTGTTTTAAATATACCTACTCTTACAACTCTAGCGGGTCTTTCATCTAATGTTATAACATCATCTGTGTTAAGGTCATTACCAAGAAATACTTTTAACCCTTCAACTACACCTTCTATTGCTGAACGAAAGAAAAGAACTGCAGCTCCTGCTATAAACAACCAGCTGTACTGACCTACTAACTCTTTTAACTCGTTTTCCATCTAGTTTAGTTTCCATCTATTAGCTCCCCCCATAGTGAGGTTTTGCCATTTATTATTTGTACAACATGTACAGTAAATAAACCTCCTCTAAAGTAATCAACTACCGCAAAAGCATGTGCCCAATTAATAGCTCTACCACCTAGCCATTTATTCTTCTCAGGACTCATATCCTTTAAACAACCCATACTCCAAGCAGACTTAGGCCCATCTATATGAGTTACAGAAGCTTGCTGTAATCCATGATGGTGTCCATACATTACATTAGCGCCTAACATTAAATGTGCTTTTGCATGATGCATACCTGATTTATGATGTCCATGATAATAGTGTAGTTTACCAATCTTTAACCATTTCTTAGGTTCTAAATCAGCAGGGTAATACTTATACCCTCTACCTTTTAAATCAACTGCTGTGTGGAACTTATACTGAGGTAAATAAGGGTGTTCGTTAACAAACATATTACACCACTCATCATGATTACCTCCGCACAAGTATTTCTCTGTGCAGTTTACTTTATCTAAAGATTCATCTATACTGTCAAGAAGCTCGTTAACATTTTTTACATCTCTGTCAACTCTAGGTATAATGTACTCTAATGGTGGTTTTTTCTTAGCTTTCCACTGCCAGTGAGATACACTTCCCCATTCACCTACATCGCCTAAATCTATATAAGCATCAGGCTTTATTATTTCTATTGCTTTTTTTACTACCTTTATTGCTGCCTTATCTTGCAAAGGTGCATGTTTGTCTGGTGTGACTATTACACGCTTTAAAACGCCTTTGTCTTTTGACATAAGTCTCCTTAGTTTAGTTCTTTGTCTGTTTCACCCCAATCGTTAGGATTAGTCCAAGCGGAAGTCGCGCCTTCCAAAAGTTCTAAGGTTTTTGTTCTACCTAATTTTAAGAATCTATCTCCACATTTAACACATTGCCATAAAATAGAACTATCATGAGTTCCTATTATTTCCAAACCTGCAATAGATTTTTTACCGCAAGAAGGACATTCTTCAGGCTTTGTTTTATATTGTTTATTGCTTTCAACACCAATTCTTTCAACTATATCTCCAGTCTCTTTATCAGTTATGTCGTTAAGTAGAACAAATAATTTTTCTATCATTATAAAGCTTTTTTAACAGCTGCCTTTATTTTTTCTTCAAACACATCATAAAGAAGGTTTAAACCTTTTTCTTCCATCCTTTCATTAATGAAAGGAATGTCTATAGACTTGTTTAAAGTATCTACTATTTCTTTTTGTAAATCCTCATCAAATACTTGGTCAATTTTAGAAGCTAAATCAGTTTTTACTTTATCTAAAGTATCTTCTGCTATATCTCCTAAATCGTTTTTTAATTTATCTAATATTCCCATTTGCTCTCCTATTAAAATTCCTGTGGCCTTATAAAGCCAGTTCCTGTTTTTGTTTTTGAAAACTTTTTAATCCTTTTAACACCATTCATAAAGTCATCCATAAATACTTGGTATGCTTGCATATCTAAACTAGGAGGGAATTTATAGCCATAAGCTATTGCTCCTGTTGCAAGTATTTCGTGATGTTGTTTTGGTATTGCAGCTAATGGTCCACCTGTTTCTAGTGTTGCATCTTCTTGGTCTGTCCCTGCTAAATCCGCTCCTGCAGCAGTTTGTGGAAAAGGTTCTGGAAAAAAAGAACCTAATATTCTTATATTGTGAGTTCCAGTTACTGAACAAGATTGATAATTACTAGTTCTCCCATCTCTTGTTACAGCATTATTTACTTTTTCTACTATACCTATTCTAGCTTGAGATGTTCCTTCTAAAGCTCTAGATGCCCAACCACCAGCTTCAGCATATTTTTTATATGGGCTATAAATCCAAAATCTTTCATTAGAAGCATTAGCTGTTGGAATAGTTAATTCTGTATCTGCTGTATCTTCAGCATTAGTACCAAACTCATCATCATCTATAATAGGGTCTCCTACTAACTTAGGAATTTTAACATCATTAAAATAAACTGAGTCTATTTCCATAATTTGATGAGAAAACCCATACCATCTTTGTCCAGCGATAGAGTTAAGTATTAAACTTCTCTTGTATATATTTGTCTCTTCTGCTAATTTATCTGCAGCCAATTCAATGTAAAGTTCAAATTGTCTACCTGAAGCTTTAGGATGATGCATTTTTATTATTTCAACCATTTGTAATTTATTCATTTTTTACCAACATTCTCTTGATAGTTGCCATATTTAGTAGCTACTTTTTTCATTTCTATAGATTTAGTAAAATTTAATGATTCAGATTGAGCTTGTAATAAAGTAACAAGTTCTCCATCTTCATCTTCTTGAACAAAATTACTTAAATACCCATCAACCAAACTTAATGCCATAGTATAATAAATTGCTTTTCTTGCTTCAATTGGAACTCCAAAAAATAATTCTTTTTCATCATTAGAAGAAACTAAAGAAAAATTTTGTATTCCAGAATTTTCTCCTAAATCGTGAGTTTGATTTGCATCAATTTCAATACCAACTCCAAATTTAGGATAGCTCATATAATAAACTTTTCCTGTTGGATGTGATGAAGTATTTTTAGGTATAATGTTTATACCACCTGTATCTGTTATAAACCAAGCTGGATTATGAGGGTCATTTTCATAATAAATACTATAAGGATTTATAGCTTGACTATCCAAGTTTATAATTTTCCTAGCATTATAATAATATTGTTCACTTCCATCATCGTCTTCATCGGTAGTATTTTGTCTAACTACTTTTAAAATTCTTTTAGGGTAGTTATCTACAAAGTTTGTTCCACCATATGTTGTTTGAACAGAAGTGTTCCAAGCGCTTGATTCAGTTAAATTTTGTAATATATTATCATCTAACACTAAATCCGAAACTTCTATAAAAGCATTTTCAAATGCGTCGTTTAGAATTTTATCTCCAAATAAATTAAATATATCATCACCTAAAATAAACTGTATATACGATATAGGAGATTTTCCTCCCCAATTTATATCAGAAGTTCCTAAATCGTCTTGTATAGGTGACTCTCCTAGTCCTGAACCAGAAAATGACCAATTTTTATTTGTGTTATTAGTTGCCATTAGTTATCTTTTTTTTAAATATTCTATCATAATTATATTTGTACTGTTTATCGCCTACAGGAACTCTGTAAGCACTTCCTTTACCATTTCTATTTCTTTTTTTTGGTTTTTCCATTGTGCTTTCTTCTAGTACTTGGTTTAACACCAGAATTATGCTTATTTCCTACACTATTACTATATACTTTGTTTGTCATATTCTTTCCTTATAAGGGGCCCGAAGACCCCTTATAATTTATTTGTTACTTAACCATTATGACGGGTCAGCACCTATACCACCGATAGTTATACCAGTGTTATATTTAGCTTGTTTGTCGATATTTTTACGTATACTAGCTCCACTACTTGTGTGATTTAAAGCAGCAACAGCAGCTGTAACAAGACCTGCAGCAACTCCATTAGAGCCTGCATCTGTTACTACCATTTTTACTCTAAATTTAGAGCCTTTATATAAAATATCTTCTTCAGCAGCATCATAATTTATTATTGGATTAGTTGTAGCACTTGCAGTAAGAGTATAACAATCAGTCCATGTACCTCCTGATTGCTCTCCTGTTCCATCAAAACTAGTTCCTAAAGAATTAAACCACTGCCAAGCAAACGTTATTTGACTATCTCCTGAAGCAGGTGTAGTAAGTGTTATCAAATCTTTACCAGTTGAAGCTAGTTCTTTAGAATAGTATGTATCAGTCGCATCTGTTGCAGTTGCACCAGGGTCTGTCATAATACCTAAAGAACTTGGTTTAAACACTATAGTCATATCATCAATTGAACTTGCCCAGTATTTTAATAAATTGCCAGTTGGATGGGACCCCGAAGGGTCCGTTCCAATTCCGCCAATACTAAGATTACTTTGGTCCATAATCTACCTCCTTAAGAAAACTTAAGAACTGCGTGAGTTTCAGGTAAACTAATCTCAAGGCCAGCTTCAGTTAAGATTTGGTCTTGACGACCATCTATACCATTGTCTTGAACATTAGTTTCAATGAAGGTGTCTCGACTAATACCGTTTCCACTTAGTGGTCTGTATGCTACATTTTTCATATCAACAGCAACACAATAATCTTCATATATTCCTCTTAATAAAGGTTCAGCAACAAAATGTAAGTTACCAAATATAGTACTTACTTTAGTTACTGAGTGTCCGAATTGTCCAGGAATATTTTGAACATCAAGTTTGTATTGAGAAGCACCAATTGTATTGTTCATAAAAGAGCCACTACCTAATTTATTTAAGTAAGTAATTACTTTTCTTGAAGCTAATACAAGTTTGTTTCCAGAGTTTCCACTTTCAGGAGCAAAGAAATCTTCCATTGCGTCTAAGAAAGCATCATAACCAGATGAAGCATAAGTCATTGAATATATTTTACCATTTTGTTCTGTATATGGTAAAATACCCCATGTTTTTCTAATTGGAGCTGTACCAGCACTTGTTTCATATGATGCAGAACCTACACCAAATAACATACCAGTTTCAATATCCATTTTATGTTCCATTAGTTTTTCTGTCCAAACTCTTTGAAACTCATTTTTCATACCACGATATTCAGTTGCCATAGCTGTTCCAGAGAAAACGTTCATTGCAGTTTTAAAAATCTGACAATATCCTTCTCTGTCAAATAATTTGTCTTCCCAGCTAGTAGGAGTATCAGTACCCTCTGCGAATGCTGAACCAATTATTTGAGCTCTTGCACCAGCTAATATTCTGATTTTAGCAGTATTAACAGGAGCAACTACTGCACCTGTTGAAACTAAAATTAATTCAAGTGGGGTAACATCAATATTAGTGTCACCAGTAGGGTTATTTACTTCTGTAACTCTTCCAACCATTCTATGAGTATTACTTCCACCAAAACTTGAACCATTTGCTGCGTAATCACATTCTATAGCTACCATTTGTCCAACAAGTAAGTAAGGTACAGCATTTCTATTTGCTGATAATACTTTACCATAATCATCATATCCTGATTGTACTTCCATGTCAGTTAATAAAGCTTGAGAGGTTGATAAACCACTTGTTGCCATTGCAGCAGAATCTTCTTGAGTATCTACTACAAAATTTCTACGTTGCCATTGGTGTCTTTGTTCTAAAAATTTAAACACAGGGTCATTAGTAGCTTTTTTTGCAACTTTATTAAGGTAAACAAAAAATGGACTTTGTTGAGGAGCTAGTTCTGCAACTCTATCCCCAAAATTAAAGACTCTACGTGTATCATCTAAAGAAACGCCAGTAGCAGCATTGTATTGACTATTACTATATACATTTGCCATTGTTTTTTCTTTCTATATTATCCTCTCTCAGCTGTCGCGTAGACCTTCGAGTAGGAATTATTAATTACCAAGGATTACTTTTTTTGTAATCATTTATCATTGAATCCATAATTGACTCTTCGGAAGAACTTTCAACTGGTTGCTGTGATGGCATTACTCCCATAGGAGATGCAACTTGCTGTGCTCTAGCTTGCTGATTAAAAGCATCACTAGGTTGAGCAGGTTGAGCATTTGCCATACCACCGCTTCCTTGTTTAATTCTCCAAAGTTCAACTAGGTTATCTATATTTAAAGAATCGGGTTTTGACATATCATTCATAAAAGACTTTGCTTCTTCTGAAGATAAACCATGATGACCTTGAACTTGTTCGTAGATTTGATTAAGTTGTTGATTTTGAGCTTGTTGTGCTTGAGCTCTTTTAACTTCCTCAACTCTTCTATTTTGTTCTGCATCAAGTCTTTCTTGCAAAATAGCATTGTTATACTCACTTTTCATTGTTGAGTATTCAGTCATTTTATCTCGCCAAGATTCAACTTTATCAAGATATTGTGCACTAGGACTATTAAGGTCTTCCATAGCTTCCGCTCTGTTAAAACCTATTGGTTTTTCTGGTCTTTCTGGAGGTGAAGGGAACTCCTCTCTAGCTTGCTCTTGTACAGGAGCTTCTGCTTGCTGTACAGGCGGAACTTGAGATTGCATAGTTTCTAACTGACTTTGTAATTGAGCATTCTCATTTTTAACTTTATCAGCTTGAGACTGCCAATATTGATACCTTCTTTCGTCATTTTCATTTGTGACTGGAGCAGGTATTGCAGTATTACTACCATCCTCACTTACAACTTGTTCTACTGGATTAGTAGATTCTGTAGTTGTTGTACCTTCATCAGATGAGAAAAACGCTTCTTCAACTGATAAATTGGAGCCCTGTTCAGGGGTATCCACGTTTGTTTCGTCTATTTGTGCCATTATTTGTTCTTTCTTTTTTTAGTTGCCTCTTTGCTACTAGAGGGTGAACTAGTTTCTTTAGTCGCGTCAGCTATCTGACGTTTTACTGTAGCTAAATTATCATCCAATCTTTTCTCATACAAGGTCCCAGAAGCTGCAGCTTTATTCTCCAATTTATCAAGGTCAGCTTTAAATTTCTCAACCTCAACTCTTTTTCTAAGATTAACTGCTTCTCTATCCCTACTTTGAAGGTCTCCTTCTAGTTTTTGGATATTATCCTGAGCTGCTTGTAATTGTTGTTGTAATTGCGTAATAACATCTGTCCTTTGTAGGACTCCTTCCATATCAAATACTTCTGTCTTTTTAAGAACTTCTCTTTTATCAATAAGCCCTTTTGCATAAGCATCCATATAGAACTCTAATTCTGCATATCTATTTGTAGGTAAAGTACCACCACTTACTATGGATATATCGTATTTACCAACTGTTATGTCATTTATAACTTTTAATTCATTAGTTTTATCATCAACTAACTTTTGATTTATAACATATTCGTTCATAGAGTTATTTGGTTGAACAACTCTAAATGTTTTTTCTGTACTATATAATTGTTGCATTAAAGAAACTGCTACTTCACCTACTCTACATAAAGCTGCTTCTACATCTGCTAATTTAGATTTAATCTTTCTTTGGCCAAATTCATCTAAAGCAATAGTAGCCTTATATGTTTCAGGAGCAGCTGATGCATTCCCTTGCATTAATTCGTATAAACCTAATTGATGGTCAATATCTGTTTTAGCAGATTGCTCATTTGAATAAAGTTCATTAGGTAATGGACTAGGTTGCACCGCTACTGGAGGACCATCTGTAGGGTCATAAGGTATAGCTACACCAGGTTGTGCCCACTTTTCTTCAAAGTCTTTCATATCTACACTACCTTCAGGAACTAGTATCTTAGTATTAGTACTTGTAGTAGCGTGAGCTATTATTAAAGAACGTGTTTTATTTATATATTCTTGCAATCCTTTTACCATTCTTACATCAGATGTAGGATAAGGTGTTCTAGTATGTAAATTACATAAAGGTACAATAGGATATTCTTCACAAGGAAGTATTCTTGAATACAATAATGTTTCACCCATTATAATACATTGCTTAATTCTTGTTGCCATTATCTTTACAACTTTAATAGCTCCTTTTAATATTAAACCTTGAAAGTCAGTTTCTTGAACATTAACAGGAGGAATATCCGACTCAGGAACTTCAGCATCAGCTGAATAACCTGCTTGCATCATTTCTTGACTAAATTGAGCTTTTTGTTGCATAATAGCCATTTGTCTTTTTTCTTCAAGTTGCATAACTAATTGTTGAGCTTGTCTCTCTTCTGTTATTATATTACCTTCTATTATCCAGGCTGGCCGTTGTATATATTGATTAAACTCTTCTTCTTTTAATAAATCTTCTTTACCAGAAAACTGCTCAAATACCCTCATTCTAGGAACTTCTAGTTTATAGTACCTTTCATAACCTCTTACATATTCACTTTGCTCATGTAATAATCCTACATCTTCTGGGAAAAATACCTCACTTTTATTGTCCCTACCTGTTTCAGGCATATTAAAATCTTGTTCACTACTAGCATTATCTATTTGTTTTTTATATTTAGGATAAAGCTTTTTAGCTTGCTCTCTACTAAATAGTCTAGATACTATAATATTTTCTGCATCATCAAAAAACCTATTTCTACTATTAGGGTCTACATATACATCAAGCGGGTCTATGTCATGCATACAAACTTCACCTTTACCCATATCCATCATAGGGTCTTGATATACATTAATGTAACCTATGCCCATAACATAGTAATCATCTATAGCTTGTTTAATAATTGTTTCACCATCAGATATGTCATACATATAAGAAAGTAAATTACTCAATTCTTGAGCTACTTTATTATCTGAATCTTCTCTAGGTGCTGCTCTAAAAGACGGTCTCTTAGATGTAAGCATAGCTTTTGCTGCTTCTACAGCAGGGTGTATACGATTTATAACAATAGGAGCTTGTCCTCTTGACTCTAAGACTTTAGCTTGCTCTTTAGTCCATTGTCTACCTAAGCGAAATTCTTTGTCTTCTTTAGCTTGTTGAGCCCAAGCATCTCTTTTTTTGCTATAATCTTTATATAACTGAAGAGTTTCAGTTACTATTTTGGGTGTTTTGGCCATATTCCCTTACTTTTTATCAATTTAATATACAACTATAATGTCATCCAATCAAGTGTTTTTTTGTTTCTTAAGCTATTTTCATCAATTTTTTCCCATTCTTTACGTCTTGATGGTTTTGCTTTATCTAAAGCTGTCCATATCGCATCCATAACATCGTCATGCTTACCTCTAGGATAGCTTAAAAATTCTTGCTGAGGTATATTGTCCTGTGGTCTAAAGAAAAAAGAACCTTTAGCAAATAAAGGCACTAACGATAATAATCGCTCACTCTTTCTATTTCTTGGTTTTACACCTTTTTCAAGACCTGGTATATACAAATTATCTTTTAACATGAGTTCTCTAACTGCTGTTCTTAAAGCTTCTTGATAACCAACAGTTTCTATCTTCATCCTCCTAGGCCTATACTTCTTAAAAGTTTCAATAAGTTTTTGAGGCTGTTCTGCAGGACTAATTCTATCCCTATAAATATCAATAATATACTTATTATTATCGGAGTCAATACCCATTGTAGCAACAACAAAGTAATCGGCAGTGGAAGAAAGGCTACTAGCAGGGTCAACTCCACAATAGACTTCAACTGGTTTAATTTCTTCTTTTCCATCTATAGTCCTAACTAGACAATTCTGTCCATCAATTCTTTTATAATCATAATGATGCATTTTTATCCATTCTGGTTTGAATGGAGCCATATCAGGAGATTGTGCTATATTCATATACTCTTGATAAAAACCATTTAAGTTTCCTACAGATGCAAACTCTTTTTTTATTTCATTAATACGCGACTTAGGAAACCTTTCAGGCCATATACTATTTTCATCTTCGTCCCATATAGAATACCATAAAACATTCCATGCAGGAGAGTCTTTAGCCCAGTATAAAAAACAATCTTCAGATATTACCGTACCAATCATAGCTATCTTACCTTCATCAGATAATGATGGTATCACAGCCTCTGTAACCCATTTTCTATTTTTAGCTCTAGCTTCTGGAGTAAAGGCATTCAGCTCTGATTCAAAGTCGTCTACTATAATAAGGTTAGGACGAGTATCTCCTTCAATAAATCCTCTAACTCTTTGTCCAGTACCTACAGCTATAATCCTAGCTCCATTAGCTAACACTATATCATTATTAGTCCACCTTCTGGCTGTAGTAGGACCAAGGTCTCCAAATATAGAACTAAACTTATCTGAATGAGTTAAATGATATTTAATACGTGATAAGAAGTTTATAGACTGTGTTTGTGATTCAGATATGATAACAATAAATAAATCTTCATCTGATTTTTTAAATGCTAATCTCCATAAAGGGAAGATGAGGGTGGTAACTGTAGATTTGGCTGTACCACGGGGAGCTGCAATTAACACCCTCCTTTTGTCGTCATTAGCGAGATTAGCGTACACATCTTTATGGAAGGGGGGTGTACTCTTTCTCAATGCTGTAGGGAAGCAGTGCCTCCCAAATAAAGCCATATTGTTACGAAGCTTTTTTAAAGCTTGCATTTGGCTATATTGTTCTTCGTAATCCACTATTTTTCTTCGGTTACAGTTTTAGTTGCTATAAGCTTATCTTCTTCTTCTCTTAATTCATCAATAAGTTTAGTATTACTAACTGCTTCTATACTTTCAGTTGTTTTAACTAAAGACTTTTCTTTCATACCGTGCATACCTTGTAAATTCTCTACAGCACGCATTAGATTAGTAACATCTTTTTTATCTTTAGCCATGGATATAACCTGTGAAAATAAATCTAAAGTATAAGTTTTATCTAACCCATGGTCAGTTAATAAATCTGCTAGTTCCTCTTTTATCATTTTACTAAAAACCTCCGTTTTCATCATTCGTTTCCACTTCTTAAATTCAGAAGGGGTATATGTACCAAGGACCATATCTAATGCAAGATTATAGTCCCATGTAACAGAGTAGGCTTTTGCAAGGTTTTTCATCATATCTTGCTTAGACTTAACTTCTAGCATGGGTTTGCCAGACATTGTTGTGTTAGTCTTTCTACCTGATACCTTTAATTTCTTAGAAGCATATTTAGGATTAAAAAAAGTGTAACCCCATGGGAACCTGAGATATATGTTGTCTTTGTCATGATTAGAAGGATACTCCTTACGATTAATGCATTTAGCAACGTAGTTATCATCAGATATAGCATATCCCCCAGGTTGAACCATTTTCCAGTATACATACTCAATTCCTTCTTTATCTGCTTCTTCTTTTCTGTATATAGTGTATGTTGTAGTTCCCACATTTTTGTGGTCTATATTTACTGTATACACTAACTACATACCTTTTAATAATTCTTTTGTCATCTTTGCAACTATTTTAGGGTCAGCACTACCATCCTTTAGATACTTTGTCTGCCTAACTAAATCTGTTACGTTTGTATTTGGTATAAAATATTCAGAATCATTGGGATAGTGCCCTAATCGATTAACATCTAAAGCTTGGTCTATATTCTTAGTCCAAAGCATTGCCTTGTTCATATTAGAAAAATCATCCATATTTCTTGGATTAAAGTAGTTAGGATTATTCATAATGTAATCTAACAAACTAAGTTTTTGTTTATCTTTGTATTTTATTGTATGTTTTTTTTCCATCACATCTCCTAATCAATTAATTCAAAATGAGGAAAGTCATCAAAGTTATTGTCATCTACCTCAAAATTCATATTCCAATCCCCGCCCCATCTAAGTTTTATTTCCATAGACTGAGCAATGC
>VMHT01045760.1_pt1 | contig 11476 bp, 10 predicted proteins | sample 4693611 | NCBI WGS metagenome assembly VMHT01 (sample SAMN12280063, study PRJNA550983) | marine metagenome | isolation source: seawater sampled from same location over 5 years 0.02-0.2 micron viral filtrate | place: USA: collected off the coast of southern California halfway between the port... ... | reverse complement strand
GAAACTCTCTAAACAAATTAAAATTTGAATCTGTACATAAGTTATCAAAACAACTCAAAAAACACTATGTCCTCTTGGTCTGTCAATCTGTCTGTGGACGAATGGGAACTTGTACTCAAATCTGTAAAGAATAAAGAAGTTATTGCTAAAATCAGTAAACATCAAAGGGCAAAATGTAATCTCACAAATACAATTACACGTAAAAATAAACTAATCAAATCATATGAATCTGAAATTGAAGAATCTAATACAAAAATTGAACGACTGGAAAGACAAATACAAGACAATGATGAAAAAATACACCATCTCAAGAAAGTAAATATTTCTAGTTTGAGTCATTCTAAAAAGTTAATGCATGAATATGTACAAATTGGCAAACATTTTAATATGATGCTTGGTCTAATTGAAAATTGTGATAGTATGGAAAAACTACTTCTATTGAAGGAAATGTCAAAGGAAAAACTGGATTTTCTTGATAAACTTAACTAAATATTTTACTAAAAATTGCTTGAAATGACAAAAAACAAAAAAACAAATTATATCCATCTATATGGATTTTTTTTTACTTATAACATCGTATAAATACCTTAACTATAAAATATCTGATTTTTGATGGTAAAGTGGCACGATTAGTAATATTGAATACATATATATATTTACGAAACAAGGCATATCTCTTTTATTTATAGAAATTTGAATAATATATATATAACAGAAAACACTACACAAGAGATAATGGCAACAATTAATGTTGATCTGTCAGTGGACGAATGGAAAGATATACAATTGCAGAGAGAAGTGAAAGAACAAGTGATTACAATTACGAGACAAAAAAAATTACTTGAAACATACGAAAGTGAGATTCATTTTTTAAAGGAACATAATGAAAAATTAGCAACTGAATGTCAAAAACGAAGTCGTCGTTGGTACTTGAATAAAAAGAGAGATAATGATTATATTAAGGATATCAATAAACTGGTAAGAACTATTATTAATTGTTGGCACGATGGTTGTAAAACTAAACAAGAAATTAAGAATCTAAATGACATAATTATAAAATGTGATGATCTAGTTGTTAAAAATGAACATTTAGAAGAATGGAATGGAAATATGAAATAATCATATCACTTAAGGAACGTGTTTTTATCTTTAAAATTAAAATATTTGTATATAATATACAATGATTATTGACAAATCTTTCAGTAAAAGTGAATTAATTAATATAATCAAAACATACAATATAGACATTGATAATCCTGGCAAATATCGTAAAGTTGAATTAAGTGCACTTCTTGTACAAAAATTAAATAGTATTGATGATATTATACCATCTCCTAATTTACCATTTTTAAATATAATTGAATTGAAGTTTTATCTAACTAACATTAATCCTAAAAAAACACTAAGTATTAAAGAAAAAAATGAAGTTGTGATGGCATGTAAAAGAATTAAACATTTCTGTGATAATAATTATAATCTTGATTTAAGTGTTTATCGTGATGAAAAACATTTACAAGAAGAAATATCAAGAATCCGTGTACATGGATCTATCCCTTCCGTGAGATTGGCCATAAAAAAATATAATCGTCGTCCTGAATTAGAACATCTAATTGATGTCAATATACCTGAATATATACAAAGAGAACTGGTTTATCGTGATAAATTAAGAGATGCTACATCACAACATCAATTACATATCAAGAAAGGTAAATTTATTTTAACTTTTTAATTTAATTAAAATATTTATATAATATATAATATAAGATGACTGACATTAAACTACCTCACGGATTAAAAAAAACACTCATTGCTCCTGTGCCAACACAAGATGCTATACAATTTAAAGTTGAAGATGTTATTGAAAAAGAATCAGAATTAAAGTTCGATGATATTTTTGATAAAAATGATAATCAAATCCGTGATACTAGTATTGAGGACTTTGAAGCACGAAAAAATGCTGATTTTAAAGCACAAAAGAGAAAACGTAAAGCAAGAAAGAAGAAGAAATAAATAAATCTATTTTTAAACTGAATCATTTTTTTTATTATATATATAATAATATATATATGAGTGAGTTTGCAAACACCACACTATTAGAATGTACACGAAATCAAAGTAATCAAGGTGAAAGTGATGATAGTAATAATTATTCACTATGGACTAACAGAATGGGACGAACCATAAATTTAAATATCGGTGATACATTAGAAGTAAAATCTGCTTATATTAATCAACGAGGTTCTGCTTCTCCTGATAGTATTGAATTTAAAGGCACTGATCTCGGTATAAAATGTGAGTTTGATGAAACACAAATTGTTAAGGAAGCATATACTTATGATCAAATGAAAGAAACATCTACATACGGAACTGATGTGCCTGGAACTTATAATTGGCAACAAGGTGATCTTGGTTTTAGATTTATTAAAAATGTTAAAGTAGAAAAATCATTAACCGATAATATATTATATTTAGAACAACAATTTTATAAAAATGCCAACGGAGAAGAAACTATTATGTTGCCTCGTAGTTATAATCGTGTTCGTTTTACAGAAATATCTAATCGTGAAATAGATTTTCCTTTAATAAATCAAGCAGTTTCTAGTTATTGGACATTGAGTGATCTTGACTATGATTTTAAAACAAATGATAAAACATACGTTCCTGGTATTAATACTGGAACTCCTTTGTTAAAAGTCGGTAATCGTTATATCGATCAAACAAATGGTGATTCTCACGATCGTGTATTAGTCAATTTATTTAATACACATGATTGGGAATGTAGTTTTTTACAAGGTATTCAAGAAGATGCTGGTGATACAGCACCTGGAATAACAGCAAGTATTTCTTGGCAAGTAAAACAACGAAATGATAATTCAAGATTTACTTTATTTGAAAGAGAGTTTGATTTCATGATATGGAGTGGTTATGAAGTAAAATCTGATACTAATACCGAAGATGATACATATAATCCGAAGTTTGAAGTTTTAAATGATTCAGATGGTGATACATATAATTTAAGTAGTAAAAAATGGTTTGAAAATAATACTAATATTCCAACATTTGATAATGGAGACAATAATAATAATTTTCCTTATGGATACAGACATATCGTGGGTGCTCAACCATCATTATGTAGATATAAACGAAGAACTGATTTATTAAAAATAAAATTGAAAACTGGATTTAATAGTCCTGAAAGTGTTGCTGATCAAATTACACAACAATTACAAGAACAAGATAAAAATAGTCCTATTATTTATGACAAAAACTTTGATATATTTAGAGAAAGTGTAAGTGTCGGTATTTCTACACCAACTTTTAAACCAGTTTTATGTAGTAATTATCGTGATACAAATAATATATTCACACACGAATATACTAATCCTACGTTAACGGCAACATTAAATAATTTTAATAGTTATTTTTACCCTGAAAGTACTACCAATGCCATTAATAAATCAAATAGTGCATTTGAATGGTGGAGAGCACATCATAATATATATGTCAAACGGCCGGATCTTTTTATTGCTGGTCGTGATTGTAATTCTCGTTATGCATGTGTACATGATCCAACAAAAGCAGGTATTTCAAGTGTTAATATTGTTAGTGGAGGAACTGGATTTAACCAAGGAGGTTATTATGAAAATGTAACTCTTAAATCATCTTCCGGTGAGGGTTTCGGTGCTATCGGTGATGTTTATATAGGACCTACTGGTAATATTGCTATCGTAACTATAACAAAACCTGGTGATTTCTACTCCATCGGAACTTCTTTAATTCCTGACACGAGTATTATTGGCAATGGAACTGGATATGATCTTAAAGTTAATGAACTGAGACCATCTAATGATTCAGAACATGATGACATTGATTTGAACTTAACTGGTAGACGAAATTACATTCTTAATCAAATCCCTCTTGAAAATCCAACTACCTTAAAAAATAATTTAAGTTCTCCTATTGTGACGAGTTGGGAATGGAATGATGCTAACTTACAAAAACTACGAAAATTATTTCAAGTTCAAGGACAATATCCTGAACTATTTACTGGTTCAGATAATACTATACAAAATACTGAATATTTAAGAAATCGTCATTTCACTGATGGAAACCAATATGCTTATTACCCTGCTTGTACTATTGATAATTCACGATTTTTACATATTAATCGTTTCAATTATTTTCCAGGATCATATCCTAATGGTTTTACTACTCTCGGTGATGATGATTATAATGATTTCACTTATCATAGACCTGAAGTTGACGAAGAAAAACAAGAATTTAATTTATTAAGTCATATGAGTATGCCTGTGTTTTTTTATTATCAAAAAGAAAATGCTAATAAATATACTGGTGGTTTAGATGTAAATGATTTATGTTATGGTTTTGCTAGTAGAACACCAACTACTTATGGTGGAAGTGATAATGTTGAACGTGATTATATCAGAGTACACCCTGAAATGTTAGTTGGTATTAGACAAGAAGCATTTTTACATAGAGGAGGCAAAAATAGTAATAGTGGCATTTGGACTGCTGAAGGAATTGAACCAGGAACTTGTCTTATTGGTTGGGATTGGCATTGGAATAGTTATGGCAACTTAGTAATGTTAAAAGATACTGGTATTCCAGCAAACGATCAAGGTTCAGGAGGTGCAGTGGCAGATAGAGGTAAAAATACTTTAGTTGAATTAGATAAAACTTTTAGTATCGGTACAGGTGGAACTACAAATAATTATACAGGAGATAAACCATTGAATCTAAGTTATATTGGGACTAATAATATTGCTTGTAAATACAATTCTGCTAATAAAAACTTCTTTTTTGAATATTTACATACACCTGAACGTATTAATAATAATTGGAATAGTGGTATTGCTGAAGAAACTGGGGGAACAACAACATCTAGTGTAGCAATTGTAGATGGACAAGGTACAGAAGTGTATAAAATAAATAAACGATTATATGGTTGGACCTTTTGTCCGGATATGTGCCCATATCTCAATAATGATATATTTATATTAGGAACTAATGGAACACCACCATCAATGTCAATTAATAGTTTTAGTCAACTAGTAGCATGGAAAATATATGATAGTCATATGGGAGTCAATCTTAATTTTGGTAAATCAGCATTAATATCAACAAACGACTTTTCTAATAAATCACAATTACAAATATGGAATAATTCTGTTCTTGGTATTATGGGTTTCTCATTTGATCAATTTAATCCTAAAAATGTTATTTTTACTGAAAATGGTGCACAAGCAAGAATTAGATATGATAATAATGAAAGTTTATATAATCCTACTACTAATTGTCAAGTTGTTAATACTGATACTAACCAATTTGTTCTAAATCCTTTTGGTGCTGTTCAATATTCTACTCAATTACCTTATGGTATGGTTTTACGTAATATTCAATATCAACCATTTGGTCAAGCACTTCAAACAGGGGTTGAAAGTCAATATCTACCTGCTATTAGTCAACAAACTCAATCTATTCAAATAACTGGTGTTAATCTTCCAAGAGTTGTTCTAAAACCATTTTATTCCATTCGTACTGATATTTTATCACAAGATAGATATGTGGGTGGCATGAATGGTGGTCTTGCTTTACCCATTATTGCTAGTATTAATCGTATTAATGCTGATAAGGACTTTGTACAATTTAATGGTGGTTCTGAAATATTCACTATAACTACCCCATTGTCTTTTAGTTCTATTACGACAGCCATTACTGATAGTGATGGACGACTCACTGAACTTGATGATGGTTCTGTTGTTATCTATAAAATCACTAAAAATGATAATTTACAAAATTATGATGTTCTCTCTCAAATTATGGCAAAATTAAAAAAATAAGTTTAATTTAGAATAATTAAAATATATAATATATATTATAAAATGTCCGAGATTGAAGAACAACCAGCACAAATCGTTGATGCACCAACACCAACACCAATTAAAAAGAAACGTGAAGGAGTCAAAATGACCGAAAAAGCAAAGAAAGATTTAACTAAATATATGAATAAACAAACTAATTTAAGTGTTAGTGAGAAAAGGTCATTAAGAATGAAACTCATGGCACGACAAAGAAAAGGTATGACTATAAATAAAGCAGTTAAGGATTTAAATAGTTAGTAATAATATAATGATTACATTTTTATTTATTGTTGTTATTTGTATAATTCAAGTTATATCCGAAATATTAATTCATTTATTTGAGTTCTTTAAATTCAAAATGGCACGATTAGTAATATGAATTATAATATATATTTTGGAAACAAGGCACATTTAGAAAAAATATGTTTTTTAAAGATTATTTTATATTTTTAATTATTTTCTTTTATAAAGTATAAATGACATTAGTTGTACTTAGCAATAAACTGGATAGTCGTGAATATGAGAGATATGGTGAAGATCAAGCAAGTTATAAGTTTCGTAATCATTTGAAATATGGGGTTGAAATACCCTCTAATAGTGAAATTGCAGTTCAATCTGTAAAAATTAATAAAGATGGTTTAATTAAAATTAGTCGTTTCAGTAGATTCTATCAATATTTTGGTGTTAATCTTAGAACTACTGGCACTACTTTTGAACCTCCAATCGATTCTATTGAAGATAGTGTTGGGTGGTGTGTTCAATGTAATCCTGCTATGTTTGGTCAAAATGCTCCTGAATATGTAAATTTAGGTGAGTTTGCTACTCGTATGACTCGTGGTATGATTGAAGGTTTCCCACACCCAGATTTTGATGATAAAAATTCGTTTTGTAAAGTTAGAACAAGTGATAAAGAAGGTGAAATTGATATCACTGGTTCAGGATTTACTGGTTTTGTATTTAATTATAAAATGTTTGGTAAAGATGATGATTACGTATTATATACTCCTCAATCTGATTGGAAAAAAAGAAATGGTGCTGATTTAACTATCACTGATGATGGAGAAAAAACAACAATTGCCTGTACATCACAAGATAATCCTGGACCTAATAATGCTAATGTTTGTTGGGCAGATAAAAACCCTATATCTCATGCTAATGGTAATGTTGAGTTTAATACACAAGGACTAATGAGAAACTATCTAGCAGACCCTACAAACGAAAATGCTGATTATGGTTATGGAGGTGATTGGCAAGTTGGTTTAATTCGTGCAACTGGAAACGATACATCAAGAGTTAGAGGTAATAATAGAAATCTTGATAGAGTTTCAGTAAATTTTCAAGCATTTGATTATGTTATTACTTGTGAACGAACAGGAGCAAGTGATCGTCGTTTACGACTCGGTCATCTTGTTAGAGATGAAACTAATATTGATCCTAATAGACCTTTACATATGGAAGAAATATATTATTTTGAAGATGACCAACGAGATACTTACAATGGCAATACTCATTGGAGGGATCAATCACAAGCAAATGGTTTTATAGCATCTGCTAATACAAGATATAATATGAGCACAAATATTCAAAGATTTGATCATTTCAGAATTGTTGTAAAAAATGAACAAGTCATTTTAGAAGCAATGAGTTCACTTGGTGGAAATGGAGGTGAAGGGGGCACGGCAACACACCCAGCAACAGCTGGTACATATTATGCTATTGCTTCATTTTTACATCATGCAAATGCCGGTGCTGAACCTCATAATATGCCAAAACCATCAGGAATTACTACATGGAATATGTATCCTAAAGTCATTATATCTCAAAATGGTAAATCTCTTTCTGTCACACAAAAATCACGTAATATTGGAACAAGTAGTAATAATGCTTCTAAGGATTGGAATGTTAGAATGATTGAAAATGGTGAATTACGAAATTGTTATGAAGTTGACACACGTTATATGTATCATTGCTCTATAAGTGGTAGCACAAGAATATATCAACAGCAAGGTACTGAAATAGTTGATGATATATTAAAATATACAAGTTATACACCCATATTAATTGTTGGTGATGGAGCACCTCATTATTTGCCCACATCTGATGCTAATATGGGGTCTATTCTTGGTTTCAATAGTCGTAGTATATTAGATGATACTTATGCTTATGACAATTCAGATAATCAAACCCTATATATTAATGACTCTACACCTGATTTAGTTGATTATGGATCTATGTTTGTGAGATTAGATAATTTTACTCAAACTTCATATAATGGAGGAACTGGCAGACCCTCTAAAATATTATATCACATGCCTCGTTTTGATACATCTAATCGTGATATTGGTACATCTCTATATTTTGAACCACACGAAAGATCATATATAAAATTTAACAATGCTGAAAAATTAATATTAAACGAACTCAATATTTCATTCTGTGATAATAAAGAACGATTGATTCAAGATCTTGTTGGTCAATCAATTGTTGTTTTACATATCAGACCCTCTATGTCTCCTTTGGGTAGAATATAAACCATAACATTAAATAGAATATTATAATACAAATCCGTTAAATACCTTTTTTTTAAAATAATTCTTCTATAAAAATATTATATTTTATTATAATATAATGAACTTTATGCCTGAAATAATTGATGGTGATGAACCTGAACCTGAACCAAATATAGTTGCTGAAGTTATTGATGACGAACCAACGAATCAATTAAGTGAACAAGATATATTTAATGAACCGGAAACACAACCTAGAGACAAACTTGTCGATGAAATAGAACCGGAAACTCCAAGACCAATCAAAATTAAAGAAGTTTCACCAGTTAATGCAAATGGAACATCTGCCGAAACTCCACCTAAACCTGTTAAAAAACCAAAACAGAAACGGAGAATGACAGAAAAACAACGAGAAGCATTAGATAAAAATAGAGCAAAGGCAATTGAACAAAGAAAAAAGAATGCTCAACAAAAACGTGAAATGAAACAATTAGAGAAAGAAAAAAAGATTTTAGAACTTGAAAAACTAAGACGAGAAGTTAGAGGTGATCCAGTAAAACCAGTTCGACAAATAATACAGGAAAGTGTAAAAACTGATGATACACCTAAATTAGTCAGACAATCAACGAAAATGTACACAAAAGATGAAGTTGATGAAATTACTTTTAAAGCAATTGAAAATTATGACATGATTAAGAAGGCACGTAAAATTGATAAAAATAAAAGAATGGCAAAAGAACGAGAAGCACAGATAGAAAAACAAAGATTAGTGGCAATTGTTAATAGACAAAAGACACAAAGTAATTATTGGGATAATTGTTATTAATTACTGAAAATGGCACGAATAGGAAATATTTATAGTTATCACATATTCATCATTTACTAAACGTGCCACTCAAAATGAGAAAAGAGGCAGACAGAACAAATCACAAATATTTAGGTTTTAAGACATTTATTCGTAATGAAACTGATTTAGTCATTTTTAGATTTTGTGTTTATTTTTTTACTTATCCGTTGGTATAACATTTATACCACGACATAACTAAAAATATATAAAGAAATATAATGAATAGATAAAAAATGAGTATCAATAGATTAACTAAAAAACAAATAATTGAAGAACTACAAATTAAAGAATATTACCACGATGAAATGTTATCAACATTAAAAAATATATGGTGTTTATTTGATATGCACGAAGATGAACTACCTGATGATTTAGATGTAGAATCTCCTGAACAATTAGGGGATTATATTTATTGGAGATTAAGTCAAATTAAAAAACAAGTTAATACAGAAAAATAAAATATATATATAATAATATAATATGGAAGGTAAAAAACCACAAGGTATAAAAATATTCAAAGTTAAAGATTTAGAAGATTCTTCTAAATATCCGGAACTCCCGGAGATACTGCCACAACCTCCATTTCTATTAATTGGTTATGGTTCTGTTCGTAGTGGTAAAACTAATTCATTAATTAATATGATGAGACGAGAAGACATGTATGGACCAAAATACTGGGACAATACAATGGTAATAAGCAATACGGCATTGAATGACCCCAAAATGTACACGTATATGGGTGATGTTTTTAGAGTTGAAGATCATTTTGAAAATAGAATGATTGATGACCTTATTAAACATCAAAAATCATTCAAAAGGGAATTTGCCCCGACTCAATTAATAATTTTAGATGATATAATTTCTAGAGACTTTAAGAAGACAGCAAGTAATAGCATCAATTCTCTTGCCTCAAAATTTCGTCATTTTGAAATGAGCATCATGATTTTCACTCAATCAGCACGTGCAATTTCTCCAATCATTCGTTCAAATGGTACGGACATCTTGATATATCGTCAGCAGTCGTCTCTTGAATGGGAAAAAATTAAGGAGGAATATAAGGACTTAGCACCAAAGAACTTTGTTAATTATTATAATATAACACAGAAACGTGATTTTGGATTTTTATATATTAAATGTTCAAAAAATCCTTGTTGGTTTATAGATCAGTTTGAAGAAGTCATAGGTATAGGTGATAAAATGTTATGGAAGGGATCATTAGAAAGTGGAGAAAATACTTTTGAATAAAAAAATATCAAGAATAAAAAATATATTTATATATTATAAAATGGAATCACGAGGAGGTCTAGCAACTGAACTAAACCAGGCAAATAATGTAACAGCACAAGGTTTGGCACAGCAATCTAATATAGATGTGATGAATAATTTAAAAACACGAGATTATAATGATGCCGTTGATAAAGCAAAAGAAAAGTTTACACAAGGGACAGCTGAAGATGAAAAAAATGCTTTTGAAAAATTAGGAGAATATGGTGTACAAGTTGGTGATAAATATTCAAAATATAATGATTTTATTAAAGAGGGTGGGGATTTATCCGGATTAAGAAGTTCAAAAATTGCCAGTGGTGTTGGATCAGCATTTGGTAAAGCAGGACAAGGTATTAAATCTGCTATCAGTGGACCAGCAAAACCAAGTATAGATGGGATTGAAGTGAGTGGAACAGAAATGACTGGAACTCCAAAACCAAGTGAACCAATGCCACAAGAACAAGTTGCTCAACATACAACTCCAAGTGAAGCACCATCAAGTGAAACTGGTGAAGTCAATACACAAGCACCATCAAGTGAAACTGGAGAAGTCAATGTTTCAGGTGATACAGAACCATCATCAACAACATCAACAACATTAAAAGAAGGTGAATCAGCAACAGAAGAGGGACTTGAAGAAGGAGCAAGTATTGGTGGAAAAATTGCAGGGAAAGTAGCAAAAGTATCTGGTGGATTATTTAGTGTTGGTGTTCTCGGTTCAGATATATATTCACAAGTTAAGAATAAATCATTTTTTTATGGAGAAAATACAGGTGATAAAGTTGGTAATTTTATGGGAGAAATGGGTAGTGTAGCAGATGTTATGGGAGTAGCAACGGGAGACCCACTATTAGCAATTGCTGGTGTCGGTTTAGGAGCAGTCGGTAGTGTCGTTAGTGATATTAGTGAATTATTCCATCATCACGATGCTAAACCACCTCCTCCAGCAGAACCACCACCGAAAAAAATTATAG
>VMHT01001037.1_pt1 | contig 11478 bp, 9 predicted proteins | sample 4693611 | NCBI WGS metagenome assembly VMHT01 (sample SAMN12280063, study PRJNA550983) | marine metagenome | isolation source: seawater sampled from same location over 5 years 0.02-0.2 micron viral filtrate | place: USA: collected off the coast of southern California halfway between the port... ... | reverse complement strand
TAGTATCCACCAACACCAGCGGCTATTACACTAATCAATGCACCTAATGTTTGTAAGGACATTGTAAATTTTGTACCCATAACTTTTTCTTCTGAAAGTTCTACAGGTTCATTAATTTTTTGTTCTCTTGTTCTATCTTCCAAATCAATGGGTTCGGGTTTTTGTACGGGTTGTGGTATAGGTTCTCTGTGAATCTCTTTGTGTTTCTCTTCGTGTTTTTGGGTATCCGAGTTATGATTCATCATAGCATCGGTAATGTCCTCAAATGTGCAAACACCCATATCTACAAGAATCTCACCAAGTGTACCTTTCTTACCCTTGACTTGTTCTTGTAAGGCTTTACTTAGTTGTCTCTTTGTGATAACATCTGCATCACATAACAACTGACCTAATTTGATTCCGTTTTCACTCACTAATATACTCCTTGATAAAATGTACTTTCTGGGTCTGTACCCACTTCTAAGTTATCAAAAATAATTATACCATGCTGCATTTCATTTCTATATGGGTTGAAAAAGTATCCATCTGCAATTCCACTAACTTTACCATCCTCATACTTTTGTATTGATGCTTGTGCAAATTCTGTAAAATCAGATAGTCCAACAATCTCTAATGTGATTCTACCACTTGTAGTTTGTAGTAGTAATGAATCCATTTCTGTACCACCTAAGTATAGTTTTGTATCTATTAGTTGACCATTATCTTGTCCATTGTTATCATACATAATCAAAGCATAATGTTCTTTTTCAGGTGTAATTCTACCATCTTCTCTTTGAAAGTGTAGTACAAATATCTTCTTTATAGAACCATCTTCTTGTACTTCCGATGCACCATATGTAGTAATACTTTCGTAATACTCACGAACATTGAACTCTGAACCATTTACCCACATCTCAATGCTTTCTTCTAATTGTTCTTCTACTCTATCGTCTCCACAACTAAATGTACTCACACCTATTAACAATAGAATAATCCAAATTAATGGATTAATGATTTTTTCTTTTATATCAAATAATTTCTTCATATTAGTATCCCGTAAATCAATACTACAAAACCCGTTGCAGGTAAAATAAATATTCTCTTACCACCCCACCAAGGAATATCATATCCCAAGATGTGCCATTTATAATCTATCGGTTTATAAATAGTATTTTTGTTAACATAATTAAGTGCTGCTTCATAACAAAATGTTCCTATTAACCAACTACCAACACCTAACCAAAAGAATTTTGAGAAAGATGCTTCCATCAGAAATGCTACAATTACAGCTCCCCATATTCCTACATTCTCTAATATTCTCCAACCATGATAATCCATTATACCATTAGACTTATTATTAGGATGAATAAGTTTGTTTTTATTCTTTCTTGCTTTAGTACTCCAAGTCCAACCTTCCGTTACACCTTCACTAAACCAATAAAGGATTATAAGTAAACAAAATAAAATCTGTAATATCATTTTTTCTCTCCTATAGAACCATCCACCATGCTGCTGCTATTTCAACAAACAAGTCGGTTCCAGTATTCCATGCCCATTTCTCTTTAGTACCATAAGTCTCTTCTGTACCTTCTACAAAATATTCAAAAATTTCCCACGCTACTCCGATAATGACAACCCACATCACTGCCCAAAAATCAGAACTACCTAACCATTGTGCTATCTTAGCAATAAACAGCCCTGCTGCTAAGTGATAAGATGTCCACCCATCAAGTGCTCCCGACGAGAGTTGCCATTGATAAAACTTTGCTATCGGATTATTCATATCAGTCCTTTCTACTTGCTACCGAAAATCTTAGAGAAAAAACCTTTCTTAGATTTCTTACCCTTGTTTCCACCAAGTTTCTTTTTCTTCTTTTTCTTCTTCTTGATTTCTTCCATTCCTGCCATATTCATATCCATAGCATTTACAGATGGAACTGAACCAAAAAAGATGAATAAAGAAAGTATTCCTGTTAGTATTGTTTTCATTATTCGCTCCTCGCGTTGTCTATTAATAAAAATCTTTTTTTAGTTACTTTTTTTCTTCTTCCATTTAGATTTAAAGATTCCCCATGAACCTTTTTTACCTTTTTCCTTACCTTTAACTTTCTTTCCTTTTTTCTTTTTCTTTTTCTTTATTTCTTCCATACCAGTATTACTATCCATCGCAGATAAAGTAGGAACTGAACCGAAAAAAATTAGACCACTTAATATTAGTTTAAATACATTTTTCATTTTATTGCCTTTCTATATTTACCAACCAACAAACTGATAGTTCATACCGAACTTAATATCATATGCTGGTCTTTCCCAATAATATAAATATCTTCCTTCTGTGAAGACACCTAAATTATCTTTTATTTTTACTCCAAATATTGCACCCATATCATAATCGTTCCAATTATGCCACATCGGTTCCATCAACATAAATTCACTTGGTTCTTTACCTTCTTCCAAATGAGTTTGATAATGTGCCGCATTATGATAAGCATAATCTGAATGTCCATAATGAATAGGTAACCAATTACCCCAAGTATGTATCCACCAACTTTCACCATAATGGTAAAAGTCTAAACCTAATACAAGAGATGTTTCACTTTGATATCCTAAATCTTTTTTCTTATTATTAATATAGCCTTCTAACATTCGTGGAAAGTGATATACAAAATATTCTCTATCAGTATAAGCGAATATTTTACCATTCTCATCTCTCCATAACCAATCATGTCCCCAGTATTCTCCTTGACCATTCCAAAAAGGCCCCTCTCCTTCAATTCTTCGTAGTTCACCAGTTACAGGGTCTACTTCAAATAATTCATTCTGTATCCAATTACCATCTTCATCTCTCATTGTTTCATCATACCACATATTATCGTCAACACCAAACGCAGATTCTGCAAAGTTCCACCATTGACCTTTATACCAAGTAGTATCAAGAATCATAGCATCAAATCCATATACGGGATGCTGTCTGTGTTTTAATCCGATTGATAAGTGTAATTTATTATTTAAAACTTCTGGTGTAAGGTGTACTCTCAAGTCTGCTTGACCATAATTAATATCTTCAAGACCTAATTCTGTCCAACCAACTTTAACCATCATGTAATCACCAATGTATCTAACCCAATATTCTTGGTTTAAATAATCATTACCCCATTGTCTACCTTCTGTCCACTTAACTAAGTATTCCCAACCCTTTACTGGACCAAATGTAGCACTTTCGTTAGGGTTATGCTCAGAACCATCGTACCAAGTTCCACCTTTACCAGCGGACTTGACACCTCGTTTTGGTTCATATTGAAATCTACCAATTTTTCTTAATCCAAAAGATGTTTGAAAATCAGGTTTTAATTCTCTCTCTGTCCTTTTTACTTCTAATATACCCGAAGATAAACCACCTACAATAGCAAATCTATCGTCTTGATATCTCGGTGCATTTAAACTAAAACTACCATACGCAGTAGAATATTTAAAAAATTTCCATATCTCGTTTTCAGCAAACAAAGATGATGTTAGGATGATTCCTAATATAATTTTCTTTAACATCTATTTTTCTCCAATCCTAATCGTTATTACAACAATCACAAACACAAACTGGGTGTTCTTCTCCACAGCATTCACACATAATTTTCTCCAGTTACATTTAAGTTTTCATAGATAAATATCAAACAACCTATAAAGTTTTATATTTATACATCAAATCTAACTGAAAAAGTGTACGAAATGTCCTTATTGTTTGGTAGTGGTTTGGCTAATTTACCAATTGCTACGAGTTGGTAGTCATCGTTATATAAACCTATTGTAGTTATGTATGGTTCAAAATTTGAACCTGTAGCAAAATCTTTTAAAAACTCGGAGTTTATATCATTTTCTTTTTTTAGAGATGGATTATTACTGACCATAAAATGACCTTCTTTAACCGTACATACTGATTCGTATTGATAGAAAGAAACCTTATTATCAAACTTAAGGTTCCAACCATTTGAACCAGTTGCTATAAAAACTTTATCATATGAACTTGATGGATTTGTAACTGCTATAGCACCATCTTTGTAAAATACATTTCCTATTTTGTTTGTTCCAGATGGATTGTTATATAAATTTTGTATGTTGGTGTAACTCAGACTTGAACTATAGAGTCTTATATCGTCCATAGAACCACTAAAAGAGTCATCCCATACATTACCCCCACCACCTCTACTTGCAATAAATAAATCAGATTCATTACGAGTATTATCGTCTGTACTATCAGATGAACTTGCGTGCATTACACCATCTACATATATTTCTAAAGAACCAGTATTTCTTTGTGCTACAACATGATGATATTGACCATCATTAAAAGATTGTGTAGTCATTGTACTTGGTGTATACATACCACCTCTTCTTGAAAAATTTATTTTTCCTTTATTATCAGATGTTTGATTAAATGTAGTAAGTTCAAATGGAAATTTTGATGATGTAGTAAAACTTTCTGAAATTATACCTGGTTGATTTTGTTGATTTTCTCCACCAATATTTTCATTTATTGTTGCTATACCATTACCATTTTTTCCTACTATAAAATTAGATGAATTTGTAGTGTATGATTGTGATGGTGGTATCTTTACCCACATGGATATTGCGAAATCATAGTCTCTTGGAAAGTCAAAATATTTAGAATCATCCACTTTACCATAACACTTTGAACCACTAAACTTTGCTGCTAATCCCCATTTTCCAGTTTCATATGAAATGTTATAAAGTTTTAAATCAGTATCTTCTCCGTTTTTTGCGGTCATACCCTTTTTATCGTTTGATTCAAAATACTCACCAAGTGTTTTGTTAGTATCTTGTAATTCTAATGATAAATTCATACCATCAATAAACTCTCCGTTGAAATTAAAATGAGTTACTAAAGAAGATTCTGGTGCTAAATTAGTTACAGAGTTGTCAATCAAGTTTCCTTTTTTATCATCACTAAAAGTTCTATCTGTTCCAGTACTACTATCAGTTATGTTAATGGTTCCTGGTGTAAATCCCTCACCTACTACATTATATGGAACTGAAATTAAATTTACTCTTGAACCAAGAAATCTATCTTCCCCATCATTATTACCACCAAAACTTTCGTATGGGTTTTGTGAACCATAGAATCTTTGTTTTATAAAATGATAATTAACATCAACACCATCTCCATTTGATGTCAAACCATAATTAGTTCCTAATGAATCTCTATTATATGCTGACGAAGAAATGTTATGTAGATAAAAACCTTGTTCTTGAAATCGTGATTGTTTATATACACCACGAAATAACATTGACCCATTGTTTGTATATGTATCGTCTGTTATAGATATAGTTTTTGTCGCTACAAATGGTGTTACCTGAAAATCACTTGGTTCTATTGATTGGAAAACTTTGATATCCATACATAATCATATTAGTAATCAAGTTTAACTTTCACTAACAATTCTTTTGCAAATGATTTAAGTTGAGGTTTAGATAATTTTGCCGTAGCCAAGAGTTGATTTGCATCATCATATAAACCTACACTTGTTATATATACTCTTGGGTCATCTTTCATTGTTGAAAATCTAAACGCACCATTTGAACCACTTGTAAAGGTAGGATTGTTTGAATAGTTAAACTCTTGGTTTCTAACTCTAACAAAATAATGAGTTGATGTTACATCTTCTTCATTTCTTGCTTGGAATCCACTTCCTGCTGCTCCTGATGCACTTATTGCTGAAAAGAATTTAAAATGGTTGTCGTTATGTGTACCTGAACCAGAATCAATTCCACCTGCTGGACCTCCAGTTCTTAACTCAATATCCATACCATTTCCTGCTCTAAACTGACCTGCGTTAAATATTAACACCCCTTGGTCTGGATAAAATAGCCCAACACCACCACCAGTTTCTGATGCTGCTGCTGTCTTGATTCCTGATGATATACTACCACTAACAATATTAAAGACTCTACCTGCTTCGTTAATTGTAGGATTGGTTGTTGCTCCACTATCATCAATAAAAGTTCTAAGACCACCTTTATTTTCTGTTCCAGAACTACCACTAAGTGTTAACTGCCAATTACCTGGGTCAACTTTTTCTTTTTGTCGTGCTCTTTCAAAGTTTAAGATAAAAATTTCTTCTGTATTTATAGAACCTTCCATTGTGAAGATTCCATCATTTGCTGCTAATAAAGTCTGTGAGTATTGAGAGTAAATAGCTTTAGTTGGTTTATCTACATTCACTATTTGAGAACCACTACCTGCTTTATTACCATATGCTACAGAAAATTGAACTGCTGAACCAGAATTTCCAAGTGTTAGATTAGATACATCTAAGAAATATCTTCCAGTACTTCCACTCTGTGTTGTATTTATAAAGAATGAAGAAAGTGTTCCAGTTCCATCTGACCATATACCTGCTGATACTGCTTCTTTTACATTTCCAACGACATCTGTTGCGGTATCAAATCTTGAGAAAACTTTACCATTAGTCATTCTTTTCTTTTCTTGTTCAATGGCTCTTAATCTTTCTTGAACTTGTGATTCTACTAACGCTTGTACATTTACATTTCCAGAAACTTTGTTCTTAAATTTCTTTCCTTTTTTACCCTTCTTACTCTTTAACTGAAGAGTACCAAGATTGGATGTAATGGTAGGTTCTACTGCTTGTGCTGCTTCAAGGGTTTTTTCTACGAAATCTGCTACTGCTTCTTGTGGGTCTTGACCCGCGGCTGCTGCTTCTTTCGCTAAGTTTGCTAAACCCTCTGCACTAAAGTTCTTCATATTCTGTGCCATTATCTACTCCTCACTTATGATGTCGTGTTTTCTACTATTAGTTTTTTAGAAGTGACATTGATTGATGCTTGACCACCAGTCTCATTACCAATAATAGTTAATTTTGTTGTTAAATCAGCGTCTGTTTGAGTTTTATAACTCAATGTAAATGTTAGACCCGTTACAGACATACTTTCTCTCACTTCGGAGTCTGATAAGAATGTAGGTTGTGTTAATGTATCTCCTGCTGGTGCTGGAGTTTGTACATCAAGTGTTGCAACATCACTATTATGTAATATTGCGGTATATCCAAGATTTGAATTAGGTTGGAAAATATCACCTGGTGTAGAGGTAACAGGTTGTACTGGGATATTGATATCTTGTGGCCCGTTTAATGTTATTGCTCCACCTGGTATCGTAATCTGTGGTATTCTTGGTGTACCTTTTGGTAAGGTAACTAATTTATACCTCATTGTTGTAGTTTCGTCAGGTGATGCTTCTAACATTGGTAAATTTTCTATTGCTATTCCATAGTAATCCGTACCGAGTGGATGTGCTGGATTATACAATGAATAATCTATTTCATCGTCTGCTAATGCAAATTTAGTAATGTTAAATTGGTTATTGCCTTTTGCTAATAACTCTCTTCCTTTTTTCGTTAGTATAGCATCAACTATGACTGAAGAATTATCTAAATATCCCATGATTTTGTCTCCGAATTATGTAATTTTAATCATAAATAAATATACAAGTTGTTGGATTTTTACTCATTTTACTTCACTTTTAAATTACCACCTTTGAATCCAGGTTTCTGTACCTTAAGTTTATTTGGATTCGTGGTCTTAACTTCTACTACTGGTCCACCATCTATGGTAGTTTCGTCTGTATTTTTAGTTCCTATATAGAATGCTCTGTCTTGTCCTGGTTTATAATCTTGATATTCTGAAAACTCAAGTGATTGTGAGTATGCAAAAAAGTGATTATTTAAGTATCCAATTCTTTGGTCTATAGAAGCACTCAAAGAAGATGAGTAGAATAAATTTTTCTTTTGTCTTAAAACTGACTTTCTTGAACCAGTTATAACACTACCAACTGGTTGTACTTGGTCTGGTCTAAGTGTTGAGTAAAAATATTGGTCATTAAATTCACCACCATTTGCAACAGTGCCAGATTTTGATGTTATCAATATTCTTGGGTTGTAAATTGCACTATTTTGAAAAACACTTCTTTCATCTTTAACAAAATTACCATCTGTATCAAAATCAACTTTACTTGATGTGATGAAACCAACAAATTTTCTATTCTCACCGACCAAGTTTGATATTTGAGTAGTATCAAAACTACCAATAAAATTTCTTTTTTCAGATTTAATTTCATTTATAAGTTTTGTTTCAATAGTACCTCTATAATTTATAGTGTTTCCAAACAATTCAGTAACCAAACTCTTGTCAAAATTTCCTATAAAACTTCTTTTACTTCCCTTTGGTACTATTATACCATTCTCTTCACTACCAACATCTATCGTATCACTAAAGTTTCTTTGTGATACTACTGGTTTATTCATTACCTTTTGTTTATTTCTTTCAAGTATATGTGACTCAATATAAAAACCAACCGTGCTCTTAGTTCTTGCAGGTAACATCTTTCTTATCTGTCTAAATAAAGATTTATCAAATCTTGATATTGTTCTGATAAATAAACTATAATCAAATGCTCCATTATATCTTTTGAAAAAATGATTTTTTAAATCAACTAATTGTGAATACTCTGGTTTATATTGGTCATCTGGATTAGCAATAAAACCATCTAAATCACCACCACCCATATCAAATAAAATATCTCTATTTATCATTTCAATTGGTGAAAAGAAAACACCAAGTTTATTAGAGTCTACTGGAGCAAAATCAAAAGAACTAACTTCACTTCTTCTAAATGGTGACAAGTTCCCAAACTCTAAACTACTTGATTCAATTCTAATTTTAGTGCTTGTTAATCTTTCTGGTCCAATGTTTGGAACTGGGGTAAAATATACTTGTTCATCAAATTCAAAATCACCATCTCTGTTTCCAGTAAACCCAGACATTGTTGCATATCCCCATAAATCATCTCTGTCATACTGACCATCAAGAGAGAATGTTGGGTTTGTAGCAAACTTAGAAGATGATAAGAAAGACCATCTACCAAGTAAATCACCATATGAACTTGTTAAATTATTACTAATTATTGCTCTTGGTGATAGTGTATGTGTATCTACAACACTACTACTTAATGCTACCTTCCAAAATCGTATTTCTTGAAACGACCCAGATGCTCTCTTAGTTACAATACTACTACCAGAAGTTGATGCACTTCCAGAATATGTAGAAGTTGTATCATTACCAGTACCACCAAATACTAATCGTGTATCTGTAGACCATTGTTGAAATAAGTTATTATGTTCAACAGAATCTAAATCTAATGAAAAAGAAGAAGTTAATGCAACCTTTCCATTGTTAAATTTTTTAACATGAATATCAAACTTATCTACAAATTGTCCAGTTTCGTTTGTTCGTTGTTCTCCACTTGATGAAAGTCTTGTTACTGCTATATTATAGTGTTCATTTTCAAATATAGGTAATATTGAAGATGATTCAAATACATATCCAGACCCACTTTTTACTGCAAAGAAAACTCTCCCTAAATCTTCATCTGTTCTATTTTCAGAAAGATAACCAATTCTCCAATGGTCATTACTTGCGGTGTTTCCATCATTAGCACTAACAATTGTATAGTTGTCGTTCTTTGTTAATTTTCTTCCTTTGAATCTAAACTCAACCGTGTTTGGATACAAGTCATTTCTACTACTTGTTTTCCAAGGAATGATTATTTGGTCATTTTGACTTACTCTTGCTGCAGCATCAAAAAATGTTTCCTCAATAAAATCGTTTTTAGATTTAATTGGTTTAGGGCCACCATACTCCTTTATCCTCAATACATCTGTAGGTATACCATAACAATTTATTAATGCTCTAAGTGCTCTTTCAGTTCCTTTTCCTTTGTATAATAAAGGTAAGTTGTTTAAAATTCTTTTTAATATTTCTTGAGTTACTTTTTTCTTTGGTAAAGATTCTAATGCTCCAGTCTGTTGGTAACTTCCAGAAACATCGTGTCCATATTCATAGTCCCAAATATCATCAAATGTAGTACCACTAAATAATTCAGCTCCCATGTTTTTAGCAACATGATAAATAAGTTCTGCCGCCATACCTTTATCAACACTATTACTTCTATCTGATATCTTACTTATGTGTGATGCATATTGAAATAACAAATCAAAGTGTTGTCCGTACATATTAAAGAAAGATAACATTACATTATTTCTTGGGTCTGACTTTATATGTTCGGGAACATTATTTAAAAATCCACCACCATTAGTAGCATCATATAAACTTGCACTTGAATATTGTCCAGTTTGGTCATTAGAATTTCCTAACCAATCTACTACTTGTGATGATGTAACAGAATAATTTAAAAATGGTTTTGTTGAGTTTGATTTTGGCCAAGAGGCGTTAAATTTTTGTCCAAAGGAACTACTCTCATAACTTGAACTTTCAAAGTATAAATACTTTTCATAATTTGTAAATTTGTCTATAGTATTTTTTTTCTTTGTTCTTAAATTTGTAACATCTGCTAAAACTTCTGTTGAACCAGTTGCACCACCAGATACTTGTAAAACTCCAATCTCGGAATCATACGATTCAAGTAACTCCATTTTGTAAACAAAATTTTCTAATCTTTCATGAGCAGAACTATATTTTACAAATTCATTGTAATTACTGTAATCTACATTTAATTTTACTCCACCAAAAGAACCACTAAGAACATCTCGTAAAACTTTATCTGAAGTATCTTGTTGTGTACTAATTAAGTCATTAAAAGTTTTAAAACCACCATCATTTCCAATCTGTTTATTTAAGTCAACATCATAATTAGGTTTTCTAAGTTTTTTAAATTTTCTTGATTCTGGTCCTTCTCTTAAATCAACTACTACTACTTCAGAATTTCTTATTTTTTGATATACATACCCTTGTTCAAGTGATTGTATAGTTTGTTCTAATGGTGTTGCTAATTTTACTGAAAATTCTGCTATTCCATCTTCGTTAAGAAAACCAAAAAAATTTGTTATTTGATATCTTCTACTAAAATCAAAATCTATAAATAACTCGTCTATCACTCCCTCATCAGTTATTATGATACCATTGTTTCTCGCTACGGCTTTTTTCTCTGCCATAGTACCATCTGGAAAAACCTCAAATGCTGATATTTGGTCATTTACTACTTGACCACTTCCATCTGCTACTTCTCTTGCTGGTTTTAAAATCAACTCATCCCTTGATGTTGAAATTGAATCTATATACAACGCACCAATTTGAGATTCTGGATGGTCTCCTACTAATAATCTAATGTAGTCTATTTCAACTTCAAATTCTGATGAAGTAAATCCAACCTCGTTTAATATATCTTTTGTTTGTACATCTACTTCATTGTCTTGATTTGGTTTAGTTTTAAACTTTTTTGATGGTTGAGAACTACCAAGATAGTTTTCAATTAAATCATAAACATGAAGAAGAACTTTATCAGATTCTTTAGAACCAAAGTTTCCAGAAGGGTAGTTTTTTACAGAAGTAATATTCTGCTCAGAATTTTTTAGACTGCTATCTAATGTTCCTTCAAGTCTTGGTATTTGTGTTTTT
>VMHT01091644.1_pt1 | contig 11479 bp, 13 predicted proteins | sample 4693611 | NCBI WGS metagenome assembly VMHT01 (sample SAMN12280063, study PRJNA550983) | marine metagenome | isolation source: seawater sampled from same location over 5 years 0.02-0.2 micron viral filtrate | place: USA: collected off the coast of southern California halfway between the port... ... | reverse complement strand
GTAATTGTACACGCCAATCCTGTAACTGCTGCTGGACTACTAATAGCTGCTGTAGTTGTGAAAGTATCTGTTTTAACTGCTGGAACTACTTGAATTATTCCACCACCACCGCCTGTCGGTACTCCTGCAATTGGAATTATGCTGTTGACTTTAAGTTGACTCATGGTTTTATTATATACATTTTTATACTACAGTCCATGTCTCTCCAGCACCAACTGTCACAGTAACTCCAGCATTTATAGTTACTGGACCAAAAGAACCTGCATTTTTGGCGTTTGTTATTGCATAATCAGCAGTAATTGTTTGCGAGTTCTCCCAAAAAATAGTATCAGTTCCACCTCCAACTGCTCCACCGCCAGCAGCAGCCCAACTTAACGTACCAGAAGCGTCAGATACAAGAGCATATCCAGAAACAGTAGCGTCAGCAGAAGGTAATGTCCAGGTAAGGCTAGAGGAAACTGTAGCTGGTGCTTTAAATGCTACATAATGACTACTATCAGAGTCAGCGAACCTTAGATCATTCTGTGCTTGGAGCGTTAATCCATTAGCATCAAATATCATTTGCTCTGTACCGCTAGAAGAAAATCCCATTACATTGGCAGATTTTCTAAACAAACCTAAATCTGTATCAGTATCAAAACTTAATGCAGGTGCAGCAGCATTTCCAGCATCATCAGTCAAAAGCTGACCTGTCATTGTGCCACCAGCTGCTGGAAGTAGACCTAAATTTGCTACGTTAATATTTCCAATTTCAGTAAAACCACCATTACTTGAATTTCTAATTTTTAAAATATTACTTGTTGTATTAAGAAAAGGCATCCCTGCCACACATTGACTCGTAGCCAAGTCAGTAGATTTAGAATTGCTTGATTGTATTGCAGCAAAAACAGCATTCAAATCTATACGGACGTTTGCTCCCGAAGCATTTTCTATTGTGTAATTAGTTACGTCAGCCACAGTTAAATACTATTTACCTCCATGTTACCCTCCTTTGCCAAAACCAGTAGCACTATAGGTAAAATTCTTACTTATACTAGCATTGCTTGAGTTTTTAAAATGAACTGTAAAGCCAGTTCCAGATATACTACTAAGTTCAAAATAATCTCCTGTAGCCATATTTTGTGGAAATATGCCAACAGATGGTAAAAAACTATTTGCATTACCAAGTCCTGATGTCCCTGTAAAGAATGGAGCTGTAAATGTAACTGCTTTAGCACTACTACCTGATGATATAAGAGAAGATTGTTCAGTTCTCGATAACATTGTTGCAGAATAACCTGCTTGTTGTAGGTTCATATTTTGTGCAGTATCTGCTGTATCTAAAGTTATTCTGAATTGAAAACCTCTAGCTCTAAAAGTTCCGTTTGCAAAATCGTTAAATGAACCATAAGTTGGTGAGCTACTAGGATTATCAGTTGTGGTTCGTACTGCTATTTTTGCATTGGCATCATTCGCTTCTGTTCCATCAAAATCTGTCCATGTATCTATCAATTCTGTTCTGTTATCAAATTGATCTCCTGTATAAAAACCAGTTCCTTGGAAATGTCTTTTTAAGACAAGTGAGAATGTAGCACCAAGATCAAGAGTATCTACAAAGTCATAAGTACCAGTAGCATTTGCTGTTGGGTCTATAAGTTTTAATCCACCAAGAGATGAGTCATAAACAACATTAGATTTTGTTCCGTTATATGGAGTTCCATCAGTATCTTCTCTATCTGTTTTTACTATTGCTGAATCAGCAATATTTGGAAGTGTAAGTTCTACTTTTGCTGCTGTAGCACTAAACCTACCACCATCGTCTTGGAATTTAAGAAGATAACTTCCTGTTAAAGCTGGACAGATTACTTCAGATGAATTACCTGCAACAGCTTGGATAATATCTTGAGCAGTCTCGAAAGTTGCATTGCCTCCTGTCTGATTTGTATGCCTTACATATACTCTTCCTCCATGAACAACATCAACAGCAGTACTTTGATTAAATCTTAATCTTACAAATTGCTCGTTTATAGGTTCTACAGTTAAATTAGTGACGTTATCAGGAATACCTGTCTTACCTTCAGCAACAAATATTTTACTTGTAGAATTTGGAGATAATTCTAATACTGCATTATAAGAAGAAACTTGCACTTCATAAGTTCCTTTTTGTGTATCTAATATCTCAAAATCAGGAGAATAAGTTTCTGCGGAAATATAGTTACCATTTTCAAATTTATAACTAACTAAATATTTAGAAACACCTTGTACAGGCTGCCAACTAATAATTACTTTACTTCTAGCAATGTTATTTATTACAACTGTAGTTTCTTCAACCACTAAGTTTCCAGGTGGATCTTTTAGTTCAGTCAAAAGTGTAATATTTCTTGCAGGTAAAGCAGTACCATCTTCAATAAATGCATACTTACCTGGAACATATGACAATGCTGATATTTGATAAGTAACATCATCTTGTTCTTCTACTGTTATTACTCTAAATAATTGAGTTTCAAGACTTGTACTTGTTAATAAATAAATAGTATTGACGTTTGGAGTCTGAGAAAAAGCAGAACTTACATTAGCTTCATTTCCATTGGTATAGCTAGTAATTGTTCTTTGCTCTACTTTGCCATCAGGAAGAATTACACTTATTTTTGGATTATCACTAATGTCAGGAAGTGTTGTATCAACAACACCATCCATTGTAATTTTTGTTGTTGTTGCAGCAACAACACGACCACCTCGTCTAGCCCCTGCCCTCACAGGATCATTGATTTCTATAATAGATCCAGGTCTTACTATTGCACCTGAGTCTATAGAAGTTGTAAATGAAATTACCTCCGATTCCCTTTGTTCAGCAAAAAGTATACTGCGTCCAAGACGAGCTGCTTGATTACGACTTGTACAACCAAATGCCTTGATATTTTTTATAGATACTCCAAACTTAGTTATAGCTGTGCTATCTTCTACAACCTCATAATCGACTTCTTGCGAGTCCATGTTGAAGTAACTAACTTTAACTACAGAATGTCTTTGTTTTAAACTACTGCCTGTATAAGAAAACCCTGCGGATGCAATATTAGAAAGATTAAATAGATAGCTTGCATCTGTTGGTTTGTCTTGAGTAATTGTTATTGCACCTGCTGTCCATATAGGCATACATTTCATCACACTAGATAAATCGTTTATCACATCAAAAGCTTCACTTTCTTTTTGAATATTTACATTACAACTAAATCTTGCTTCTGTTGTACCTGCACCTGTACCATCATCTACTAACTCATTTGCATATTTACTAGCAGCTACAAAACTGAATAAATCTAAAGCACTATCTGTAATATGAGAACCTAAACCATACCTCGTGTTTGTGAGTAAATCGAGTAACACCATCGCAGGGCAGTTGGTATAAACAGCAGCACCCATTACACCATTAAAAATATATCCACTTGGATAAACTATTCTGCCAGTTGTATTATCAACAGTAGGAGTACCAGAACTAGAAGCACCTGCTCCTGGTATCCTTACTTTTATTCCTCTAATCCTATACATTCTCTGAGGTATAGAACTAAATTTTTGAGAATCAAGTCTTAAATGTGTATATGCACTATTTAAATAAGGAGATTTATTATCAATAATTTCTGAAAAACTAGTAAATTGAAAACTATCACGAGTGTTACTATCTGCTGCGTCTGCTGTAACTCTGACAACTCTAATATCAATTGGAAAAGCACCATTAACAGTAACTCTTAAATCTCTTTGATATGCATCGGCAGATCTTCCACTAACTGAATCTGTAATGATGTCGCTGTAACCACCTGAGTTATATTGAATTTGTATTTTATAATTAACAGTAGTTCCTAAAATATCACCACCATCGGTAACAACTTGAAGTTGAGGCCAAGTTAATGTTACTTTTATTGCATCAACATTAGTATTAGATATAGTTCTTGTTACAGGAGAAGATTGAGTGACAGTTACCCCAACAGAAGTAGGGGATTCACTTGTCTCAATACCAGGCACAAAGGCTTGATTAGATGTTCCAAATCTTGGAACGAAAGTAACGTCTTGATGATTAAAATCTGTTGTATCAGGGCTTGATGAATTTGCTGTTGATTTTAAAACAGGAGTTTTATTTAAAAATACATCTTTTAATGCAGCATTATTGTATGCAGTAGATGTTTTATCAGTAATTCCTTCTTTTGATGCTGTTGCAAAGCCCTCAATTTCTCCTTCTGATATTAAATCTTGAATAGTGGCAAATTGCCTACTGTGTAATGTGTCGGGAGTTCTAGTCGGAGGAGGAGGAGGAGGAGGAGGGCCACCACCTGCACCACGAATAATTTTTTTCTTATCTTCTGTCATGCCTGTACCTGCTCAGTATCTATAGCTGCTGAGATCACGACAGATCCTGTAAAAATTTCTCCGTAAACAATTGGAACAGGAGTTCCAGCTCGTGATGTATTTTGAGTTCCAGAAAAATTAAAAGATATTCGTGGATCTCCTTCATTAGAAAAATCAGGTTGTTCTGGTTGAGGAAAAAGCATTCCACTCACACCACCTAAAACCATTACAGCACCAACAGCAGATAATGCAGTACCAATTGTTGTTCCAATCCCTGTCCCAGCAGCAGCTCCAAAAGCACTAGTAGTTCCAAACAATCCAGCACCTGGGAAAAGAAACGATGCTCCTATTAATGCTGCTCCTAAAAATATTTTTCCTAAATTACCACCAGCTCCACTAATAACAGGGACAATATTTATATCTGAACTACCCATAGGATAATGCAATTCGCTTTCATCAATCTCATTATTTTGCAAAACTATTTTGTAGTATCTTTGAGCCATGTGTGCTTCAACAGTTGGAAAATTGCATATTAAAAATCTCATTGTCTCAGCCACAGTAGAGACTTTTGCCTCTAATGATTTGTGACCTATAAACTCTGCGAGTTCTCCATGAAAAATAACATTACGCATCATATCGATATCTTCCTCCTGTGCATTTTAGTAACCATTCAGAGTAAGGCTCTCTACAACTTAACCTATCTGTTAAATGATGTAAAACATTATCTCCTAAATATATAGCAACATGATTTAATCCAGGAGACATAATACTCATAAATAATAAATCTCCAATTTCTAATTTTTCTATTGCTGATAACATTCTAAATCCTGTATCTTTTGCACAAGATTCAAACATAGGATTTTTTAAAAAATCTTCGGGAGTCGTAGGTCTATTCCAATCTCTAAGTTCTATATTCTTTTCTTTCTTATACCAATCTCTTACTAAACTCCAACAATCAGTCACACCCCATACCCATTGCCTACCTAATAATGGAGGTTTATATCCGCATGGTTCTAAATAATCCCATTTTTCTGTCTTTGGGTTCACAATATGCCAAGGTAAATTACTATCCTCACAACTAATTCTATCTGCTTGACTAGGTGTAGGTGGAGTAATTGGATGGCTATGAATTACTGCCGTTATATCACCAATAGAATCTGCTTTTACATAATCTTCTGGATCAAGAATAAAACATTGATGTGATGTCATTGATAAATTCCTACATGGAAAATATCTTTCTTTACCTTTTATGTTTAACAAAAGACCAACAGATTCTTTTGGGTCTTCTTCTTTAGCATGAGTAAGTGCAGCTTCTTTCCAAATCATCTAAACGTACCAATTGAAGGAAATTCAGATCTTGTACATTGACGTTTAGGAACTCGAATTCCAGCAAGATCAAAAACTGCTGCAAGTTCCCAACTAACAACATCTCGTGTCTCTGTTGATTTTCTATCTATATAATAAATCTCCTGTGGAAACTCTGCTGTATTATCTGCTGTTGCATTTGTTCCATTTGCAAAATTTGCAGCATCAAGAAATTTAGCTAATGTTCTTATTCTTGTAACAGTAGCTCCTGTTAAATCATTTCCAGGGGTTGTCTCGTTAACAGTTAAAAGTAAAGCAGATATACTTGGTGCTGATGACAAATTAGATATTGATAAAGTAGGTCTTGGTAACTGACCACGTTGAAAAGCAAAACCTTCTGCCTTTACAGGAAAACGCAAATAACTATTCCCTGCCCAAACTATTTCTCCGTTTGCATTTAAATTAGATCCATTATGAAATCTATAAATAGTATTTGTGCCATGAATAGCAGTAGATAACTGCAATGAAAACAATTCAATAATTGCAGATGGGTTTATAGATTGTAAATCGCTAAAAACTGCTGCTGTTGCCATTTAACTAGGTTCAAAAACTTGTCTAAAAGTTGCATTTATTGTTGCTCGATTAGGGTATGGAATTCGTTTAGTCCAATTATCACAAACATATTTACCAATCACATCATTAGGAGGAGTAAAATCAAAACTTGCACTATCTAAAGCACGAGCATCAAGAAATGTCTCTATAGTATCGCTTTGTGTCTCTGTAATATTTTCAAAAGTAAGACTATAAACTTTAGGATTTTGGTGTGCAGCTAATCCAAAAATCAAACGATGTTCAAAACCATCTGCATAGCGTATAACACGTTTTATCGGCTTTGAAGTTTTAGTAACTCCAAAGTCAGGTTCTAGATTTACTGTAGTATTAAAATTTGCCATTTATTAAGCTAATAAACCTCCAGGTCTTTTTGCTTTTACAAGTTCTGCCTGTACAGCAGCTCCTAACATTTTACCGAGTTGTGATGCTTGTGCATTATCGCCCTCAACAGAAGAACCTGATGCATCTACATTTACCACAACATTACCAACTCCACCAGAAGATTCAACTCCTAATCTGCCACCTCTACCTCTCTTCAATGGCATAATTGCTTCTGGTCCAGCTTCTCCCATAAGTCCCATTCCTCGTGCCATTGGGAAAATGGTTGGCTTATCAACAACTCCCCCTCTATAGAACGGCTGTACATTATTTCTTGCAAATACATTACCTTTAGCATTTACTGAGCCGAATACACTAGATGGATTGCTAGGAACTCCTGTTCCATATGTGCCATCTGTTGCCCCAGCACTTACAACACCACCTTTTGCAAAGCCTAAGAAACTTTCTAAGCCTGGGAATAATCCAAATAGTGCTTTGAAGAATAATGCTTTAATTATCATTCTTTGTAAGTCTTGTAATATCGATCTTGCTAAATCACCAAAACTAGCTTTACCTGATACCGCAAGTTCCGCAAATCCATCTGCGAGTTTATTTATAGATGTAACTGCTAGCTCCTCAAGATTATCTTGTAAATTTAAAGATGCATCTGCTACCTTCTTAAATTCTTCTTTAAAGTTATAGGTGTCATTTCTAGCTTCTTTTAGTTTTGCTTTTATATCATCAAGTGTTAAACCAAACTCATTTGCTTTGCCTCCAATAGCTTCAAATGCTAATAATGAATCTTGTTCTATTAATAAGTTATCAGCCTGTATTTGATTTATTAATCCAAGTTCCAACTTAAATTTCTGTGCTGCTTTTGCTTTTGCTTCTGGACTAGAGAATGTTTCAAAGTTTCCACGAGTATTATCAGTAATGATCTCTTGATTCATTGCCTTATTAAATTCTTTGTTATAGAAACTTAAGGCATCTGCTTCAACTTGTTTATTTTCATCAGATTGGAACATCCCACCAATAAATGGTAAATTTTGTAATGGATTTTCAGTAGCTTCATTAGCAGCACCAAACTTTTCTCTTGTTTTCTTTTTAGCTGTAATTCTTGCATTACTTTCATTATTAATACGATTTATCATTCGTAATAATCTAGTAATCTGCCTTAAGAATCCTGTAATTAAATCGTTAAATTCTCCACCTAAATCTTGGAATATAATACCAATCTCATATTGCATATCTTTAAATGCGTTTGTCATTCGTTGACCTGATTCCTCAGTAGATGAGGCCATCTCTAATGCAGCTTTTCTATGATCTTCAGATAGTTTCTCTGAGAAAGTAATAATTTTATCTAAACCAACTACACCATCTCTCAAGTCTTTCTGCAATTGAATCATTGATATCTTATTTGCTTTTGCAAATTTAACCACAGCTCCAGGCAATCTTTCACCCAGTTGTCCTTGTAATTCTTCTGCTGATACCTTACCTTTACCAAAAATCTGAGACATCGCTCGGATCGCACTAGAAAGATCTTCCGAATCTCCACCTGTAGCTTTTACAGCTTCCGAGATACCTCTAAATACAACTTCTGCATCTTTTAAAGTACCGCCAGAGCCAAGAACAGATGCTGACAACTGTGTAAATTGTCTTGTAGCTTCTAATATTGGTACGTTTAATTCATCAGATACACTTCTAATAATTGTTAATGCTTGATTATATTTTCTTGAGTCTTTTGTAACCCCTTGAAGTGCAACTCTTAATCTTCCAACCTGTGCAGAATATTGAGTCGCACCTTTTACAAATTGAGCAAAGTCAATAGCTGCTCCAATAGCTGCTCCTTTTATCGCACCTTTTTTACCTCCTACATTCGCACCTATCAATGCACCTTGTGATGTAAATCCTGGTAATGCTTGAGCAGCAATAGTACTTGCAAAGCCCATTGCTATTTGTCTGCTAACTCCTGTTCCTTTTTTTGCTGTAGCATTGAATGCTTGTAGTTTTTTTCTATTAGCTTCAATTGCATTTCCTAATGTTTTAAAACCTCTACCATTTATTCTTACTTCTTCTCTTAATTTTCTTAAAACTTTTTCTTTCTGCCTAAATTGACTTATAGTCTTAGGTGTGAATTTTGTTACTTCTCTTATACTTTGAGCTAATGATTTAAAAGTACCTTTTGATTTTTTTGTAGATTTATCTAATTTTGTAATCTCTCTCGATAGACTTTTAAAATCTTTTAAGCCTTCAAGATCAATCTTTAGTTTTATTAGTTCTATCTTTTTAGCCACTATTTCTTCTCCTTATTCACTTCTTTAAGAGCTACAGATTCCATAAGTTGTAAGCCCTCTAACATTTCTTGGCGGTTTTCTACATTGTAAAGGTCAAATAGACCTCCAGCAAGCAATAATACCTCGTACTTTAATCCTACTACACCTCCAAAGGACATATCCCATTGTGTTTGTATTCTTAAAAACATCATAACAATTTCCCAATTATCGTCCATCACTTCGTAATCATCATCTATCTCTGGCTGCTCCTCAATTTTTATCCCAAAAGCTTTTGCGTCTTCTTGGGTACTGTCTATTGTTTGTCTGCCACCCGAAGCCCAGTATATGGCAGCATCAATTAGTTTTTTGCTTGTGAATTACCATAAAATCCTTTGAATGCTTCTAAAACACCTTTCACAAAATCAACATCTTCAGCAAATTCTTTCAACACACTTTTACTAAATGGAATTGGAGTTCCATCCTCTTCATTAACATCTTCCCAACCAACTAATATTTTTACAAGAGCAGAAAATTCATCTTCTTCTTCAAACTTATCAAGTTCTGTTCTTGTAAGTCTTACAAACTTTCCCTTAAATTCAAACTTTTCAAATTCGCCTGGTATATCCTCAGAAGGACGTTTTACTTCCACAGGCCAAGGATAAACCTTGGTCTTCTTACGAACAAATGCCATAAAGACTAAATAATATATATACTTCTATACTTTAGCTAGGAAGTCAAGTGTATAAAAAAGTTAGCTCGTCATTAGCTGAACTTGGAACTAATGTATATGGAATTTCTAACATATTTACTCCATCCATCTCTCCATAATTAATATCGCCAATATCTACTTTGGTGCTTGAGAACTTACAGATATTACCAGCAGTTGTTCCATGCGTGACTTGGATATTACCAAGAGTAGTGTCTGTTAAAGCAGCAGCAAAGTAATCTTTCTGTGCAATTGTTGGTGCTTCTATAGTTACTGATCCACTTGCTGCTCTATCAGTTAAAAGTACTTCTTTTGTTCCTCCAACGAGTTCTCTATACACAAGAGAGTTACCCATATCAAAACTTAAATTTTGTAATGCACCTGCATAACTTAAAAGCTGAAAACTAGTTGTGTTTCCATTCTTAAAGATTAGCGGAGTAGCTTGATTACCATAAGTAACAGAAGGTAAAGCAGTATCAGTAGGGGCATTATAGATTCCAGTAAATGTGAAATCAAGAGTCGGGATCGAACCTACCTCTGTTGATAATGCGAAATTTCCTCGACAACCAGTAACGATATGCCTTACACCATCTATGTTGTAGTGAATGGTTACAGAGGAAAAACTAGCTGAGATTGGTTCGTAAGTAACGCTAGTTCCGCTACTAACAGTTTCAGATAAACCACAAGCTTTTAATGCACTTCCATATCTTGGAGCTGTACCAGCAGAGCCACTTCCGCAAAATTCTACGCTGAATGTACATTCAACTCTTGTGTTTGCTAATAACTGTTGTGATGCACCAAGAAATGGTCTTACAACATCTCTATTAACAACATCACTTGATTGTGGTGTGATGCTTAAATCAGTTACTAAAACTACGTCTGTAGCTGCTGGAGTAGGGTCAGTTCCGTATGAGCTTTCAGCTTCAATTAGAATTACTCTCTTCCTTGTCAGTTGTGCCATCTGTAATTACCTCTTTAGGGGGTTCAGCTTGTGAAGTTTGTTGAACTAGCTTACGCTTGCCAGTTTTAGGGTTCAGAATGTAAGTTCCACCCTCATTTGGGATTTCATTACTCATATTAAACAATCAAGGTTGTTAGGGTCTAACCTTATTATAAATCATGTACTTAAACTGTTATATGAAGTTCTGTAATCAATTTCAAACTCACAGGTTATAAGACCTGCTGGTTGATCTGCATCTAAAACTTCAAATGTCTGAGTCGCTGGTCTTATGTCTTTTGCAAGACCGCCAACAGTCGGATCATTAAGTACTTTTGTAAATAAACTTTCTACAGTCGGATCAGCAACATTATCAGGAATAGTTCCTCTTACAATTACAACAACCCTTATACGCAAAGTCCAATCTATTTTTAAATAACTTGAACTATTGATAGATGGCTCATCAGTAACAGGTTCTATAACAATTGCAGGGGATTCTCCATTTGTTATCGGTTCTATTCTTGATCTATAAATCCGAGTTGATACTCCAGTAGTACCTGCCAATGTAGTTTTTAACGCAGCTATGATTTGTTCTCTTTTACTTGCCATAATTATGTTTTAGTTAAGCTTACTAAACAAAAACTACCATCATCTATTTTCCTTGCACTTCTTACTTTATAACCATCTCCATTTACTGTTAATGTGTTATCAAAAACTAAACCACCTAAATCAGAAGTTTTAGCAGTTAACTCATAATCAGTTGTCATTACTAATCCATCAGCAACTATCTCATCAGGCTGTTCTAATATTCCTTTATATACAACACCACTATAGACAACAGTATCTCCGAAGTCTGCCAAAAATATATCTAGATCTTCAGTAAATGCCATAAGAAAAAAAAAGCCCTCGTTAGAGGGCTAACTATTTAGCCGTACTTTTTAAGACCAATTAAATTGATACTAAAAGTAAATGTTGGGGATGATCCACCGATTGTTTGCACAATCCTAATAAAAC
>VMHT01036093.1_pt1 | contig 11479 bp, 13 predicted proteins | sample 4693611 | NCBI WGS metagenome assembly VMHT01 (sample SAMN12280063, study PRJNA550983) | marine metagenome | isolation source: seawater sampled from same location over 5 years 0.02-0.2 micron viral filtrate | place: USA: collected off the coast of southern California halfway between the port... ... | reverse complement strand
GAGCGTTGAGATTACGCCGGTTTCAAGCAGTCTGTCGCATTGACCGACTTTCCAGGTGTAGGTGTTTGCCATTAAAAAGAAGCAATAGGGTCAGTGTAACTTCATAGCCCCGCGTTGCCACGGGGCGGGTTGCTGTTAGGCGATACCAGCATCAGATAGACGCTTTTCAAGGGTTTCGATACGCTCCATTGCTTCTTGAAGTGCTTTGACAGCTTTCATGTAAAGGACGGAGTAATTAACGGATTTAGTGACGGTGCCGAGATCCTCGCCCTCAGCATCGCGGTCAGGTGATTCACTAACAAGTCCAGGCGATACCGTTTCAACTTCTTGAGCGACAACACCGATTTGAGTGTGTGTTTGACCTTCAATAAAGTTGTAGTTACGAACCTGAATTGCTTTTAGATCGTTCCATTGAGAGTTGGCGTCAACAATATTTTCTTTTAACTTGGCGTCAGAGATTGCACCGTAGGAGTTGTTGGTGTTTTGAACGTTGCCGTTGGTAAAAACTTGAAAAGCAAGCGTACCAGTTCCAACGCTCCCTAACGTTCCCGAGTAACGACCCATAATGTATCTAGAACTTGTACCCGCAGACTGTGTTGTGCTTAGGTCTAACGAAGAAACAGTACTCTGCATAAAACAGACTCCACGACTCTCAATCCGCATCCGCTCGGTTGGTGATGACGCACCATCGGCAGTGGTCAAAAATACGAGGCGGCCAGGGTAGTCGTTAGTTCCACCAGCACCATCGGATTGACAAGTAATGTTTGCGTATTCACCTGCGGCGTTGTCGGTAAAAAATATCCTGCCGATGTTTGAGCCTGAAGACACTGCAGAAGCGGCACTACTGACACCAAGAGCAAGCATCCCCGGTCCAACGCCGCCAGAACTATTACCAACTCCCGTAAGTTTTGCGTATTGAGATTGAGACCCCGTAAGAGCACTACTTGTTCCCACCAATAGCCTGCCCGAGCTGTCGATTCGCATTCGCTCGTTAGCGTTTACCGTAAACTGCATGTGATCAGTACTATGTGCATATCGAATACCACCGGCATACCTAGCAGTTCCTGTTGTACCGTCTGCAAAGAAAAGCTCAGTGTCAGAGGTTGTACCACCTCTTAAAGTCATTCCGCAATGAGATGAGTTTGCTATTGTTAAAGAATCACCGTAAGCAGCAAATCCTGCGGTTGTGGTGCCTACAAGAATATGCCCCGAGCTGTCGATTCGCATTCGCTCGTTGCCCTGCGTCCAAAACGCCATGTGATAGTCGCTTGTGTTATATCTAATTAAACCTTCATGGCCAGTTATGTGTCCATTTGGTGTGAACATTAATCGGCAATAAGAACTCGCAGAGGTGTTTGTACTATTGATAATTAAACCGCCATCGCTGCCACTTATCATTGCTTGCGTAAAACTATTCGCTCCACTAAGAAAAGAAGTGGCTCCAACGACTAATTTTCCATTGCTGTCAATTCTGAGGCGCTCGGTTGGTGATGACGCACCATCAGCAGTAGTAGAGAACACTAGGCGTCCTGGCATGTCATTAGTGCCGGGAGTGCCATCTACATCTGCTGCTAAAGAAGCCGCTGAGACATAGTTGGTTCCATCGAATCCATTAAACATTATCCTTGCTAAGGATCCTGTAGCATTATTTCCAGAACTGCCGCTATTTAGGTAAACGTATGGAGAGCCATTACTCGTCCTAGTGACCGAAAGTGCTCCTGTTTGATATGTACTACCTTGAACTTGAAATAAAGGACTACCAAGGTTACTATCAATTTTAACGTTACTAAGCGCACTGGTTGCGCCAACCAACAGCCTGCCCGAGCTGTTGATTCGCATACGCTCGGTGCCACCAGTTGTAGTATTATTGGCCGCTGTATAAAATCCTATTAGTGTTGCGGCGTTTACCAAAGAACTGCCGCCACCCATATAGATTTCACTGGCACTTGCTCCAGATGAGCATCTAATAATGCCGATAGGTTCTTCTGCATTTGTGTAGTGCGCTCCACAGAATCTTCCATCTTTATTTGCAGTATTTGCTCTATTTCCGTTTCCGTCACTACCTCCCATTACAATAGAGTAATCATAATTAGGAACGTCAATACCTGCAGAGCCACATTTAGGGGTAGCAATTGCACCAGGGCCAATTAGTATTCGACCCGAGCTGTCGATGCGCATCCGCTCGGCACCAGCAGTTGCCCATTTTAAATAATTTGCGCTGTGATCATACTGAACATATCCCTGATATTCTGAAGCACCAGAAGTACCATCAGAAAAGAAAATTGTTCCAACACTACTTGTGCCGGAACGCAGAGTGATTCCGCAATGACCAGAATCTGCAATAGTTAAATTATCAGCTGTAGCTTCACCTTCAGTTGTCGTACCCACCAACAGCCTGCCTGAGCTGTCAACAGTGACGCGCTGCGCTCCAGCCGTTGCAATTGCTAACGAATCCACTCCAGGTTGAAATAACCCACTATTTACATCACCATTAAATACAAGCGCAGGCGCACCCGCTGTTCCTGCTGTCAGGTTTAAGCCCTGGTTAAATGTCCAACAATCAGTGCTATTAACCCAAGTGAGTGTTTTATCAGATGCACCCTTTAGCGTAATGCCACCGCCGTCAGCCGTTGTATCAGAAGGAGTCGAAACCTTTCCGATCTCAATATTTTTGTCTTCAACTACAAGCGTGGTCGAATCGATTGTTGTTGTTGTGCCATTGACTGTCAGATTGTTTGTAACCGTAAGGTTGTTAGCAATCGTGATGTCATTAGCCAGCTTGGCGCCGGTTACAGCATCATCTGCAATATTTGCAGTTGTTATCGGGTACGCATTGATCTGACTCCACGGCGTATAAGCCAGCGCAGCCCACACCGCAGAACCTGTGCCTACTTTCCATTTCCCTGTATCCGTTTCATATCCAAGCTCGCCGTTGAGCAACGTTGGGTTATCCGATGTCCAGTTTGCCGCCGTGTCACGGCGTTGCTGCATTAATGATTTGATTGTGATGCTCATGAGTCGCCCCCGTTAAAGATGTACTGCCTGGCCGGTGTGGCTGACGCTGTAAGTCCGTCAACAATGTAAACGGCATCTAAACCAGCCGCATCTCCAGCGTCCAAATTGAAATCACCCTGTTCTATCGAATGGCTAATCAATTCAACTTCAACCGTAAATCGGTCATAAGAAACATCTGTAATACTTGGCGGGCTTGCATATCTCCAAGCCGTGTTGCCAAGCGCCGGAACTGGTTCTGGCCCGCTGTAATCACCCCACAACGCATTTGTTCCAAAGAAAAAGTCATAAGTTCCTTTAGCGGCTAAATAATGCGCCGTAATAAGGTTCATGTTTGTTTCCGTTAAGTACGAAAACGTGAGCTGCAAATTTTGGTTTACAAGTCGGCTTCCTCTTCTAAAACTTGCTGTTGCACCACTTAATGCTATTTGCCTGGCAACAGGAACATTCCCAACGGAGTAGACCCGAACGTTTGGCGACAGCGAAGGGAAAAAATCCATCTTTAAGCTAAAACGCTCAACAGAGCTACTTCTATGTTAAACCGACCTGGAACCCCACCTTGCTCAACAGAAAACGCGCCTGCATACTGCCATTGATAATTTGATGCGCTTACAGGTACAGCCGAATACCCAGACCAAACTACGTTAGGCAAATCAAAAGCAATTAGAGAACCTTGTTGGCCAGCATAATGGTTGGTAATTAAATTAGCTTGGGTTTCGGTTAAGCCCACATAGCTAAGAGTTAATAAATGCTGCGCACCTTTTGTTTCGTTAAACAAGAAACGAACATTTATGCCACTAGGCCCGCCATAAGTTGCTTGCGGAAAGTTGCCAAGCGTTAACTGCCTTGCGTTTGGAGTTAATGAAGGGAAATTAGCCATCAGACAACCTCAAAAGTAGTGTTGACTACATCGTTGCTAATCAATGAAACCCCACTTGCATTGACAGGAAAGTGCATTGCTAAAATGCTAGTAACACCATCGGAAGCATGTTCAACGCCCGTGACTTGGTAGGTTTCGATTTCTGTCCGGTCATCCCCAGTAGTGTTAATTCTTTGCCGCTGCACTTTGATGATCTGAGTTGGAATCAAAGACGTGGTTAATAAGGGTACGTCAAAGCTAATTGTATGCGTTGAATGCTTCCGTCGCGACAATTCGTATTTAGCGTAAATTTCTGCGTGCTCTTGGTTAGTGCAAAAATCTGTCATGTCAAACTGCTCTGTTGGTGCATCATTAGCAGTCGTTGAGAACCGCACAGTTTTTGTACGTTGGCCGCCAATCTCTTGCGCGGAAGATTCTCTAAATATCATTGAAACGTTAAAGTCTCGTCTTTGTGCTTGGTCAAAGTAAACCTTTGAGAATGATCCAGGCAAAATATCAACTTCGGTAAACGTCTTGACAGGCGTTAATGCGGAAACGTTTATATTATTACCTGATAAAGGCAACAACGGCTGCAAGCTGTAACGCCCATTTTTGGAGATAAACGAAAGCAGGAAAAATGGCGCCATGCTTGTTACATACTCGACGACGTTTACAGATTGATCAATAACACCATTGAAAAACGCTTTTATGTTTTCGCAAAATGTTGCGAGTGCCTGGAGGTTAGACGTATCTATAGGCTGAGCAATTAATGCGTTGTTTGGGTTTGCTCTTTTGATCAGAGCAAACAAGTGCATGGCTAAATCAACGAATTGATTGCTCGGCCCAGTCGTTGACAGCCCTTGGCTATACAAAACGACATCAGCCCCGTTGTCGTAAAAAATAGAAATTTGACGGGTAGTTTTCCTTGGGTTCCCTTGCTGAACAGCGTCGTATATGTCGCCATCAATTTCTAAAAAAGTGACATCAGAAAAAACCGTAAAGTCATAAGAAGAAGGGAATGCTGCAGGGTTAGAAACTGGACTGTAGCCAGATTCTAGTTCTAGCCCGTATAACTCACCCGTGCTTGCGGGGTTGCTTGGGTTGCTTTGCTTATTTACAGTTGCTTCTGGGTATACGATCAAGCAAGGGTTGCTGGTGCCAAAAAGAGTTGTAAAAAAGTTTGAGTCAACAGGCGCTGCAAAAGTCCCGATTGGTGTACTAAATGAATTTATAAAACCAACAGGATGGCCGCCAGCAAGAGCCCCTCCAGAGAAAAAGATAGCATTAAACCTAAACGTAAAACTAGCAGCCCCACTTGTCCCTGCCCAGTAATTAGCAGTTCTGTCAATGCCTGTTTCAATTTCAAAAGCTTTTATAGCCGTCCCTGGGACTGACCAAGTTGAGTTAGTGGTGTCACCTTCTCCACGCGTAATTTGACGATTGTTGTCGTAAAAAGTTTCAATGTTTGGGTTGAACCTTTCAATAAACCCTTTAGGCGATTGAAACCTTCCAACATAATAAGCAGTATCAATGTCACAAAATATTTTATTACTTGTAATAGGGCACACGTTTTTTGCTGCTGCCATTTGAGATTCACTTTTGTAGTATTGAGTAACAGTTGGAGTCGTAACATTTGGCAAAAACTTAAGCGCAACATTGCCTACGTACACCTGTTGGCTGCCTACAGTTGTCGCAACATTTCCTTGGCTTATGGCGTAAAGAAAAACCCCGCCAAAATTATACGAAGCTTGTTTTAACAAATCCGGTTGGATCCAAGTACCGCCGTATTTAGCACCACTGATTGTGACGCGCTTGCAAAATAATAACGGGACAGTATCACCGGCTTGTGCAATTTCCTGCTGTGGTCCAATACTGCTAGCATTAATTGAAGCAGCATTCTTCCTTTGTGCTGGCGAAGCATCTCGTTTAGCGGATGCACTGGCCGGGACTATTTTTTGTTGTTCTCTTGCTCCACGGTTTTTCTTTTTTTTAGCCTGCTGTCGTATGTAATTAGCAGAGCGCCTTTGCGCTCCTTTTTGTATGCTGTGGAAAGCTTTGTTTGAATAGGCTGCGCTCATCGTGTTCGCTCCTTATAAAAAATTAAACTCAAGTTTGAAGGTTCGTTAATTATTTCTGCACCGTGCGTTTTAACCCCATCAATTTTTTTGTTGTCTGCGTTCCGGTAAATTAAATTTTTGCCATCATAAAAAATACATACATTCTCAACCATCGAACCATCAGCGCATTCAACTTTGCATAGATGAGCCAGCATCGTTTCTTCAGTCATACGTTGGTAGGGATCGCGTGATAAGACCGCATCAGCATTCCAGGGGCAACTTTCTTGGTCGGAACCTGTGCTTTCAGTGTATCAATGGCTGGGTTAACAGTCCAGCTGATCGCTTCATCAGAAACTTCAGCAGCGGTAATGCTGCCAATGTAACGGCTAATAAGCTGAGCACTTCCTGAATCAAAAGCAACTTCGCCTGCGTCCTGAATATATAGAGAAGCAACAACCAAATTATCTGCACCAATTGCAGTGTCTGTGATGTCAACTAACTCGCTAGTTGCAGCCATCTCCACCGTTAAATTATTCAACTCAGACGCAAGCGTAGAGCCAAAGCCTTCAATATCAAAAGCTAAATACTTGTACTCTCCAGTTGCATCAGAATCAGCAGAAAGCAACTGAGGCTCAGGGTAGAAATTTTGCCATTGCTTTGTTGGCGTTCGGTTGCCTGAACCATCCAAGACTGACGTGCGATCAGCAAAATATTCAAGAAAGCACAGGATGTCATAAGTAGTTGCCATCAGTCGAAACCTACCCCTGCGCGAACAGTTCCATCACTCATCAAAAACTGCAGAGTTTGCTCAACACCGGCTTGCACAGCTTGGCTCATGTCTTGCATTGTTACATAGTTTTGGCCCCCCATTTGCGTCACAGGCCCTGTCTGAATGCTTACGCTTGCAGATGATGGGGCAACAACACCGCCATCAGCAAAGCCTGGAATAGCGCCAGTACCACGCTTGCCTGACAGGAAGTTGGCAGCGAAGCCAGCCGCTTTACTTTGCGGGATAATGTATTCAGGTTCGCCGCCTTCACCAATGAGGCCAAGCGTTGGCCCTTTAACCATGCCGCCTTTAGCAAAAGCCTGGAAACCACCGCTCCAATATGCACCAGCAGCGGCAGTTTCGCCAGAAAAAGATCCACTATCGCCACCTCCACCAATACTTGCTAGAGCCCTTAGAGCTCTGTTAACCATGTTCAGGATGCCACTCACAATGCCTACGACAAAATTGTATGCTTGCTGGAATGGGCGGGTAATCATTCCATAAACAGCACTAAAAGCATTCCCAATACCAGCAACTAAATGTTGAACACCAGACTGTGCAGGAGCAATAAAAGATCCTTGAATGAATTGCCATGCTTGCCTGTATGGCTCAGTAACGATGCGGAATATGTTGCCAAACGCCGCTTTTGCGTTTGTCACAATTTTATTAATTTGAGGCTTAAATGGCGCAACAAATTTGTCATGAATAAACCTTGAAGCGCCTACAAACGCTTTCTTGATAGGAGCTAAAAAACGATCGTTAACGGCTCTAAATGCGCTCGTAAACAGATTTCCAATTGGTCTTAATGCTTCCCCTATTTCATCACGAAAAGCATAAATTGCTGCACCAGCAGCTACAAGCAATGTTGCCCAGCCAACAGGGCCTGTAAACACTCCAGCAATAATAGGAAGCAATCCGCTCAAAGCTGAACCAATAGAAGCAACAATAGGGGCTAACGCCGCTAATTTTGCACCTAGTCCTAACGCTCCTATTGCTGCAAGTGCGGGGCCGACTGCGGCAGCAGCAGGAGCAAGGACAACAAAAGCAGCGCCAAGGCCAAGTACACCAGCCGTAAAAGTTTTAACTGGACCCGGTAGTTTACCGAATACGCCAACAAGGTTGCCTAAAGCCTGCACTATTGGAGTTATCGCAGGCAGTAATTCTGTGCCCATTGTTGTTGATAAATCAGCCATAGCTTTATTAAATTGCTTGTAAGCGTCTGCCTGCGGTGGATCTTGCCCTGCTAAACCTTCGAGTGCTTTAATTATTTCGGCCGTTGTTATTTTGCCTTGTGAGCTTAATGTTTTAAGTTGAGAGACTTGAACGCCCATCGAGTCCGCCACTGCTTGACCAATGGCTGGAAGCCTTTCCATGATGCTTCTAAACTCGTCACCTTGAAGTGTTCCAGAACCTAAAGCTTGGCTTAACTGCAACATGACACCTTCGGTATCTGCTGCTGACAAGTTCATTTTACTTGCGGCAACATTAACCCCATTAAAAACTGTTCCGATTTCGTCTAGCGAAATGCCCATCGGTCGCAAACGGCCGTAAAGGTCAGTGGCGGCTGATGCTGCTGCAGTTGTGCCAATTGAAAATTTCTCAGCGGCTTTTGACGCTAAAGCTTGAAGTTTTGCTGTTTCGTTGTAACCTTCGCTTAACAATTTAAGCCTTTTCCCAGTCCGTTCAGCTTCAACTCCGGCCTGAGCAAATCCTTTCACAAGAGCAGCCGTACCAACTCGCGCAAGAGTGCCTTGCAGCGTGTTCAGCCTATTAGTTAGAGATTTTGCCCCAGCCTGTATTTTGCTTAAAACAGGGCTGACGCCATCTTTGCCTTTAAGGTCAATAACAACAACGCCCATGCCACAAGCTCTTAACCGTGTGGCACAAGTCTACCTCCGCTTTGCTTTGCGGCGACTTTCAGCCTGTTCAGATGCTTCCGTTTCATACAGCAAACACCAAAGCTGCAGCTCTTCGCGTGACATCTTTTGCGAAAGCTCAGACAACGTATAACCCAGTTCACGGGCTAAACGCATCTGGATTCTCAATGGATAGTCATCTTTGAAGAGCTTGGTTAGTTTTTTGCCTCGTCCTCTGTGACATTACCTTCACCTGTTACAAGAGCAAGCATTAACCCTTGTAAGTCTTCATCCCGAACATCATTCTTAAGCTCGGCTAATTCACCAGCCTTAAACATCCGCTGACCATCAGCATCTGTTGCTTTGTTCACCAATAGCTGCAAAGCATATTGGGTTGGGTCGTCTGAACTGGATTGCTTTTGTGCGCGTTCACGTTCTGCCATCGTCAATGGCGTAGACCAAAATTCAAACTCAGCACCATCGCTTAGGATTACAATTCTTTTGACAGGAACAAGATTTGCAGCTTTTTTTAGGCGATCAAGAGCACGAAGACTAGCGCCAGCGGTAGACATAAAAGCCTTGAAACAGTAAGCAGATAATACTCACAAAAAAACCCCCAGCGCAAGCCGAGGGTATTGCGATCAAAACGATTATCAGCTCTTGCTGAAATCGAAGGTAGGAACAGCAGATGGACGGAACGCAACCTCGATTGATTGTGCATCGTCTGGGTTGACTGTAAAGCTGGCTGAAGTAAGCACAGCTTCCATCTCAATGCTTCGGCTTAGGGTTTCATCAACAACACCAGAGGCGACTACCCGGTCGGTGTAGAGCTTGAATTGAACACCGGTCTGAACACGCTGGATAACGTCATCAACCAAGCGTGACGCAATCGTGGTGTCATCATCTGTGGTGTAAATAGTGGCTGAACCTTCACCGTCAGCAAATCCCGTAATGTAGGTTTTAAACGGAGCAAATTGACCAAGCGTTTGACCGATGGTGGTTACATCAATCTCGTCGCGTGTGATTTCAAAACTCCATTCCCTAATCGCTCCAACCGCCTCAAATTCAGAGTATTTAATCGTAAAAGGCGTTGTTCCGTCAGTGCCGTCATTAGACAGGGCTAGTTCAGTGGCCCCAGCCGTTGCAGCAAAAGTTGCCAAGCCAGTTGCCGCTACATAAGTTCTGATAAAAACAGGGGTGCCAGCAGCTAAGCCGCCAGGCAAAGTGCCGCCTGTGCCGGTTCCAACCGAAACTTTGTCGTTGACCTTGAAACCTAAAAAGGTTCCAACATTAATCGTGTTGTTGGCGTTGGTGACGTTTGCGGCTTTAAACGTGCTGTCAGTACCAGCAGGCTTGTAATAAAGGGCGCCGGACGTACCGGATAACGTGGTTGCCATGGCGAGTTAGCGGTAGTTGGCTTCGTTTCATTGTACGAAGGCATCGAATGTTATGGCTAGTTCTGTTTGAAAAAAAGATGCAGGCGCTGCAGCTTCAACAAAAACAGGCCCATCAGCAGCCTCAAAAATAATTTGGCTGACAGTTTTACGGTCAAACAAATCTTTGAGCCTTTCGGCGACTGTCAAGTTGTCACCAGTGCCTACGCCAATAGGGCTGAAAACATTGATTACTAAAATGCCTGCCTGGCGATTGCTGCCAGTGGTAGGGCCAAGCAACGTTGCATAGTTGTTAGCTCCGAAACGGATTTGTGCCTTGACCCAAGTGCTGTTATTAGGCGGCGTAAACGGCACGTTTTCAAAGCTCACCTGATATGCAGGCGATGACGCTAGTTCAGTTGCAATGCGTGCTTCGATTACTTGCCTGATGTCGTTGTAAGTGCTGGTCATCCACGCCTCACGATGCTGGCCCAAATGCCAGGGATTGCATCTCTAGTGTCCTTCCCGGCAAGCTTTTCAGGCCAGCCAGCCATTAAGCCAGTGAAGCGTGTTCTGAATTTGCCGCCCCAGGAAGGCGGCATGTTTTTGCCAAAGGTGATTGCTTCGCCATAATTCTGAGTGTTGTTAACGATTCTTGCTGTCAGCCCTTTGTCTAAGTAAACAGGCGGCTGCCAATTCCCTACAAAAGTTCCACCATCAACTTCGCCTGTCGGGCTGTAATCAATTAACTTGTTTCGCAGAACTATAGAAGCTTCACGCACAAGCTCTTGAACCTTGGCTTCGCAGTAGCCAGAAATTTGAGGAATAGTGATTCTTACTTGTGCCATTAGCCCCTCAAGATAAGCTCAAAAGTAATCGCAATACCCTCTTGCTCTACTGTGTTGACTGTAATAATTTGATACACAACCGAGCTAATAACGGCCTTGTCTTTTGTGCCGGGCGCAGAGGGTAGGTCAGTAGCTGCGACAACAAGGCGTTTGTCTTCTGCCTGAATCAAGCCATTCACTTCGCCTTTGGTAACCCCTTCAAGAACTCCCTTCACGACGCTGTCGCTTGTCGTTTCAGCCGAAGCACCTGTTGCCGTGTTGTAAGTGCCTGCAGTGACATAACGGATAGTCACATCGCCGCCAAACTTTGCAATGACGGTGCCAGCTACTTTTTCAAGGGATTGAGCAAGTCCCATTAGACGCTATAGACAACGACATGACCAGAAGTCAAAGTAATTGAAGTAAAAATTACGCCTTCAATGCAAGCGCCATGGTGAATGTCGATTGCAGACGGAGCGCCTGATCCGTTCTCAGTAATACCTTCAGAAGTCATCGCAGCAATAACCGAGTTCTTCAAGGCTTCCACCTTGTAAAACCTGCCAGTGTGCGCAGCTTGATTAGTAATGATTGTTGCCTTTGAAGGCGAGTAACCCATACCCATGATCAGCTCCGTTTGATTGCGATGTTGCCTGGTCCGCTGATTCTAAGCCCTGTCAAGTAACGCTCGACCATTGGCGGGATTCGATCTGCACCAACAGCTCCGGT
>VMHT01136023.1_pt1 | contig 11480 bp, 9 predicted proteins | sample 4693611 | NCBI WGS metagenome assembly VMHT01 (sample SAMN12280063, study PRJNA550983) | marine metagenome | isolation source: seawater sampled from same location over 5 years 0.02-0.2 micron viral filtrate | place: USA: collected off the coast of southern California halfway between the port... ... | reverse complement strand
TAAAAGCATTAAGTAAAGGTAAAGCTATTTATGTTGAAAAACCCCTAGCATTAACCAGTACCTCTTTAGTGGAAATAGAAGAAGCTATATATAACACTGATAATCCTAAGTTATTTATTGGTTTTAATAGAAGGTTCTCTGAAGCAACACAATTTGTAAAACAGAAATTAATTCAAAATCCAGCAAAGTCTATATCCTTTAGATTTAGTGTTCCCCAACTTGATGAAGATCACTGGACAAACATTAAAGAAATTGGCGGTGGAAGAGTTGTTGGTGAAGCTATCCATGCAATTGACCTTGCTTGTTATTTGTTTGATTCATTGCCTCAAAGTATTTCTTCGTTTGCACCAATTGATAAGGAAAATAATGAAGTGAATGAAAACCAAGTGTTTATTAATGTAAATTTTGCTAATGGTGCCCATGCATCTATTCAATACTTTTCAGAAACAAACAAAAATCTTAGTAAAGAGAGAATAGAAGTTCATGGAAATGGAAATTCATATATTGTTGAAGATTTTCAGTTACTCCGCTACCTGGAAGGTAATCAAGATAAAAGCAAGGTATTTTCATCTGGCAAGGGTCATAAAGAGTCTTTACAGATATTTTTAGATTATGTAAAAAATAATTCAGAAAATCCATTTACATGGCTTGAGCTAAAATCAATATCTAGAGCAGGTATTTATGCTCAAGATTATATGAACTCTGGACAACAACATTCTGTGTAGCGAATGAATCAAGACTTTGATATACACATATTAAAAAATGCACTATATGATGCTGCATCAGCAATTAAAGAATTAAAAGAAGGTGTTGAGATCTTTTCAAAATTGCACGAGGTTGATTTAGTTACAGAGGCAGATTTAAAATCAGAAGAAATTTTAATAAACGCTATTACAAAGCACTTCCCAATTGATGGAATTATTTCTGAAGAATCAGAAACAATTAATTCTGATGCACCAAGAATTTGGGTAATTGATCCTCTCGATGGCACTGTAAATTATGCAAACAATATTCCACAGGTTGCTATTACCTTGATGCTTTTAGAGGAAAACCAACCTACCCAGGTATATGTTTTAGATATTTACAACAATATTTTATACGAAGGGTATAAAGACAATGGTGCATATAAAAATGGAAAAAAATTAGAGATTGTGAAGAAAACTACAATGCAGAAAGCAATTGTGGCTACAGGTTTTCCATATGACAGAGTTAATAATTCCGAACAATACATAACTACTTTTGAAGCAGTATTGAGATCCTGCGGTGGAGTAAGAAGATTTGGAAGTGCGGCATTAGATGTTTGTTGGATAGCTGATAATAAGTTTGATGCTTATTTTGAATTTTTTATGAAACCATGGGACACCCTTGGAGCTAGTTTAATTTTGAAAGAAGCTGGTGGGAAAGTAGTTGATGAAAAAGATAAATTTCCAACTACAGCATCAAATCTACTAGTAGCTTCAAATATTGGCATTCATGATGAGTTTAAAAATATTGTTTTTTCAAATATAAATAAAGATTTAGAAATACGTTTTAATCGATAGCGGCCTCGGCAAGATTCGAACTTGCGACACCAGGTTTAGGAAACCTGTGCTCTATCCCCTGAGCTACGAGGCCATTTAAAATCGTTATACTAATAAGAGATTTAATGCATATAGGATATAAATGTTAGCAGTAGACGTTAAAAATATTAAGAAAACTTTTATCAGTAAGCAGGATACTGTTGAAGCTGTAAAAGATGTTAGTTTTCATGTAAAACAGGGTGAAATTTTTGGATTACTTGGACCAAATGGAGCTGGTAAATCTACTACAATTTTAATGCTCACCACACTCTTAAGCATTACTGAAGGGAGTGCCTCTATCTTAGGTATAGATGTTGCAACCAAAGACAAAGAAGTCAGAGAGAAAATAGGTGTAGCACTTCAAGACACAGGTATAGATAATCTTCTCACAGGTCACGAACTCTTTTTCACAACTTGCAGATTATGGGGTTACTCAAAAAAAGATTCTGAGGTAAGGACGAATGAACTTTTAGAACTTGTTGGTTTAACAGAAGCCGCAGATAGAAGAGTAAAAACTTATTCAGGTGGTATGAAAAGAAGATTAGATCTTGGTCTAAGCCTTGTTCATTCTCCAGAGATTCTTTTTCTAGATGAGCCAACAACAGGTTTAGATCCTGGTTCAAGGAGAGTTTTATGGGATGAAATTAAAAGACTTCGGGATAACGGAGTAACGGTCATTCTCACAACACAGTACCTTGAAGAAGCTGATGAACTAGCTGATAGAATTGCAATCATTGATGAGGGTTTAGTTGTTGCTGAAGGCACTTCAGACGAATTAAAGGCAAGTATAGGCGGTGATGTAATAACGTTTACATTTAAGCATAATGATGATTTAGAAAATGCAAAAAATATACTCACTAATTCAGTTCAAGAAAAAAATGAGTTAAGAATTACAGTTGAAGATGGTGCTTCTAGAATTCCTGGATATCTGAAGGACCTCAGTAATCAAGGTGTAGAAGTTAGTTCAGTTTCAGCTAATAAACCTACACTCGATGATGTTTTTCTAGAAGTTACTGGATATAGGCTTGAAGGATCAGAAAGTAGCCAACAAGCAAAACAAAAGAGTAAGAGATAATGAAATCAAAAAGATCTTTTCTAGTACAGTTACAAATTTTAACTAAGAGAATGACTTTAAGGGTAGTAAGAAGACCGCTTGCTGAATTACCTAACTTAATCATTTCAGCATTTTTCTTATTTGTATACGATGGTGCCTTGGGGGGAGTATTTGGGGGAAATGCTAGTGGAACACCTTTTGATTTTGCAAATGGAAATTTTGTTAATTTTATTCTTCCTGTTTCAATCGTCTCTGCCTCTTTAAGTGGTGCAGCATCAGGTATTTATTTAGTGGAAGATATTGAATCAGGAGTTTTTAAACGATACCAGAGTATGCCAATCTCCAGATGGGCTATTATTTTAGCTCCAATGAACGTTGGAGCATTTAGAGTCTTGTTGCAAGCAGGTCTTATTTTATTAATTGGTAAATTTATTGGAGCTGATCCTGCAGTTGGTAATATAGGTTTTTTAATAGTTCTTTCTATTGCCTTCATATGGGGGATGGGATTTGCAGGATATTCAGTAGCTGCTGGAGTAAAATCAGGATCTTCACAAGGTGCACAAGCAGCAACTTTTTTATTCTTTCCTGCTATCTTTCTTGCTCCAACATTTGTTCCTAGAGAAGCCTTAAAAGGATGGTTAGAAACTGCTGCTGCTTACAACCCAACAACTTATGTAATTGAAGGAATGCGATCTGTGATGGTTCAAGGTTGGGAACCAGATGTACTATTTAGGGGTTATTTATCTGCATGTCTTTTTGCAGCCATAACATTAACTTTTGCTGTTATTTCAGCAAGAAAAGCCACAGAAAAAGCATAAATACCTCTTTGAGTAGTGATTAAAATTTATTACTCTATATAATTCGTAAGGATAAATATGGAAGCAAATTTAAAAGCAACTTTAAGAGAAAGTATTGGTTCTGGAGAGTCAAGGCGTCTGAGAAACGAAGGATTTCTCCCGGCGGTAATTTATGGCCTTGGAATGGATCCCGTTTCTATTGCTTTAAATGCTCGTGAATTTACAAATGCTCTTAAAACTGATGCTGGATCTAACGTTATTTTAAATCTAGAAGTTGGAAAAAGTAAATACACTACACTTGCTAGAGAAATTCAAAGACACCCGTATAAAAATGAATTTCTTCACATTGATTTAATTCAAATTGATTTAACCCAAAATGTAGAGGCTAATGTCCAAGTCAACTTCTTAGGAACTCCTATAGGAGTTAAAGATGAAGGAGGATTGGTACAGACTATTAACTCCACAATTACAGTTTCAACATTGCCTTCTACTATTCCTGCATCATTAGATTTAGATATCTCTGAGTTGAATGTTGGTGAAAATGCCACAGTATTAGATGTTAAACTTCCAGAAGGTGTTGAATTGGCAACTGAAGATGATGACTCAATATTAGTAACAATTACATTACCTAGAGCTGCAATAGAAGAAGAAGAGATAGATGGTCTTGAAGGCGAAGGACTTGAAGGAGAAGAAGGAGCCGAAGGTGAGTCTTCTGAAGAAACTGCTGGGGAAGAGTCCTCAGATGAATCTGGAGAGTAGTAACACGCTCCTAGTTGGCCTTTGGAATCCCCATTCAAAGTATTCAAAGACTAGACATAATATTGGTGCAGATATTCTCGAACATTTTATTGTTCAAAACTCTGTAGAAATTAAGCTAGATAAGTCTGGAATGTTTAAAACTGGAACATTAATAATTAATGAAAATAGAGTTGATGTTGTCATCCCTATGGTTTCAATGAATAAATCTGGTGAATCGTTAAAAGCATATTTAAAATATAAAGAGATTTCTCCTGAAAATATTTTAGTAATTCATGATGATATTGATCTTGCATTTGGCAGACTAAGGCTAAAAAAGGGAAGCTCCCATGGTGGCCATAATGGGATTAAGTCAATCAACTCTCATCTTGGTACAATCGAATATTTTAGATTAAAAGTTGGTGTTGGGAGGCCTCCAAAAGATATAGACCCGGCAGCTTTTGTACTATCAAAGTTTTATAATAAGGAAACAGAGGAAGTAGAGTTTTTAATTGATGATTCTATTGATATTCTTAAAACTTTTGTAATCGATAAGGAAGCAGCGATAAAAGAAGCTTCCGAGAGACGAATAATTGATGTGGTTTAATGAAAAAATACATACCTGATTCTTTAGCAATATTTAGAATAATTTCTGCGCCTGTAATCTTATACCTAATTTTGTTAGACGGTTCAAATGAAGGCTTAATGTTAATTCCAGCAATCATTGCATTTATATCAGCATGGACAGACTTTTTTGATGGACGATTAGCAAGAAAATGGAATGTCACTACTAAAACTGGTGCTTTCCTCGATACTATTGCTGACAAAATTTTCATAACTTTTATTTTTATAGGATTTACATACATTGATAGAGTAAGCATTTGGATAACAACCCTATTGATTGTTAGAGAGTTTATTATCACAGGATTACGAGGCCTTGCAGGCAATGAGGGAATTATGATTCCTCCAAGTAAATTTGGTAAAGCTAAAGCAAGCCTCCAGTTTTGGGCTGTAGGTTTTGTAATGATAGATTTTCAATTTAATATTTTAAGTTTTAATATTGCAGACTTAGTGGTCCTTCACGCATTAATTTTTTCATATATTTCTGGCTATCAATATATTTCTGGTTATATACAAAAAACTAAATGAGTTATCAAAATATATTTATAACAGGCTCAACTGGAGTTGTAGGGAAGCCACTTTTAAGAAAAATAGTTGAAAACAATCACAATGTTTATGGGTTAAGTAGATCAAAACATCATAATGAACTTTTTAACAATCTAAATGTAACAAAAATAGAAGGAGATATTCTCTCTGACAATCTAGAGGAAAAATTATCAAATAAAAATATCGATGCAATATTTCATGTGGCAGGTGTGAATCAAATGTGCTCTAAAAATCCTGACTATATGTTTAACGCAAATATTGAAGGCACCAAAAATATTTTAAATTTAGGTAACCAGTTAGGCATTAAAAAATTTATTTATACATCTTCTGCGGTTACTTTAGGTGAAAAGCTTGGTACTGAGGGAAATGAAGAATCAAAACACAGGGGGTATTTTTTAAGTAAGTACGAAGAATCTAAATTTTTAGCTGAAGAAGAAGCGTTTAGGTTTAAAAAAGAATTTGATTTCGTATCTGTTAATCCCTCATCTGTACAGGGACCAGGAAGAGTATCAGGTACAGCTAAATTGCTTATCTCAACACTTAGTAAAAAATACCCACCATTAATTAAAAATCATCTATCTGTAGTTGATATTGATGATTGTACTCACGGACATTACAATGCCTTAATTCATGGCAGAAATAATGAAAGATATGTCTTAAATAGTTTTCAAAGTACCAGTGAGGAATTAATAAAAGTTTTAAAAAATTTATCCACTTGGAATGGTAATCCTGTTTATATTCCTAAATTGGGTTTAAAGGCAATTGCACCAATAGGAGATTTATATAAAGTTTTTTCAAACTCACCACCTATCCTTTGTACTGAATCTGCAAGAGTTTTAACTCATGGACACCAATACAATGGTTCAAAAGCAAAAGACGAGTTACAAATTCCTTATACAAATCTTGAAGCATTTATTAAGAAAACAGTCAACTGGTTAATTGATAATCAATATATTCATTTGTCTAAAATTTAGACTATGAATCTGGACTCAATTACTACATCATTAGAATCTCTGCCTATTCTTTTAGGACTTGAACAGGTATCAAAAAAAAACATTTATATTTTTCCAACAGACAAAGAAGCAAATGAATTTAAAAATAACTTTTCTAATTTCAATGACAACATAGATATATTTCCAAGTTGGGATACTCTGACATATGATTCTTTTAAACCTTCTTATGAAATTCAAGGTAAAAGACTAGCTACTGTTCATTCATTTCTAACTACAAAAGAGGTAAATATTGCTACAAGTATCAAGGCAGTATCACAACGTTTATTTTTTGAAAATCTTGACGTAGTTGATATTGTCTTAAAACAGGAAATAGATTTTGAATCCTTAATTGAGAATCTCATACATCTTCAATATTTAAGAAAAGATAGAGTTGAATCAAAAGGAGCTTTTGCAATTAGAGGTGGACAATTAGATATTTATCCTATTAACAGAACCCAACCAATCAGATTAATTTTTGATGGAGATACTGTGGTAGAAATAAGAAATTTTGATCCAATCTCACAAAGATCATCAACAGTTGAAGATTCTGCTTTAGTTGTTCCTGCTAATGAGCTTTTTCAAATTAATAATTCAGATATTTTGGACGCTCTTTCTCTAAGTAATATTAAGGAACTTGATGAATATGAATTATTTCAATACTCTCAAAATCTATTGAGTGATTATTCTTTGCTTAACTTTGCTGAAGGCTCTTCATTACACATTGTTGATTTAGAAAGGTGCAAAACCGAGCTTGAAGAGATTGTCAACATTGAAAGGGAAACATTCAAGAAACTTAAAAAATATTTTTCATTAAAAATATCAAAATTTAAATCTCGACATATAAACATTTTAGATAAAATAGGAAATTTTAATACAACAATATATTCCACCAACGATTTAGAAAATTTAGATAATCGCCCAGCCTTTCTCGAAGGAACCCCTCATTCTGACATTTTAGAAAAAATTAATAAAGTAAATAAGGTATATCTTGCATCAGATAACGAACAAATAATTAAAAATTTTTCCTTAATTAACAATTTAAATATTGTTAACAATCCCTTTTCCTATTCTGCAATATTTAAAGAATTAGATATTGCAATTATTGATGATTCAATCTTTTTTGTACGAAAAATAAAGAAAGCAAAAAAGCAAATAAAAAAACTCAGTGAAGAATCGATACTTATACCAAATACCTATATTGTTCATAGCTTTCATGGAATCGGACTATATGAGGGAACTGTAGTTAAGGAAATTAAAGGTGTAGAAAAAGATTATCTCTCTATAAAATTTTACGGTTCGGACAGATTATTTGTTCCTTCAGAACAAATAAATGAGCTTGAAGTATACGTTGGTGGAGAAAATCCAAAGCTATCGAGTTTAGGTGGCGGTGAATGGGAGAGAGCTAAAGAGAAAGCAAAACAAAATGCAAAAGTAGTGGCAGACAGGGTGCTTAACTTATACAAATTAAGAAATATAAAAAACGACTCATTGATTATTTCTGAAGACACACCATGGCAACATGAAATTGAGAGCAATTTTGAATATATTGAAACTCCTGATCAACTTTCTGCCATAAATGATGTTAAATCTGATCTAGAAAAAAATATTCCTATGGATAGATTAATTTTTGGAGATGTTGGTTATGGGAAAACAGAAGTAGCTTTAAGAGCTGCAATAAAAGTGGCTTTTTCAGGGGGACAGGTATCTTTACTCGCACCAACGACTATTTTAGTACAACAACATATTGAAACTTTTCTAGAGAGACTTAAACATTATCCACTTAATATAAAACATCTAAGTAGGTTTGTTAGAAAAAAAGAAATTGGTGAAATCATACAAGGTGTCGCAGATGGTTCCGTAGATATTTTAATTGGAACTCACAGAATTCTTAGTAAAGATATTGATTTTAAAAATTTAAAATTAATCATTATTGATGAAGAGCATAGATTTGGGGTTGAAGATAAAGATAGATTGTTATCCTTAACATCACAGACTCATAAGCTTACTTTGACAGCAACCCCAATTCCTAGAACTTTAGAGCAATCACTAATGGGTATAAGAGAGACTTCCAAAATTGAGACACCTCCAGAGAATAGATTAGAGACATTAACTCATGTTGGAGGTGTAGATGAGTCTACTATCGCAATTGCAATTCAGAGAGAAATGTCCAGAGGTGGTCAGGTATTTTTTGTTTTAAATCGTATTGAAGAATTACAACAATGGATGAAAAAAATTGAGTCTGAATTTCCTAAACTAAACCATAGAATTCTTCATGGTCAGCTTTCTCCAGTCCAGATTGAAAAAACCATGCAAGATGTATGGGATAAAAAAGTAGATGTTCTCTTCGCTACAACTATTGTTGAAGCTGGTATTGATTTACCAAAAGTCAATACTTTGATAACTTTACGATCTGAATTGCTTGGTATGTCACAGCTTTACCAACTTAAAGGTAGGGTAGGCCGACGAGGTGAACAGAGTTTCGCCTACTTTTTTCATAATGATAATTTAAATGTTGATGCAGAATTGAGACTAGATGCTATTAAATCAATTGGACAAACTGCCACAGGATACTCACTATCTATGAAAGATCTTCAACTTAGAGGTTCAGGTAGTATTTTGGGAGATATTCAGTCTGGTTTTATTGCAAATGTTGGCTTAAATATTTTTAACAAATACGTAATGGATTCAATAGAGGGAAAACAGTTAGAAGATAGCTATACTCCAGCAACACAAATTAAACTTGAATGTTTTTGGGGATCATCTATTCCCAAATCATATATTGATGCCGATTCAGAAAGAATAGATATTTATAAGAGGCTAGAGCACACAGACCATAAAAAAGTCATACAAGTGAAAGAAGAGGTACTAGATAGATTTGGTGAGACACCTGAGGTAACTGAAAATCTTTTTTCTACAGCAAAAATTCGATCGTTACTCCAAAAAGAAAAAATTATTAAATGTAAAGTAAATGAGTATCAAATTGAACTTTCCCCAATCAACTTAACTGAAAATATCAATTCTAAAGTCAAAGATATTGATAGAAATTTTTTGTTTAGAAATAAAAGACTAGTTGTAAAATTTCAAAACTCTTTGAGTCCTGAAAAAACATACCAATTCTTAAATACTATTCTTTCTGTATGAAAGAATTTAATGACTTAGTTGCAATAGTTAGTAAATTAAGAACTGAGTGTCCCTGGGACAGAGAGCAAACTCATGAAACACTGGCTAAGCATTTAATTGAAGAAGCTTATGAACTATTAGATGCCTTAGCTGCATTTCAAATTAATTCTAAAAACCATTCAATGCTTAAAGATGAATTAGGAGATTTGTTGTTACAAATATTACTTCATTCAAAAATAGCTGAAGAAAACAATCATTTTTCAATAGTTGATGTAGTCGATAATTTACAAAATAAACTTATTAAAAGACATCCCCATGTATTTGGTGACGTAGTTCTCGAAAATGCCGAAGATGTTGAAAAACAATGGGAAGAAATTAAAAAGACTGATGAAACAACGTCTATATTTGATGACATTAATCAGAAACTCCCTTCTATTACTAAGGCCTTTAAAACCCAAAGAAAAGCTAAAAAAATAAATTTAACTTATGAGAACTATGAAGAAGCGTTGCAAGACTTACTTTCAGAGGTAGAAGAGTTACAAAATGCTAAAGATAATGAAAATAGAAAAAGTGAAATTGGAGATGTCTTGTTTTCCATTATCAATGTATGTCGATATTTGGATGCAGACCCCGAAATTCAACTAAATCAATCTACTTCAAGATTTATTGAAAGAGCAAAGTATGTTGAGAAAAATTTTGATAAGAATGCTGATATTGCTCAACTATGGAAAGAAGCGAAGAAAAGCCAATTCAAGTAACAATGTCAGCATTTTCTGCTAGATTTTAAGTAACAGGGTTATGAATAATAATATTAAAAATGTTTTCGCTAGGTATATCCTAGATTCAAGAGCTAATCCCACAGTTGAAGTAGAAATTACTTTAGTTGATGGCTCTATAGGTAGAGCTGCAGTTCCTTCTGGTGCCTCTACTGGAAAGCTCGAAGCTCATGAATTGCGTGACGAAGCGAAAGAATTTAATGGTAAAGGAGTTACTAAAGCTGTTCAGAATGTCAATGATGCTATTTCAGATGTAATAATTGGCAAGTCCGCAGAAAATCAAGTTGAGATTGATAAGACAATTCTTGACCTAGATGGATCTGAAAATAAGAGTAACTTTGGTGCAAATGCAATTTTAGCTGTTTCTATGGCCAATTTAGTCGCACTTAGTAAATCATCAAAAAAGCATATATATGAATTGATTCCTAACATATATGGCCCCCCTTCCTTACCTGTACCTTTTATGAATATTTTGAATGGGGGTGCTCACGCTGATAACTCAGTTGATATTCAAGAATTTATGATTGTTCCACATGGCTTTGCTAACTTTAATGATGCTTTGAGGTCAGGTGTTGAAGTTTATCATACATTAAAAAAACGTTTAAAAGATAAAGGCTTAGCAACAAATGTTGGAGATGAAGGTGGCTTTGCTCCTAATTATGGGTCTTCAAAAGAAGTTTTAGATGAAATTATGCTTGCTATTGCAGAAGCAGGATATAAACCTGGAAATGAAATTTCTCTAGCACTTGATGCAGCTGCATCTGAATTTCATCAAAACAATATATATAAGATTGAAGGAAATTCTTTAACAAATATTGAAATGGCAGATTATTTAATAGAATTATCAGCAGCCTATCCAATTGTTTCTATTGAAGATGGTTTGGCAGAAGATGATTGGGAAGGATGGAAATACTTAACTTCAAAAATTGGAGATAGAACTCAATTGGTAGGAGATGATCTTTTTGTTACCCAGGAAAAGATTTTACAAAAAGGTATTAACGATAAATGTGCTAACTCTGTACTCATAAAAGTAAATCAAGTTGGAAGTATTTCTGAAACTATTGAAACAATGCAACTTGCAAAAGAAAACAATTATACAAGTATGGTTTCCCATAGATCTGGTGAGACAGAAGATGCATTTATTAGTCATTTAGTTGTAGGAACATCAAGTGGACAGATCAAGACAGGTGCTCCTGCAAGAGGTGAGAGAACTGCAAAATATAATGAGTTACTTAGAATCTCTGAGCAAGTAGGTTCCGAAAACTTTGATAATCAAAAAT
>VMHT01130004.1_pt1 | contig 11480 bp, 9 predicted proteins | sample 4693611 | NCBI WGS metagenome assembly VMHT01 (sample SAMN12280063, study PRJNA550983) | marine metagenome | isolation source: seawater sampled from same location over 5 years 0.02-0.2 micron viral filtrate | place: USA: collected off the coast of southern California halfway between the port... ... | reverse complement strand
GTAATGGTGGTGAAAATCTCCTCGGATGGAGACGTACTTTGGTCTAAGTCATTCGGAAGCGGCTCTACTGATACCGACGTATGGGGTGGCTGGTACTCCCTTAGTCAGAAAGGGGTCGTGGCTACCCAAGATGGTGGCGTCCTGCTCTCAGGGTGGGCATGTGAGGGCTGGAATGCTAATTGTCAAATGACGATCGAGACAGGATATGTCGTCTACAATCATGATGCGTACATACTCAAATATGCAAGCAATGGGACAATAGAGCGCCTAACTACCATGAACGGGGACGGCGCCGACTTCATACAAGCGATGGTCCCTGTCGATGACGACAGGATCCTAGTCGCTGGAAATCACTACTCTTCGACTCTATATGCGGGCTTTCTGAGCGTGTATAATTCAGGGGGGTCAGACGCATGGTATGCAATATACAATCATTCTTCACACCAGTTTGAGAACCTCTGGGATTCGAAGAGTGGCGGCAATGAGGCATTCCACTCTGCTGCGGTTACGCCTGATGGAAATCTCGTACTCGGCGGCACACAGTGTTGGGGCAATGGTGCAGATTGCCCATTCACCATCGAAACAAAGCAAGGAGCCGAGAAGACACGATACAGCTCAATAAACGCCGAGGGCTTCTTGATGCTACACGACATGGAATGGAACGATATCGCTTGGATGAGGGGCATCGATATAAACGACTACAATGAATCTGCTGCGTCCTTTCTCAGCGATTTGGCAGTTAGTGACACTGGTAATATCGCAGCTAACTTCCCTGTTTGTGTTTCTGATAACAACACCGGCTGCAAGGCAGGCATAGGGGATAGCGTATACCACTCTGTAGACAATGGCAGCCTGATTTATCAGATAACATTCGATTCAGACGGAGACGGCGTGATGGATGCTGCAGATCACTGCCTCACATCTCCAGAGATTGGATGGGTTTCCGATCAGACCTCGGATTTGGATGGAGATGGCTGCAGGGATGCCGATCAAGATGATGACGATGACGGGGATGGCGTTGAAGATTCTTCAGATCATTTCCCTCTTAACCCCTTAGAATGGCAAGATACGGATGGCGATGGCATCGGCGATAATCAGGACGGGGATGACGATTCAGATGGCTGGACCGATGCCGAGGAGATAGGATGCGGAGGTACCGATCCACTCAGCGCTTCTGATACACCACTGGATACGGACGGAGATGGTACATGCAATCATGTCGATGCAGACGACGACGGGGACGATGTCGATGATGTCATCGACGCCTTCCCTCTCGAGATATGTGCCAGTTCCGACAGAGACATGGACGGCATGCCCGACCAATTCACCGTCCCAAGTTGTCCGACATCACTGCTCGCCGACCCGGATGATGACAACGACGGCGTCCTCGATGCTGATGACGTAGATCCCTTGGACTCCAACGTCGGAGGCGATTCAGATGGAGACGGCAAGCCAGATTGGGTCATAGGGGATGCTACCTCGAGATACGACCAGGATCAAGATGATGACAACGATGGCGTGATGGATGCCGACGATGCCTTCCCCCTCATACCAACAGAGTCTGTAGACACCGACGGCGATGGCATCGGCGACAATACCGATGTAGACGATGATGGGGATGGCTGGTCAGATTACGATGAGACGCAATGTAACTCCGATCCGCTAGTCCTGACAGACACCCCTGCAGATGACGATTCAGATGGGACATGCGACCTTATGGAATCCTCCACATCGTTCGAAAACTATGCCTTGACTGTTGTAGTACTCGTCCTGATGGTAGCAGCAGGCATGGCGATATCAGCGCGTATGGGTCAGAAATCATTTGCCCCTTCCGTGCCTCCCAGTCCCCCGTCACTTCCGCCCGACGGAGAAGATTCGGATTGAGCCCCTAAGGAAACTACATGCCGCACCGATTATGTGTAAATCTAATTCCGCGTGTCCCGATGAACCGCGTAGCATGGCCGTTTTTGACTATCATCATCCTCACATCACAGACCGCTGCCTCTGTTGTTTCTAACCAGCCTGATTGGGATGGCGCACAAGGTCTAACAGGATGGTGGGAAGACGTCGTTAGCGATGTTCTGATTGACGAATCAACAGGCGATATATTCGTAACTGGGACATATCGATATGACCTTCATGCCGGCCCATTCTCATTAGCTGCACTGCAACATCATGATAGCGGGAATACCAGCGATATATTCGTAGCAAAGTGGTCTGGAGATAATTGGGACTGGATTGCTACTGCCGGGGGCCCTGACAATGATTGGACTTCCTCGCTTGCGATGACGAATGACGGCCATTTGTATGTGGCTGGAGCCTTCCGTTCTAATGTCTCAACCTTCGGCACACACCAGCTCTCGAATTCAGATACGACCCCAAGAACCCTGACTACATCCCCTACATCAGAGGCATTTCTAGCAAGAATGGACCCTTCCAACGGAGAATGGGTGTGGGTTTCAGGATTCGAGGGCCAAGGACACTCCGATTGGGCTGTCGCCATCGAGCCAAGCGCTTCGGGCGGAGTCTATGTAGTCGGAAATTATGCAAGCAATTCACTGATTCACGATTGAAGTACCCCGGTGGCCGGATGGGGTGACGGGGGCATGACTGACGCATTCCTTGCCGAATTCAACCCTTCAGGAACTCTTCTTGCATATTCGAGTGTTTTCGATCCCGACGCAAGTCTTGAGGTCAGCGACCTCGCAGTCACCACGGAGGGCGTGGTCCTTCTAGCTGGCCATTATATCGGTCAGGCGGCATATGCTGTACCGAATAAGACCGTCAATGAAGCCCCAGGTTACTCGGAGGGCTTCGTAGCTGCTTGGCAACCGGTCAATCAAACATGGATGTGGATGGCTTCAATCGGTGGTGCCGGGAGTGACGAAATATACTCTATTTCGCCGGATAACGAGGGAGGAGCTTATGTTCTTGCCCGTTCATCTTCTCTAGTCACGTTTTCCATCAATCCGGACAACTCATCGAGAATATCCAATCCAAATTCCGGCTTTCCCGGAACTACAGACGTCTTAGTCTCCAGAATTACCGGTCACGGCGACTGGCTCTGGACGTCATCAGCGATCGGTGCAGGCAATGACGATGCACATTCGATAGCTACGATGAACGGAGGGGCCGTGGTCTCAGGAGGAACAGCCTCGATCACCATGACATTTGGAAGTCATGACATTCAGAAGAGCGATGACCCCCTAAACATGGATTTATGGATCGCTGGAATAGGAGATACAGGGGCATGGAAGTGGGCTTTGAATGCGGGAATGGCAAAATGGCCCGAGACAACCCCCCTTGACCATTCAGGAGGCGTATCCGTGTTAGGTGGTTCATTTTCCACTACGTATGTCGATTTTGATGATAGTAGGATATGGAACTGGGATAATGAGAGCACATATCAGTGGCCTGATGCATTTTTCGCAGTTCTCAATCATAACTCAAACCAGGATTGTACTGATCCGGATTATGCATCCGATAACCCCGGATGTACCAATTCTGATAACGATTCCTCGGGTGATAGCAATTCTGGTCAAGATGAGTCTGGTGACGGTTTGGAGGGCAACGGAGCATCAGGAGATACGGAGGAAACTTCGGAAGTCGGCATATTTGGCATACTTGTTGTAATGCTGATTATTGGGATGATAATCGGGATTATCCTGATATCAAGAAGCGAAGAAGAGTCAGCCGACGAATGACCAGTAAGTTTCTCTGATTTGTTGGTTGGCATCCATGCAAGCAACTACGTCAGCGGGCCTCTGCGGCATCTCAGATGTACCGTCCAGGTGATTGATCATTGGTTCTATATTAGACATGTTCACTACGCCCCACCCGACTTGAGTGCATGGTGCGATTGGAGAGATGGGAAGCGTTCCAGTAGTCGGGTTCCATGTAGAGAAGCTTGGATACCACGCAGATAGATTCAACGCCTCTCGAAGCTCTGAGTTTGTAATTGATTTGAGTGAATTGGTGCTATTCACCAAGAAACCACCCCTTTCCTCTGAAGCACCCGACCCGTAGTCTCCCCCTGTCTCCCTCAGGGTTTCGAGGACATCGCTGAGTATCCCTGCAGTTCTTGGCGTCGCAAAAGATGTGCCGGAAGTCACGTGATAGCCGTCGATATCATCGTGATTAGGAAGAAGCTGGGTCCAATCCGCAGCTATATCTGGGTAGGAGCCGCTCATGGTCTCCTTTTGATCGTCATCTTCTTCAGCGTAGCCAGATATGCCGATGGACCATGGCGGCCCTGCAGTCGAGTCTTGCACTGCTGGCGACGGCGTGTTGTCTGATGCGCCCGTGTGGATCTTGCCTTCCTGGACAACCGCTACTTTTGTGGCATCTTCAATTCCTGGCACAGGTATGGAACCAATCGGTCCGAACGAAGTGGAGATGATGTCAACAAGCGGCTGATTAGCAGCCGCCAGCACCGCTGCATCGCTGAAGCCCTCGACGAAGAAGATCACAGCATCCGGATTTGCATCGAGAACAGATCCGGTAACAGCAGTGCCGTGTCCGTCAGACGGATCATCGAGAATTGGTATGTCGGTCTCATCATCCGGAGTCGTGGCTATTATCCTGGTGCCCACAAACCAAACGATGTCCTGTGACGTGATGTTATCCCAGCACGTGGAGCGATCCGCTTCATATCTCTCCGTCCAACTCCCCTCTTGAGTAAGATTACACCACATCGTAACTCCCAAACCATCTAGCAACCATTGCGGGTAGGACTCATTCATTGCAAAGTGGACGTGATACACATTGATTCCCGTATCGATGGGGGCGACCACACTGTAATGCCAAGCATCCTCTCCATCTGGTTCGACATCAAGCGTATCTTCGCTACTTCCAAAGCAACCACTGAGGGACAGAGACATCATCAAGACAGATACCAGAACGGCCCAAGATGATGTTCGCATAACCGGGCCGAATCAACTCGTCCCTGTATTTCTTTCGCGAGATTGCATGCGAGAGATTCAAGAATGGGGCAGATTGAGGTTAATTGATGACGAATCTCAAAATCATAGTCGCAACTGATGGGAAGAACCTCCAACTCGCACGCAGAGTCGGAGATATCGCGACAAATAGGATGTGCGATTGTGAAATTATTGATCTCTCTGCATATGAACTCCCATTGTACACCAGGAAGACACCTGGTGGGGATCATGAAGCACTCAATTCACTAATTCTATCACTGGAAGACCCCTCTCCATGGTTCGTATTGCTTCCCGAGTATAACGGGGGGCTACCCCCAGTTTGGATAAATGCCCTGACGTGGCTCTCCGTCCAGCATGATGATTTCAGGGAAATGTTCAATCGAAGACGCATAGCCATAGGCACAGCTAGCGGAGGACACGGTTGGAAAGCACTTGCAGCCATGAGGGAGCAGTTCGCCCACCTCGGATCGGATGTTGTTGGCCGTTATCTCAGGGATGCAAAGGGGGCACCTGCCAAGGATGAGACGATTGAAGATATTCTTGATCGGCTTGGTCTCTGAGCCTTCTAGCCAGTACGCGGTTTGATATCATCGCCCCGACTCGTTGATTTGATTGAGATGTATGACATACGCGAGTTGAGGGCTGAATTCCCGATTCTGAGCAGGATACTCCCCAATGGTAAGCCCCTGGTATATTTTGACAACGCAGCAACCAGTCAGAAACCAAATGTAGTCATCGATGCCATGAGCAGATACTACAAAACATACAACTCCAATGCTCACAGAGGGGCACACACCCTGGCCGACGAGGCGACTACGGCCCTAGAGGCGGCAAGACAATCCATAGCCTCCTTCTTTGGCGCCAGTCCCTCAAACCTGATCTATACCAGCGGAACTACGGAGGCCATCAACCTAGTCGCCTACGCATGGGCGCGGAGAAACCTTTCTGAGGGCGATGCGGTAGTGCTAACGGAGATGGAACATCACGCAGATATTGTTCCATGGCAGGAACTCTCCAAGGAGATTGGCATAGAGCTGAGATTTGTGCCATTGGACTTAGAGGATATGTGCCTAGACATGGGGGCTTACAGACATGCACTAACAGGAGCAGCTTTGGTTTGCGTAGTCCATACGAGCAATGTGCTGGGCATCAGGAATCCAATTGAGGATATCATAACATTGGCCAAGGAATCCGGCGCAAGAATACTAATTGACGCTGCTCAGGGCGCGTCGCATGAGAGAATCAATTTCAATGAGCTGGGAGCAGATTTTGTGACTCTTTCTGCTCACAAGATGGCAGGTCCCACAGGAATAGGGGGGCTCCTCGCTACCAATGAGGTACTCTCTGAATGTGGGCCGTTTTTGACAGGCGGCCAGATGATCAAATCGGTATCGACTGACGGTTCGATCTTCCGAGACGGAGCTGCTCTTCTGGAGACAGGGACTCCTCGAATCGCAGAAGCGATAGGATGGGGTGCTGCGATAGACTGGCTTTCGGAAATCGACTTCAATCAGATGCATGATCACATCAAGTCACTAGCGATTATGGCATTCGAGGGAATGAGTCAGATAGATGGGATAACCGTCTACTCCGATCCAACGAGGCCCGGAAGCAGCGGAACGATATCCTTTCTCCATGAGAGAATCGACTCTAATGACCTCGCAATGTTGCTCAATGAGGGAGGATTCGCCCTCAGGACTGGGCAGCATTGTGCTCAGCCTCTGATGGACGCCCTCGGTGTTGCCTCCACAAATCGGATTTCTCTATGGCTTTACAACACGGAGGAGGAGGTCAAATCCTTCCTCAGCTATCTCCGCATGATTTGTGAACGGTTCGGCCAATGACTCGGAACCCTTGAAAGAAGCCGCCGACGCACAGTCTCGATGGCTGACCGCACGTGGCCCGCGGCACTCGACCCCGTGGTCCAAGCTTTCGAGAACTGTTTCGATGCAATGGAGCGCTACGAACTTCTGTTCGAATACGCCGGCAATACCGAGATGCTGCTGCCCCCAGATCTTTGGAACGATGAGAACATCATACATGGCTGTCAGTCTAGGGCACATGTTGAATGCAGTGTGGACGAACTAGGATTATTCAGGATGAGGGGGGGAGCAGACGCCCAGATAGTTCAAGGGTTGATGGAAATAACTAGGATCGCTGTCGACGGTTCTTCTTGCGAGGATGTTGTGACTTTGAATTCTGATTTCGTAGATGCGATGGGCTTCAGATCAGCACTGACTCCGAGTAGATCCAATGGGTTCATGAACATGCTTGAGAGGGTAAGGAATGAGGCAACAAGGCTATTGGGGGAATATGAATGAAAAGCGATGACCCCATTTCAGAGGCCCTTTCAGAAGTTGTAGATCCGGAAATGGGCATTTCAGTCACAGAACTGGGTCTTATCTATGGAATCGAGAGAGAGCAAGATCACGTTGAGGTGACCATGACTCTTACCAGCCCAGGATGTCCGGTGGCGCCAGAGATTATGGCTGCGGTCCATAGGGCGACTTTGTCTGTTGAAGATGTTGAATCAGTTCACGTCAATCTGACGTTTTCCCCACTCTGGAATCCGAGAATACATGCTACGGAGGATGCCCAGATGGAACTCGGCGTCTTCTGAACTCAATACGACCGGCTTTCAGCAGCTCTCACCGTGTTCGTCATCAGCATTGAGATGGTCATGGGCCCTACTCCGCCTGGAACTGGGGTAATCCATTTCGCATATTCAGACGCTCCCTCCTCGACATCTCCGACCAGTCTGGAGCGACCTTCTTTCTCAACACGATTTATACCGACGTCGATCACTATAGCACCCTCCTTGACCCATTCTTTACGAACCATGCCAGGCTTACCGACGGCTGCGATCAGGATGTCAGAATCTCTACAAAGCGATTCAAGTTCATCGCTCCTAGAATGTGCTATTGTGACTGTGGCATCTATACCTCTCTGAGCTAGTAGAAGGGCTGCTGGCATGCCTACGATTCGAGAGCGCCCGATTACAAGTGCCTTCTTCCCCGCAAGGCTCTCCCCTGTTGATTCCAGCATCCTCAATATCCCTGACGGAGTGCAGGGGAGCATCCCATCAGTCCTCCCAGTCACAATACGTCCAAGATTGATGGGGTGGAAACCATCCACATCCTTATCGGGGCGTATCATCTCGGTTATTCCAATTTCATCAAAATTTGAAGGAAGAGGGCTCTGAACCAAAATTCCATCAACCTCTCGATCATCATTCAGTTTCTGGATAAGAGAAACCAGATTTTCATGATTCGATTCACCAGGAAGATCGTATCGCGTACTTCTGATACCAATCCTCTTGCACGCTCTCTCCTTGTTTCTGACATACACCTGGCTCGCAGGGTCTTCACCCACGATGACGACCACTAGATGAGGAGCCCGTGATGACGAGGCCATCATGGATACGCTGGATTTCAACTCCTCTTCAATCTCCGCGCCAAGGCGCTTACCGTCGATTATGCTTGCAACCACGATACTTCGTAAGAGCACCGCTGCTTGACTGTTGTCGCTGAGCCCCAGGAGGGAATTGAACCCCCGACCGCTGGATTACAAATCCAGTGCTCTACCAGCTGAGCTACTGAGGCGTGTGCTGCGGTATGGCCTGCCACCCTTGAAGCCTCCTCAAGACATTTGGGAGATATTGAAGCACGGGAGCGAGCCGTAGAGGCTCATGCGAAGCATGTCCTCGAGCTGGAACATCCTGATATCGGGATGGTCTTGCACACTCATTGGAACGGGGATACTCTTCACTATGCCTGAACCAACGGGCCTGTTGGTCGGAACCCCTCTTCTGATTGCAGGGCTCCCTCTTCTGCTAGTAGCGCTATCAAGGGGACGTCAAGCATCCGTGGAAAAGGCAGATCCAAACTGGTCCCCCTCCTCGGAATCCTTGCCTGATGCGGGACGAGTCATGTACAGAGTGGACACCTCCCTGGACGAACCAATTCGTACATCCATACTATGCGGGGCATGCGGCGAGGTGGGGTGGGCCGATGGCAAAAAGCCACTGCGTTACATCTGCACGGGTTGTGGCATACTTCTCTGGAATGAAGAGGAAGAGTAGTATCTCCCCGGCAAGCGTCAAGTGAGGCCCCTTCTTCGCAAGATATATGCTCGCACTAGAAAACCGTGAGAAGCGCATCCTCGCGCTCCTCAGGGAATCCGGCGGCATTCCCCTTGGGGTGCAGGACCTCCTCAACCAAACAGGTTGGTCCGACCAGGCCCACGTGGTCGGCGCAGCGATGGGCTTAGTTGAGAAGGAATATGCATCCATGGAGGAAGATATGTCGAGTAGGGTACGACTCGGCCCAGAAGGCATCATGGCTTTGCAAGTGGGCCTTCTTGAGAAGAGGCTGATGGACTGGCTAACATCCGTTGAACCAGATCAAAGGACGATGGCAGCACTCTCTGCTGCCTTTGATAAATCTGAGTCGGGGCCAGGTGTAGGCCTACTAAGGGGCCTCGGAGCAGTAATCGAATCCGGAGTACTCGTCCTCTCCGATCAAAATCACGCTGAGGAAGAGACGCAGCACAGGACGGAGTTCATAGAAAGCCTCGCCGATAGCCCACTCTTGGTCACTGATTCAAACAAAGACACAGTGGCCCACTTCAGCAATCGACGAGGCCTCATTGAGGTGGAGAACTCGACCACAAGATCATGGAAGGCATCTCAAGCAGGCCTAGACCTGAACCCGCAAGATCTTGTAGAGTCGGAGCAAATCGGCGAATTAACTCCAGATATCCTTCAGGGCGATTCTTGGCGGGAGATGGAGTTCAAGGCATTCGACATACATGCGCCTGCACCAATCCCCCTCGGTGGAAGGCCGCACCCTCTTCAATCGTTGATTGATCGGATAAGGGCCGTGTTCCTTGAGATGGGATTCTCAGAAATAACCGGAAATTATGTCCAATCTGCAGGATGGAACATGGATGCCCTATTCATCCCGCAAGATCACCCTGCGCGAACCATGCAAGACACATTCTACTTGGCCGAGCCAGAAATAGTGGGTATTGATGACAAACACCTTCGACAATGGGCAGAAGTCCATGAGAGCGGCGGAAGCACGGTTTCCCGGGGGTGGGGCGGTTCCTTCGACGTTAATGAATCCAGAAAGGCCCTCTTGAGGACACATACGACTGTGAACACAGTCAGGCATATTGCGGATCATCCTTCCAAACCTAGCAGGGTCTTTGGAGTGGGCAGAGTCTTCCGACAGGAGACTATCGATCGGACCCATCTGCCAGAATTTCATCAGATAGAGGGTATCATACACGAGGAGAAAGCAAGCCTGCCAATGCTGATTACAACATTGAGAACATTCTACTCGAAAATGGGCTATTCCGATGTACGGGTACGACCCGCATATTTCCCCTACACCGAACCAAGCATCGAGGTCGAGATTCTGTGGAGAGGGAAATGGCTCGAGCTAGGGGGGGCGGGGATATTTCGTCCAGAAGTGACCCAGCCTCTTGGCACCGGCTGGCCGGTTTGTGCATGGGGGATGGGTCTGGAGAGGCTCGCTATGCTAATTCTCGGGCTTGATGATATACGGGAGCTATACCAGCCGGATCTCGAGGTTCTCTCCAAGATGCCTCTTCTTTGAAGCGTATCGAGATCCCTATCGCAGCCAAGATCAGCATCCAGAGCATGCCTCCCCCTGGCGGAGGTGGCAGAACGCCAAGTCCCGATTCTACAGGCGCCTCCTGACTGGTTTGTTGGCCCTGTCCGCACCCTTCGGGAGGCGGGCCGATACCAGGTCCCCATGTTTCGCCATAGCCTTCACATGGATCCCCCCCTCCATCATTGGCATTGGGTACGATGCCATGGTAGCAAATTAGGAAATATGGAAATCCCATATCCCCCATGCCATTCTCAATTGTCGAGTGATAGTGGTAGATGCCGTCAGGAAAGTCGGGAGTAGGCCCGAAGTGACCATTGCAGACATCAAGATCGCCAAGGTCCTCTACGTACTCGTAGTCGTCTATACCGTTGTAGCCCGTCTTTCCTTCCTTTAGTCTGTATGAGGACTTCATCTCAGAGACCTGACCTGCGGCGTCCTCGCCATATACCCCGTAGATGGGGTATCCGTCGAAAGCGACCCCTATCACTGGCGATGAAGAGCCGGTATACGTCGAGGATGGAAATGAGTAGTCCAACCAACTCATGTCCTCCGTTTCGTCAGTGTGCCAGTGTATGCAGTTTGCATCAGCATGATAGTGATACACCCCGCCGGGCCCGGAGTGCCCGTGGCAGAGCCCCAGCCATATCTCTTGACGGTCCTCTTCGTAGACTCCATGGTGACTGGCAACTGCGTCACCACCAGGACCATCTTCAGGGCCAAAGATGGGCACCCCATTCAGGGCGTAAGCGATTTCACCTCTATCTGCAGCGCATTCGTAGGCGCCTCCCGCCTCTGGACAATTTGCATCATTGTGACCTCCTTGCGTATCATTGGTCGGCGAACGAGGCAAACTTAGCACGTAGTTCTGGGAACTGGCACAGCACCCAGGCCCCGACTCCAG
>VMHT01081166.1_pt1 | contig 11480 bp, 11 predicted proteins | sample 4693611 | NCBI WGS metagenome assembly VMHT01 (sample SAMN12280063, study PRJNA550983) | marine metagenome | isolation source: seawater sampled from same location over 5 years 0.02-0.2 micron viral filtrate | place: USA: collected off the coast of southern California halfway between the port... ... | reverse complement strand
GTATGGACGAGATAACTGCTGAAAGCATCTAAGCGGGAAACTCACCTCAAAACTAGTTCTTCCTATAGAGCCGTGGTAGACCACCACGTTGATAGGCTGGGTGTGGAAGCGCAGTAATGCGTGTAGCTGACCAGTACTAATAGCTCAATTGGCTTGATTTATGCACTGAAAAAAATTTTTTAATATAGTTAATATATTTTTTGTAACAGTTCACAATTTTTATTATTCTTTTTTTTCCACAAATGTGGGGATCTGAAATCATCTATAGTTGAAAAAAATTCATTTTCACTAATACCAATATATTCCAAAAATTCTTTAAAGTACTTTTTTGGAAATTCATTATCATATTTTTTAACTAAGTTTATTCCTTCTTCTCTTGTAATCTTTTCATTTCTAATTTCTTGCGCAGCGTCGTATGAAGCCCGACCTAAACCAAACTTTATGTGAATTAAAAAATAATGAAAAGGATCAATCTTATCATCTATGCTAGAATATTTTGAATAAGAGCCTTCCGTTCTTTCAGTATTTGGTCTAAAACCTGTATTCTTTGCTGCATAATAATAACATTCTTGTGGATCCCATTTTAAATAATATCCCAAATATCTTTGTTCTATCTTCTTTTTGTTAAGATCCTCTAGTGAAGGGGCAATATATGGTTCAAAATCATTCAGTTTAAAATCATAATTTTTAAGTATATTTGACAACTTTTCTCCTCCAAGAATAATTTCTGAATTACTTTTACTGGAAAAAAATTTACTATCCATTATTGGAGTTGAATTTTCCTCTACTGCATTTCCGTATTCAGCCTGACTCTCACCGTAAAAAATCAGAGGAATATCAAATTTTAAAGCCATTAGTGGACCTATAATTTTTTGACCAATTATAAAAGGTTGAAATGGATGTAGTAAATTTTTAAAGGCTAATTTAGTGACAAGTTTGTGAACTTTTCCATTAGGTGTAAAGAGAATATTATCAAAGCCGCCAACTTTTATCCAATTATCGAAATTTTTCCACCCAATGTCTGTATACATGTGTGGGGCCCACGTAACTGTCAAAGGGTTCATGCCATATTTATATTTTAAAATATGTGCAGTATAAGCGCTATCTTTTCCACCACTGCCCGGGACGATACAATCGTAGCCCTTTGGTTTACGATAAACTTTGAGAAGATTAAGCAATTCGTTTTCTCTTTTATCCCAATCAATTTTTTTTTTAGTTTCGTTATAATTACATGCGTCACAAACTGATGAGTCTTTGTCGATATTTAATCCTGATTTTTGATTATTATGATTCTTAAATTCAACTACACTTCGGGGTCTTTGATTGCTCATTACACACTTCGAACAAAAAATAACTTTTTCTGGCAATCCATACATCGAAAAATTTTTTGTCATAATCTAATTAATTGAATTTTTAATCAAGCAATCTAAGAACTCTAATCCAATTTTTGAACTTTTTTCAGGATGAAATTGAGTTCCAATTATATTAGAATTTTGAGCTATTATAGCACAAAATGTTTCCTCATTAAACTTAGAAGTAGCAATTTCATTTTGTACTTCATCTGGTTTTGCGATAAATGAATGAACATAGTAAAATTTTTCTTTATCAAATTGCGCAAGATATTTAAAAGAATCAAACAATTTCATATCTGTTTGAAACCAACCAACATTTGGAAGTATGTCTTTATTACTAGTTGATATTTTTTTAACTTGTCCCTTGATTATTCCTAAACCACTCGTATTTGAATTTTCTGAACTTTTTTCAAAAAATAATTGCATGCCAAGACAAATACCTAGTAAAAAATTACTTTTATCATTTATAAATTTTACAAGATCATCAGAAATTTTTTTTTCATTCAATAGTTTCATTGCTTGATTGAAAGCCCCTACACCCGGTAAAATACAAATATTTGATTCAATTTTTTTTTCTTTAGAGTAAAAAATTGGATTATATCCAATATATTTTAATGAATTGTACAAACTTCTAATATTACCCATTCCATAATCAATGATAGTTACATTTTTCATTTTAAAACTTTCTTTATTTCAGAAATTTTGAGTGTTTTGTAGTGCAAAACAGAAGCTAAAGCTACTGATACATTTTTAAATTTTTCACCTATTTTCTTTATGTCATCTAACTTTCCACAGCCGCCAGAAACTATTAAAGGTTTATGAGATATTTGATAAACAGCATTAATTAATTCAATATCAAATCCTGTTTCTGTTCCTTCTTTATCTATTGATGTTAATAATATCTCACCACAACCTTTATTTTGTATAGTATCGATCCAATTATTTACATCCAGATTAGTTCTTTCTCTTCCACAGAATTTATACGGTTCCCACTTGTCATCAGAAATTTTTTTTGCTTCAATATTTACTACAATGGTTGATTCTCCAAAGTTCGATACAGCCTCTTTTAAAAAATTAGGTTCTTCCAGTGCTTTTGAGTTTATAGCTACTTTATCAACACCTGAATTAAGTGAATTTTCTATGTCCTTGAGGGATCTTATTCCGCCTCCAAGTGTAATGGGAACAAATATTTCATTTGTGATTTTTTTTATTAATTCGAACAAGTTATTTCTCCCATATAAACTTGCCACAGAGTCAATTATTAAGAGTTCATCTATTCCCTCAGAGTAATATTTTTTGGCAATATTAATAGGATCACCAATTTTTCTTAAACCTTCAAGATTAATTCCTTTTATTACGCTTTTATTTTTAATATCAATTCTTGCTATAGTTCGCATATTTAAAGTTTTGTTATATATAACATTCTTAGTAATGATTAAAAGGTATAAAGATATTTAAATTATGAAAAAAAAAATAATTTTATTAACAAACAATAAACAAAGACATTTATGTGTTGCCTCCTTTATGTTAGAATTTATAAAATTTTTTTATTTAGAAAAGATTTAAATGGATAAAAAAAAAGTTATTATAATTGCTGAGGCAGGTGTAAACCATAATGGATCTTTAAATTTAGCTAAAAAACTAATTTTAGCTGCCTCTAAAGCAAATGCAGATTATATAAAATTTCAAACTTACAATCCTGAAGATATGGTTAGAAGAAATACTTCCTTAGCAAAATATCAAAAAAAAAACTTAAAAAATAAAATTTCACAATATGATCTTTTAAAAAGGTATCAATTAAAAAAAAAATATTATAAAATTTTGATACAATTTTCAAAACAAAACAATATTAAATTTCTCTCATCACCATTTGATATAGATAGTATTAATTTTTTAAATAAATTGAATTTAGATTTTATAAAAATACCATCAGGAGAAATTGATAATTTCTTTTATTTAAAGAATATTGCAAAATTAAATAAAAAGTTAATTTTATCTACTGGAATGTCAAATATAAAAGAAATTGAAAATGCTATCAACTTGTTAACAAAATTTGGAACAAAAAGAAAAAATATTAATCTATTACATTGTCATACTGATTATCCATCAGAGCCTCAAAATTTGAATTTGAAAGCTATTCAAACTTTAAAAAAAAAATTTAAACTGAACGTAGGTTACTCTGATCACAGTGTAGGAATAGAAGCGCCAATTATAGCGGTTAGCTACGGTTCAAAAATTATCGAAAAACATCTGACATTAGATAAAAGTTTTCCAGGACCTGACCACTCATCAAGTCTAGAACCTTTTGAATTTAAAAAAATGGTAACAGCAATAAGAAATACTGAAAAAATGTTAGGAAATGGAATTAAAAAACCCACTAATAAAGAATTAAAGAATAAACCTTTAGTTAGAAAATCAATTTTTGCTAAAATAAGCATCAAAAAAGGTGAGAAATTTTCTGAAAAAAACTTAATATGTAAAAGACCATTAATTGGGATCTCAGCATCTAAATGGTATAATTTAATTGGAAAACGAGCAAAAAAAAATTTTAAACCAGATGATAAAATTACTTTAAATTGAAAATTGCAATTATAACATCAACTCGAGCTGATTTTAGTATTATTAAAAATTTGATAATACAATTGAAAAAAAAAAAAGAATTTAATCTTAAATTAATCTGTACTGGCAGTCATCTTTCTAAAAAATACGGAAACACAGTAAAGGAAATAATTAAAAATAAGATCAAAATTGATAAAAAAATTTTCCTATCAAACAAATCTGATAAAAAAGATATTGTTAAAGATGGAGGAGTTTTATCAACTCACCTTTCAAAGTATTTAATTAAAGAAAAAATTAGGCTGTTAATAATATTAGGTGATAGATTTGAAATTTTGTATTCAGCTGTAGCTGCTTATGCCTGTGGAGTTAAAATTGCCCATATCCATGGAGGTGAGGTTACTCATGGTTCTTTAGATGACAATATTCGACATTCGATTTCAAAGTTTTCGGACATTCATTTTGTTAGTCACAAAAATTACAAAAAAAGATTACTACAGTTAGGAGAAAATAAATCTAATATTCACTTAGTTGGAAGTTTGGGTGTTGAAAATATAAGTAAAAGTAAATTTAAAAAATTAGATTATTTAAAGAAAAAATTACAAATTAATTTTCAAAAAAAAAGTGCATTAGCTTGCATACAACCTGTTACTAATAACTTGTCTGAAACAAAAAAAATTATCGTAGAAACACTGGCGGTAATTGAAAAGGTTAAAAATGTTACATTTATTTTGACATCTCCTGGAGTAGATTTGGGAAGTAAAATCATAAAAAATTCAATTAAAAAATCGCTAAAAAAATATAAAAATTTATACTATTTTAATTCTCTCGGAGGTGAAATTTTCTATTCCATGATGAATGAAGTTGATTTTATGATTGGAAACTCATCAAGTGGAATTATAGAAATGCCCTCTTTCAATAAAAAAACAATTAATATTGGAACAAGACAGTCCGGGAGAGTGTTTGCAGATACCATTATTAACACTAAAATAAATAGACAAGAAATAGCCAACAACATAAAGAGAATAATTAAAGATAAAAAGGATTTAAAAAAGAAAAAAATTAATTCTTTAAATCCTTATTATAAAAAAGATACAATTAAAAATATCATTAAAATATTAATTAAAGAAAAAAAAGAGAAAAGAAAAATTAAGAAATTTGTTGATATTAAATTTTAGAAGGCCAAAAACTAAATTGAAGTCCAACCACCATCAACCATTAGATTTATACCAGTAATATAATCAGCTTCATTTGAGCTTAGAAAAAAAGCTGCATTTGCAATGTCAGCTGATTGTGCCAGTCTTTTAAGTGGAACTCTTTTTTTATAATTTTTAAGGAAAATTGAGTCCTGAGTAGTTTGAATTTTTTGGTTTTTATTGGTCTTCACACCTCCAGGAGATATAGCATTTACTCTAATATTATATTTTCCATAAAAAGAGGCCGCTCCTTTTACAAAACTATTGATTCCACCTTTTGATACTACATATGCTAAATTCTCTCTCAATTTTGTTTTATGGTAGATGCTCATATCTTGTCCACGCAAACCGTAAATGGACGATAAAAGTATTAGATTAGATTTTTTTTTCTTTTCTTTCATAACTTTTAAAAAAATACAGCTGGACCAAATAAAAGAATGTAAGTGTGATACTAAATTATTATTTAAATCTTTATATTTGATTTCATCAAAATTACATTTTTTCCAATTTTTTGCATGTGGATAAGAACAATTAATAACAGATAAAATGTCACTATATTTATTAAAAATTTTTTTAATTTTTTTTTCTAATGAAGAGTGTTTAGTTATATCAAAGTTTTCAAAAAAATAATTCTTATTTTTGACTAAAATTTTTTCTCTATCTAGATTAACAACTCTATAGTGTTTAATAAATTTTTCTATTATAGATGACCCAATTAAACCAGAACCACCTATTACTATTACAGTTTTCATTTATTCAAAATTCTCAAAATTTTTAAGTCTTCAAAACTGTCTATGTCTAGAGCATTACGATTTTTCATAATATATAAAGATGTTTTTCCATAAAATAGTGAATCTTTCAACAATAGTGAATTTCTTTTCCATATATAAATTGAAGCATTCATATCATATACTTTTGGAGCTTTTTGTCTTGAATTTATTCTTACTTTAGTTCTTTTTATGAGATCTAACTTTTTGTTTTTTTTGAACTCAATCATATTAAAATAAGGATTTTTTCTTGATTCTACGGCTGATATTAAAATTTCATTTTTTTCATACAAAATTTTTTTTAGAGCTTTTTTGAGATCCAATATATCTCTTATCGGAGAGGTAACATCTAAATCAACGATATAGTCAAATTTAATTTTAAATTTTTTTTCAGAAGATAAAAGAGCATGTCTAACAGTTTTGATTTTGGATATATTTGGTCTCGCGAGAAATTTTGGTCTTTTGATTAAGTAGTCTGGTTTGAATTTTGAGGAAATTTTTAAAATGTTATTACTGTCAGACGATACAACAATTTTATTATAAAGCTTACTTTTTTTTGCTTGTAGTAGTGAATGAGCAATTAAGGGTTTATTTTTGAATAACAGAATATTTTTATTTTTTAAGCCTTTAGAATTGCCTCTAGCACAAATTGTACATAAAATTTTCATATTTTAAAAACTATCTATGATTTTTAATACATTTAATCCATCATGTAATTTACAAATTTTATTATAATTTTTGCTAAGTAATTGCTGATGTTGAGCGTCAAATGTATTAATTTTTTTTAATTTTATAATTTTAGTCTTATTATCTTTAATTATTTTGACAATATTCTTGTTTAAATCGCAGACAATAAGTTCACTATTTGTCAAAATATCAATTCTTCTCTCTTTAATCTGATCAAATAAATTTACATATATATTAAAAAATTTGATATTTTTTGAAAAGCCATTTAATTGATAAAAATCTTCATTTTTAATTTTCAAATTTGATAGTTTCTTTTTAATTTTAAAAACAATTTTATACTCTCCAAAAATATATTTGAAATAATCAAGCTCATGACTAAGCTCTAAAAGAGCACCACCCCCTCTTTTTTCTGCTGTATTACTTTTGGAATATTCTATATTTTTTCTCCATGTTTTGAGGTTTGATCGACAATTGATATTAATATGATTAATCTTTTTATTTTTGATACTATTTTTTAGATAATTTACAACTGGATTAAAACGTAAATTATAACCCACGAATATTTTATTTTTATTTTTTTGTTTAAAATTTAACTTTTTGTGAAAAATTGGTTTTTCAACTAAAATTAATTTATTATTAAGTTTATTATTTAAAAAATTAAGTATTTCAAAATGTTTTTTAGTTGAATTTGCAATAACAGCATAATCTGGATTATAGCTGGGTATGTCTTTTTTTTCTATTTTATATTTTTTACTTACATTTAAAGATGAAAAAATTTTTATATGCTTAACTTTTTGAATTTTTTTAATTGATTTAAAATGTTTTTGTCCTGCAGATCCATATCCTACTATTAGTGCTTTCATATGTTTTTAGAAAAACTTTTATAAATTTCTGAGCTACCAATGTCATGCCAGTCCTCTTGAATTGGATAAGCTCTTACTTTATGTTTTTTTTTCATTAACTTCTTAATTATTTGAGGCATATCTATATTTTCGTTTTTTTTAAGAAGCTTAATTGCAGAAAAATTAACACAATAGATTCCTGTATTTACAAATGAATATTTATAAGGTTTTTCTTTAAATTCTTGAATATCAAAATTAGTGAGTTTAATCTCACCATAAGGAATTTGGTAATATAATTTTCTTACTACTACTGTAATAAGCGATTTATTTTTTTTATGAAAATCTATCAGATTATTAAAATCTAAATCAACCAAAACATCTCCGTTAATTACAATAAAGGGATCTTTTTTGATCATTGTTTTTTTTATTAGACTTAATGCCCCTCCTGTACCAAGATATTTTTTTTCTTTTAAAAATTTTATATTTGACCCAAAGCTTTTATTTTTCTTTAAATAATTAATAATTTTTTCTTTTAGATAATTTACAGATACTATAAAATTTTCGAAACCTTGAGATTTAAAATTAAATATTATATTTTTCAAAATTGGACCATTATCAATGTTTAAAAGAGGTTTGGGCGTATTTTTAGTTAATGGCCAGAGTCGTTTACCTTTACCACCTGCCATAATAATCACTGGATTACTGATTTTTTTTTGCTCTACCGAAAGCAATGAATAAATTCCTTTAATTTTTTTCGACTTCTTATCTATTACTGGTAAATGAAATATTGAATTATCTTGCATAATTTTTTTTGCAATTTTTGAGTCAACAAAATCATAAATTTTGATAGCCTTATAATTAGTTATTTTGTTTATTTCCGTTTTTAAATTACAATTTTTGCTAAAACCTCTTCTTATATCCCCATCGGTAACTGTTCCTATAAATTGTTTATCTTTATTAGTGACCAATAAAATTTTTGTACTAAAGTTGTTTAAAACTTTAATTGCATCTGAAATGGATTTATTTTTTGCAACTTGGATTTTTTTGTAATTATCAATTAACATTAAGTAAATTTCTTCTCAAATTTTGATAAGGTATTACATATTTTGTTTATTTTATCTCTATTTAAATTAACACTACTAGGCAAACATAAATGTGATTGGTAATTCTTAATACTTTGATTTAAAGAAAATCTCTCATAATTTCGCATATGTTTTTGGAGATGATTAGGATACCATAACATTCTAGTTTGAATTTTGTGAGATTTCATAAATTTAACCAGTTTTCTTAAATTTATTTTTTTTCTCGATTTAACTACTGTCAGCCAGAAGTTGCTTTTCACTTTATTTTCTGGATTTATCAATTCAAAATTTTTTGTTTTTTTTAACAAACTTTTATAATTATTAAAAATCTTTCTTTTTTTTTTTAAAAAAAGTTTTAATTTTTTTGTTTGAGCTAAACCAATAGCAGCATGCACATTCGATAAGCCTAAGTTATATCCAGGCTCATTATGTATAAAAAACTCTTCATTATCTTTTGCCTGATTGATTAAGTAATAAAATTTTTTAGCTATTTTTTTTGATGAAGTAAGAATTGCTCCGCCACCTGCCGCCGTAACTAATTTATTCGCATTAAATGATAAACATCCAATATCGCCATTTGTACCAACATGGTTAATAGAATTATTTTTAGATTTTAAGAAAACTCCAAAAGCTTCTGCAGCGTCTTCAATAATAAATATATTATTTTTTTTAAATATTTTTTTTAAATTATGAAAATTGACCGCTGAACCTAAAAGATGAGGAATTACTATGGCTATTATTTGCCTTTTAGTTTTTTTATTAAAAGTTTTTCCGTATTTAAAAAAGGTTTTTTCTTTTAAAAAGAGTAAAACTTTATTGATATCTAAGTTATTATTTTCATCACAATCCATGAAGATTGGAAAAGAATTGTTGTGAATAATCGCATTTACAGGAGAAATATAAGTAATAGATGGAACTATAACTTCAGTTTTGTAATTTGCTCCAATTATTTTTAAAGATAAAAAAAGAGCCGTTGACCCCGATTGACAAGCAACAACATAGTTAGATTTAGTTAAAGATTGTATTTTTTTTTCAAATTTTTGAACGAAGGAACCTTTACTTGAAATCCAATTACTATTAATACAATTAATTAAATTTTTTTTTTCTTTCAGATCAAGATTTGGCTCAAAAAGTGGTATCATTTTAATTATCTTTAATATAAATATCTACCTATAATATATTACTTTTTCAAGAAATAATGTTAAATCAAAATTATATTCAATACGAAAAAAAACTGATCTCTAATAAAAATAGATTTAAACTTAATACCAAAGACCAAAGTGAATTAAAAAAAGATTTTAAAAATTCTAATATACTTATTATTGGAGCTGCAGGGTCGATAGGAAGTATTTTTACAAAAGATATTTTAAATTATAATTTTAAAAATTTAATACTTATAGACAAAAATGAGAATGAGCTAACAGAAATTAATAGAAAAATAATTTTACTTATAAAAAATAAAAAAATTTTAAATAAAATTTCTTATATTTGTTCTGATTTAACTAGTTTTAATGTAAATGATTTAATCTTAAAATTTAAAATTACCCATTATCTAAATTTTGCTGCTTTAAAACATGTAAGATCTGAGGAGGGAATTGATTCCATCAAATACATGTTATTAACCAATTCCTCTAAATTTATAAATAGTTCTAATTTAAAGTCATTAAGAAGCCTGAAAAAGATATTTTCAATCTCTACTGATAAATCTGTAAATCCATCAAGTATTTTGGGGCTAAGCAAGGTATTCATGGAACAAAAGTTAGCAAAAATTAAAAAAAGAAATAAACTATTTGTTTCAACTGCAAGGTTTGCAAATGTTGGTTTTTCAAACGGAAGTATATTAAAAAATATTATTGATAGAATAAATGAAAAAAAAACGTTTGGTATTCCGGAGAGTATTAAGAGATATTTTATTACCCATGAAGAGGCGAGTTCTATATGTTTTGCATCTTTATTAAAAAGAAATAATGGATATATTTTAATTCCAGATAATAAAATTTTGGGCCAGCAGCAAACGATTAAATCTCTTTGTAACAAAATATGTAAAATAAAAAAAATTAAACCTTTATATTATTCTAACCCAAAAAAAATATTAGGTGCAATAAATTTGAAAAAATACCCTATATTTTTGTCATCAGGGATAAATCATGGGCAAAAAAAACAAGAGGAAATGATAGGGCAAACTGAAAAGATTGAAAATGATGTAAGTTATTCTTATTTTAAAAAAACAAAGTTATTTTTTTATAAGGATTTTACTAATACAATTAATTTTATTTTGAAACAAAATAACGTGCAAAATGTAAAAAATATTTTAAGAAAAAAATTTAAAGTTTATAAACCTGTTTCTAAACCACAAAAAATAAGCAAAACGATTTAAGATGAGTATTTAATTAATCCTAATTTATGAAAAAAAAAATATTTATTTTTCAACAGCGTGAGTGGCACAATAGGATTGGCAAATATCTTGCGAAAAAATTATTAGATGACAATTACAGTCTGGCATGTCTAACATTTAAAAAAAATGTTAATCAAAGAATTAATGAGCAGTACAAAGATTACTATGAAAATATTATAAGTCATGATGATATAATCGAAAATCCCAAAAAATATATAAATAAAAAAAATGAAAATTTAAGTCTTCAAGAAATTTCAAAAAATTTATGTGATTGTGATCTTTGGCAAATTATTCAATCTGCAAGGAATCATGTTAAAAGTTACAAGAAAAAATTTTATTACAGCTTTAGTCAAAATAAAGATGATAAAGAGATTATTAATTATTTAAGGGCACTATATTGTACAGCAGAATACGTATATGAAAATTTTAAACCAGACATAATTTTTACTCCTAATTTCGTGAGTCTACCACATATAGTTTTTAATCTATATTTTAAAAAAAAAAACATTCCAATGTTCGGAACAGCCGATTGCAAAGTTGCTGCCAAAGATATTTTTATTTATGATTATTTACATACAGATTCAAATTTTATTAGGTATTTAG